>PVMK01118051.1_pt1 | contig 21365 bp, 16 predicted proteins | sample 1853481 | NCBI WGS metagenome assembly PVMK01 (sample SAMN08533507, study PRJNA380276) | Marine sediment metagenome, whole genome shotgun sequencing project.
CTACCTCCGATGGATGTCGGATTACCGCGAATTTCATGTTTTCAGGTCTAACATCAAGACCAAAAACCGCCCGGCCATTTACTTTTTCAGGGATATCCAATCGTGCTACAGATTTACCAACCAATTTAAATTCTGACTGCTTTTTTAGAGGAGGATTTTTAGGAGCTTTCTCTTTAGCCGCTTCAGGGGCCAATTCACCATAACTAAGCTGTTCCTCGGTATCCAGATTAGCTATATTTCCATTTTCCGCCTTGCATCTGTTGATATCAACGCCCCATTTATTAGCTGCGGCCGAGCGCAACATTTCCCTAGCCATAGCGCCCACTACCCTCAAATGATCATAGTCGTCCCTGACACTGGTACTGCCTCCGGTAATAATATTGGGAACATATGCGAAGACCTTTTGCATCATGGTCAGGTCACCAAAAGGATCCCTGGGCGCTTCATGAGCCATGAATAAATTGGCATAAGGCCCTTCGGGCTGCGGATGTACTACCTTGATCTGTGACATCTCCACTTCCAGTTCTTCAGCTATAAGTTGGGGAAGTGCAGTATAAACACCCTGTCCCATTTCGGTTTTTGAAACGGCCAGGGTTATGGTATTGTCCGGACTTATGCGCACAAATGCATTAAGCGAAGTACCCTCTCCCATACCATAGCCGCTATAATGGGCAATTTTACGATTTACATGGGTTAGTCCCCCGATTCCCACCAACAAACCGCCACCTACAATTCCTCCGGTTATTATGAATCCTCTGCGTTTCATGATGGTTGGTTTTGGTAATCTTGATCTAATACTTCCTGCAGTCTTTGATTGGCTGCGTCTTTAATTGCCGCCCGTATTCGCTGATAAGTTCCACAACGACAGATGTTGGTGATACGGCGATCGATATCTTCATCAGTAGGGTCAGGAATTTCGTTTAGCAGTGCTTCAACCGCCATAATCATACCTGACTGGCAGTATCCACATTGGGGAACCTGATGTTTGATCCATGCCTGTTGAACTGAACTTAAGTGATCAGCTTCCAATCCTTCCACAGTGCGTATCTCCTTCCCCTCTGCAGATGATACAGGATATTGACAGGATCTGGTTGGTTTACCATTTACATGTACCGTGCAAGCGCCACAAGCCGCTACCCCGCAGCCGTACTTAGTACCAGTCATATTGAGCACATCACGAAGCACCCAGAGCAGAGGCATTATTGGGTCAACATTTATTTGGCGCTCTTTACCATTTATAGTTAAGATCATAACGAGGGATGTTTTTATGAAGTTACTATTGCTATGCAATAAATCCCAAATACCAAAAAACAAAAATCAAATAAAACGCAAGCACCAATTTTCGAGCGGACATGGGGCAAAGAGCTTAGGGCAGGGGGCTTAGAATGAAGATTTAGCTTTCAATGGGGTGATTTTATGTGATATAAATATTGCCGTAAACATAGCGCATAGGCCAGGCTAGGTGCTGAGATACACTTCACGCTGCCTCAAAAACCAATATCCACATCCAGACGGACCCGGCTTCCGGTTTCCTTTGATATTCCAAATGACACCAATTGCTCAACAACAAAGTATCTCATGTTGACGGTCAATTTTTTGTCAAATGCATACCCTGCCATCAGTTCCAGTCCTTTAAAGTTAGTCAGGCGGCCATCAGGAGATCCAACGGAGGAATAGTCCCATCTGGCCCAGTCATTTTGAGCTAAAAAATCAACCGCTGCATAACGCTGTAAATTGTTGTAGGTTACTCTGAAAAGCCAGTCCCCTTTAGTCTCTAGTTTTCCAACACTTATGGCAGTGGTGATTCCCCTATTTTCATCTTTGAAGGCTGCTGGAATTGAATCTACCTTCATTAAATCTTCAAAATTATAGTAGTAGTCAAAACCGATCTTTATCAGGGGATCTTTTGACATAGTAATTTTGGTACCCACATGAAATATTGAATAATCGAAATTATAGGTCTCGTTGCCATCAGGGATATTTGGCATTTTATTGAAATAATAAATGGCGGGATAAAACTCCAATCTATCCTCAAAGTGCTTGGTGTAAATCTGAAAACCTTGAAAATATCCGTCATTGTTGAAGGTAGTACCATTGGTAGCCACGATGAAATGTCCACCGCCAATCTTGACAGAGTTTAACAGATTTGATTTTACTACGAATATTTTGGAAAGAAAAATACCTTCAGGATATACATTATCACTCCAGAAAAGTTCATTTTGTTTGGCAAAAGGAAAGGTATTTTTTCCCAGCCAGAAATGAAAGCCATGAAATTTAAAATCTATAAAAATCTTTTCAAAGCCAATAGGTAAGGTGTTGAACTCTTTAAACCCATCACCTAAAGTTAACTGCGGATCCTGTTGTTTTATGGGAAAACCCGTCCTTATTCTGGCACCAAAACTTATCCATTGGTTATACTGGTAATCGAATCCAAAACGGGCCCGATAGCGAAGCCGTGTTCGGTCATCCCGGTAGGTAGCATCGCTTTTCCGTGAATTCCAGTCCGGTTCTATGCGAAACCTAAAATCTCCGGTAAATGAAAGTTTTTTGGTATTTGTGGTATCATTCTGACCAAAGATGATAGTGGGTACTAGTATAACTAATAATATGTAGATGGCTTTATTCAAACTGCGGTCAACTTCATTCAACTTTATCTGATCACTTAATCCTTTGATACCAATAGTAGTTGAAATGCATTATTGTTGACAAACTAAGGCAGCTGTGTTCCTTCAACCAAGAACTTTTGTTTTGAGCAAAGATGATTTTTGTTATATTAAAAAAAATTTAATTTTTACTGGCCCATGCTGATAACGTAAGGGAACACCTGCAACAATTGGTCGAACTAGCTGACTTTTCTATTGAAATATACGGTAGCCCCAGTGCAGAACTGATAGAGGCCACCCAGGGCCTGAATGTAACTGTCTATCCTTCGTTTGCAGGTTTGTAATACTTAGAAGAGCTTCACTTCACCCACTGCAGTTTTGATAGTTGCCAATAATCTTACTTTATCATCTTTTGAGACGCTCACCTTAACACCAATCAAATCCAGTGCTTCTTTCACCTTGGTTGGGCTTTGATGTTCAATTCTAAAATCTACCAATTCAGCGACCTGGGGTGCCGAACTTGCCGGATGAGGCGTGTCTCCCCAGCTAATCAGGAATGGTATTACGCCATCTAAAGGCATGATCCAGGGATTGGTCAATTTCCAGGAAAGCATGGTTCCATCGGGTTTTTCGCGGCTGCCTGATTGAACTTCACCTAAGTGGAGGCCGCCAGCTTTGGCTTTCTCAACCAGGGTTTCAATTTTTTCTGTACGAATGACCCATCGGGTTAACCTTGGTTCCTGACCATAATAATCCTGAAAAAGAAGGCCCTGCTTAGGGGACTTCAATGAAGGATCAGGTGCAATCACTTCAAGATAAGTGGTTGGCCCCAGCGATAGTATTGCATTGTGCGTACCAAAATCCGGATGTTGGCCTCCTGGTTCTGGCCGAACTCCAAGAAGGCGATCGATTTCATACATACCAGCTTCTAGATTAGATACGGTATATACCAGATGATCGATGTTGCTTGGGAATAAAGGAGCAATTGATTTCATTTTACAGCCGGCCAGTCATCAGCATTTGGTGCAATTATTAATTAGTTTAAAAAGTGCATCCAAACTCCAGCCCGATGGGCGACCCGTCAGGCATTGCAAGAGCCAGAATGAGCTCAAGTGATTCCGGGTCACTTTTGTAATGGCTAATTTGGGTCAGGCCATATTGGTAATGAGCCCAATTATTTCCTCCCAAACTGGATGACATCTGCTGGCGAAGCCAGGATTCCAATGTCAGTATTTTTAGATTGGCAATGGCGCAGGCCTGGACCGAAGCGGCAGCATTTAATGCAAGGCGCATCAGATGTTGCAATGTCAATTGGCCTGTTAGTCTCTGGATCTCCTGATCATAAGGATCGTTTACTGCAGATTTCCAGGTCTTATCAATCAGCATGTCAATAGCGTCATCCAATCCCAGTTGATTGGGATCCATGATCTTTTGTTGCGTTAGGCGGGTGGCCCTTTGTGAATTGAGCAACAAAGCGATACTCACATTGGCTGCTCCTTCTGCTGCTGCTAAGGGATCAAAGGTCACCCCGGTTCGGGTCTTAAAGCTTTCCCTTCCCCTTTGATAATTGGGTGCTTTGGGTGGTATTAGTGATCGAATATGCGCTGGGATGGCCAATACCTCCGGATCTAATGTATACAACAAAGCCTCCAGGGCCTCCAGTTGGTGTTTTTTATCTATGGTTTGCACTATTTTTTGTCCGTCTCCACGATGGGCATAGGTATAATCAAGACCTGCTATCAGCTTACTTACTGCCTCAGTTTGGTACCTGTGTGCTAAGTATAAGGGCACTAACACTTCCTCCAGTGTTGACCAGGCGGCACCGGTTGGAATATTGCTTTGGCCAAATTGTTGTAAAGCTGCTTTTCTCAATGAAAGCAGCCGTTTCATTTCTTCCACAGGGTTTTCACCGTTATCCCATAGGTGGGCTTGGGGATGTGCCCCTCCTATTGCTCTGGCGTCTCGGTCAGTGATGTACCGAAGGCCGCTAGCGATGCTCTCCTGAATAATTTTTGATAAGGCCTGACCTTCATCTGTACCTTCCGGAAAGTCCTGATAACCATATAGAATGGCGCGCTGGTCCCAGATTCCGATTTTGTCATCATATGCCATGGAGAAGTCCGGATTCCCTTTTTTATCCATAACAATATATGGATGTGGGTAATCCATCACCGAAGCGCGGTCATTGGCACTGGCAGCGTAATTGTGAAGCAAACCTAGGGTGTGCCCCACTTCGTGGGCTGAAAGCTGCCGGAGGCGTGCTAATGCCATCTCCAACATTCTTGGATCCTGTTCTTTCCCTTCTACAAAAGCCTGAACTAAACCCTGGGCAATAAGAAAATCCTGTCTGACCCTTAATGAACCCAGACTAACGTGCCCTTTGATTATTTCGCCTGTCCTGGGGTCCGAAACAGTCATGCCATAGGACCAGCCCCGTGTTGATCGGTGTACCCATTGAATGACATTGTATCTGACATCCATGGGATCAACGTCCTCAGGGAGCACTTTTACTAGAAAGGCATCTTTATAACCCACGGATTCAAATGCCTGATTCCACCAACTTGCGCCTTCCATTAAAGCGGACCTGATCGGTTCCGGCGCGCCAGGATCAACGTAATACACTATCGGTTCAAGCGCTTCACTGATTGCTGCTGAAGGGCCTTTTTTCTCCAGCCTGTGCCGGTGTATAAAGTTTTTCTTCAAAGGTTGATCTATGGGAGTAGCGTAATCGTGAAAACTGATCCCATGATATCCACTTCTTGGATCCAGCTTGCGCATTTGATATCCATCGTCTGGTAGCCTTACAAAGCTATGATGCAGGCGTACGGTAATTGCCTCTCCAGATGGCACTACAGAAGCCACCCAATCGCCGATATCCTTGGTATCTTTAAGAGCGAAGGTCAAAGTAGCTTCGAATTCGCTATTACTGGGGAAACTTTTTGTCCTAGCTAGATACATGGCGCTGCGGTCAGGGTCCAACTGGTAATTTCCTTGTTTGACTTTACTAAGTCTGACTACTAAGCTATGAGCAACCCCCAGTGGGTAACTATGAGCATCCCTTAAGAAGAAATCCGTAGCATCGACAAGTATCCTACTCTGGTTCTCAGCAGCGACCTTGAATCCTCCAATAATTGACTGCGCAAACGCCTGCTCCACCGAAAGTCTCTCAGCTGCATTGTCGCTTACCGCCCTGTACTGATAATTGACATGCACCAGCATGACCTTAGGGCCACTTCGTGTAAATTTGACTACTTTCTGTCCACCCATTTGGCCACGATCCAGACCAATATCATTGGAACCGATTCCCACTGCCAAAGAATTGATATATAAGAACTCCTCTCCAAGCTGCTTAATTTCCAGCCAGGTTTTGCCGGTCTTTTCATCCCAATAAAAATCAAAGAACCCTTCATATTTTTGCATACTCTTGGTGAAAGCATCTATATCCTGAATCTCCGAAGTCTCTTGATTTTGTGCTACACACCAGGCAGAGAATAGCATAAAGACCAATAAAGAGTAATAATTTTTCATCGAAATGTGTGTTTGAGTCGGAAAATACGAAAAGTTTCTAATATGGGCATGGAGTAATTGCGCGAGGAGCTTGGCGGCCGGCTAGTCAAATAGACTCGGAGTGGGATTTTCAAATTCCAGCAGCCACTGTTTCCTGGCTACCCCACCCGCATACCCTCTTAAGTTTCCGTTTTTTCCAATTACTCGATGACATGGTATTATGATGGCAATTCTATTTTTTCCATTAGCTGAGGCCACCGCCCTTACTGATTGTGGTTTATTCAATAGATTGGCTTGTTGTGAATACGTGCGGGTTTCTCCATAAGGTATATCCTGTAATACACTCCAAACGGTGTTTTGAAACTCAGTTCCAGGTGTGAATAGCTTTAGGTTAAATTTTTTTCTTCGGCCCTGAAAATAATCAAATACCTGCTCTTGTAGTTGGTCCAAATGAGCATTTGATCCAGGCAAAAGCACAGCGTTTAGGGTATGACATAACTTCTTAATATAGGTTTCCAATCCTGATCGGTCCGAGAATTCTAATAAGCATACACCCTGATTTATGGCACAGGCTAACATCGGTCCTAAAGGCGTGGTGATTCTAACCATATTCAGTATCACCTGGTTGGTGGCTTTTGACGGGGAAGTAGCGAATATCTTTTGGAATCCGTCCGAAAATCCACTTAATGAATCGAACCCGGTGTCAAATGCGGTATGGGTAACAGACTTTCCCGAGTTTAGGTGATTGTAAGCGCTATTGAGGCGAATCTTTCTTTGATAGGAATGAAATGTCATTCCGTAATGCTTCTTAAACCATCTTCTTATAGTGCTGGGTTCCAAACCTTTGTTTCTTATATCTTCGTCTTTAAGTTTATTATTGGGGTTTTTCTCAAGCTGTCTCAACAACTGTTTGAATCCAACCGGCACTTCACCTGAATTTTCCATAGGTCTGCAAACCTTACAAGGTCTGTAGCCACGATCAATAGCTTCCCTGGGAGAACTGTAGAACTCCACATTTTCCTTCTTAGGTTTACGGGCGGTACATACCGGACGACAAAATATGCCAGTAGTTTTGACGGCAGTGATAAACAGACCTTCATAGAGGCTGTTTTTTTCTACAATAGCCTGGTATTTTTCTTCAAAAGATAGTGTCATGCCCTTCAGTGTCTAAAACCTAGGCAATTTTAACAAACTTTAAAGCCATCTGCCACCGAAAAGTTAACAACCAATTATTCAATCTGAGATCTGAGATCTGAGATCTAACTACTCTACTAAGTCAAACGACTTCCTCATAGCTTGATATGTCGCATGTAGGGCATCGTCATCTTCCATGTCCCGTAGGGGTTGATTGAAGGGCTCTGCCCTGACCGGGCCATCGTATCCAATAGATATCAGGGCTGAAAGAAAAGCTTTAAGATCAATCATACCAGTGGCAGAAGGTAGTTCACGCCTGCCGTCTATCTGTTCATTAACAGGAATCCCGGCCCCTGCATCATTCAAATCAACAGCCACAATGTCATCATTAGACAGAGTGAGCAAATCCTCTTTGGATTCGCCAGCACAATACCAGTGGAAGCTGTCCAAAACAAAGCCTACATTAGGGCGATCAATCTCAGCTATTAGTTCCTTGGTTTCTGCCATGGTCCGTATGAACGAGTATTTGCCAACTGCCTGCAGGGTTCTGGGACCTACATACTCCAAACCCAGGCGCACTCCATGGTCGTTTAGTATTGTAGCAACATCACGAAGTCTGGCTACGTGCTGCTTAAAATTCTGAAGATAAGTCAGACTGTGATCAAAGGATAGTATCCAGGTATTCATTCTATTTGCTCCGGCCTTTTCCATGGCCCTGGCATAACCAGGCAACGGCTTCAACCCATCCTTGAAAGTGGTGTCGTCCTTGCGGAAATCTACCGGTAGCCCGGCAGACCCCCATTGGATGTTCTTAAACTTCATATCATTGAGAAAGGCTTTGATTTCATCAGTTGACATTTCAGATAAACTGGAAGCGTAAACGCTAATCGCCTCAAATCCATGTTTTACCGCCATGTTGAACAATTCATGCTGACTAGCCTTCACGCCGATATTTCCAGTATTCAAGCATAGGGTGAATTTTCTTGACTCTGATAAGCTATCCAATGCACACAAATTTGTTGGTAAAACACTTATAGAGGTAAACGCTGCAGCAGTTTGAATGAATCGTCTTCGTGATATCATTGGCAATTAATGGGTTTCTGGTAAATGTATAAAAAATTTATTGGATTCAACTAAATGTCATTCTGATCAGTTAATTGAATTAAAAATTAATATTAAAATGCTTGGCAAGCAACTCCATCTCCATTTCAGCATTTACAATGGTGCGTGTACTTATTTGATCATATACTCGGGTTGTAAAGGAGTCATTCAATAGTGATTTCCTTCCTTCCGGAGTCGCAAGAGTACAGATTTTGTTCTTTACGAAGTGTGATTCATCATCGACTTGTTTCCAGCTACATTGAGCCTGAAAACGCTCGATAACTTGTGGGCTGGTGGAAAAATAATACAAAGGTTTGAGCTCGTCAGTTTCTCTTCCGTATAAGAGTTGATAGTTTGCTGGGTCCACCTTTTTGAGCTTATAAAAACCTTCCTGGTCCTTTTGAATAACATCCGTTTGCATTGACAATGGTCTTATAAAAGAGCTTCCCCCAAATCCCACGTCGACCAACCAAGAATCCTTGGTTTCTACTAGAAGGGCCATATGATCAAACTCCGACCCAAGTACACCTTTGTGATCAAAAACCCTTCCAGATAACAGTGTTACCGAATATCCAAGTGAAGTAAGCAGAGCAGCAAACAGATAGTTTAATTCATAACAAAAACCGCCACGATTGTTATCTATGATCTTTTGTTTGATATAATTCAAATCCAGTGAAAGGGCTATTCCACGTTGGATGTCCAAATTTTCAAATGGAACTGAATACATGTGTGCTTGATGTAAGCCGGCGAGGTTTTTCTGATTTGGATTGATAGGCCCATGGTAATCAATGCGTTCCAGGTATGCCTTCACCCACATTTTCATCATTGACCATTCCGGTAACCCGGACCCTTAACAAACCTGCCCGGTGTTGCACCGGTGTGTGTACCATTTTGAATCACCTGTTGGCCGTTCACCCATACATGAATAATCCCTTCTGCATATTGATGAGGTTCTTCAAAAGTTGCAAGGTCCTTAACACCTTCAGGGTCAAACACCACAACATCAGCGAAGTATCCTGGTTGCAGTTTTCCTCTATATTTCAGTTTAAGGTTTTCAGCGGGTAAGGAAGTTAATTTTCTAATTCCTTCCTCCAATGATATTACTCCTTCATCCCTGGCATATTTTCCAATTACCCGCACAAAGGATCCATAAGCCCGGGGATGGGTACTTTGTTTTAGAAATACTCCTTCATTGGTAAAACTTCCTGCATCTGAACAGAAACTCACCCAGGGAACGGCCACTTTCTTTTTAATGTTTTCTTCTGACATTGAAAAATATACTACCTGAATGCGGCTGTCATCTTCCACTATCAGATCGACCATGGTTTCAGCAGGGGATTTTCCCATCTCTGCTGCCACTTCATCCAGTCTTTTACCAATATGCTTTCTAAGGTTTACATTCTTGAAACCCACCAACAGAATCCGATCCGGGTTGTGTCCGAAATTAATTTCAGAGAGAATGCGCTTCCTTAAGGAAGGATCTTTTAATCGATCAATAGCAGCTTGCACTCCATCTTCCCTAACCCAAACCGGCAGCATTACATGTAAACCGGTAGAGCTCGCGGGGTAAGTATAGATATCGGCAGTAACGGGTAACCCTGCTTCCCTGGCACTGTCTACCTTCTCTATCGCCAGGTCTAACAAATGCCAGTTATCCACACCGCCGGCTTTTAGGTGATATATTTCTGAAGCAATATTTGCTTGCTTGCAAATAGTGATCAACTCGTCAATGGCCTGGAGTAGCTCCGATCCTTCATTTCTGATATGACTGATGTACATGCCTCCGTAGTCAGCTACTACCTTGCTTAATGCAATTAACTCATCCGTATCGGCAGAACCACTGGGTGAGTACAACAAAGAAGAACTTACTCCAACAGCTCCCTCTTCCATGGCTTGGCGTACCAGGTCTTGCATTTCCTGAATCTCCTCTGGAGTGGCTTTCCGGTTATCATAGCCAATCACATATTGTCTCAGGGTTCCATTTCCCACAAAAGAGGCCACATTGGTAGAGACCCCTTTTACTTCCAGGTACTGGAGATACTCTCCTAAAGTGGTCCACGGGATGTCATACTTAATGTCTGTTTGACCTTCTAACCGCTCCTTTCTCATCTCTTCGGTCATCGGCCCCATAGAACTTCCCTCGCCCAGAACTTCCAAAGTCACCCCCTGACGAATATCTCCTTGAGAACGACCATCTTCCAAGAGACTGACGTTGGCCCAACTTAACATATTGATGAATCCCGGGGCCACAGCAAGTCCTTCTGCATTAACTTCAACTTTCCCTTGTACCTTGGCCAAATTACCCATAGCCGCCACGGTATCGCCGGATATAGCGACGTCTCCTTTGAATGGCTTATCGCCGGTTCCATTATATATGATCCCATTGCGTATTATAAGATCATATTGTATCGGACTGGAACATGCTGATAAGATTAGAAATGCAACAAACAGTACTCGGTTCAAGGTCGATGTGGTTTAGATTGTGATTTATGATGAAATTTCAACGATTTCGTTTATAACCTGGTGTACTACTTCAGCTGACTGCTTATTACCCATAGCTTCTAATGCCACTAATTTACCCTTCAGGGCATTGGTTCGTTTTGGCATACGTTCAAGACTGGTGTTAAATTGTACCAAAGCTTCTTGAGGCCGTTCATGTTCAAGTAGCCAATAACCGTACTGTTCAAAGCTTGGGTAGGGAATATCAGGAGGTCCAAAACTGTAACCAGTAGTGGCCTCTGAAGAAGTTGCTTCCAACATGGATTTTTCTGCGGATTCCAGGTCATCCACTGTTAGTGCTTTAAAGGCGGCAAGCTGGTGCCATATTACTGTGGCCCTTTGGATATCAGTTCGATTTGGAGCATAGCGGGTAGTTCCAACGCTGCACAGAGTAATACCATCGGAAGTAACAAGTAACTCAGCGGCAGCAATCTCATTATCAAGACTATCCATTTGTATTGATATGGTCTCTGTATCACCGTCAAGATAGGCCATGTGACCCTGAAAAAAATGGTGACCGGCCTTACTTGACAACCCAAGGTCCAGACGGCTAACTACCATGGGAAATATATCTTGACTCCACTCACCACCATCAGTCAATCGTGCATTTATCATTGCAATCCAGTACGATCTTGCCTGCCTGGTAGGGGATTTTTTGGTATAGGCCACCATATTTTTCAATAGCCGGTGTGCATCATTCTGTCTTTGCTGTTGCAGATAACCGTAGTGCAGCCAGGAATAGCTATGATATCCCCTGGATGCATCTCCCAGTCCTTTTCGTTTCAGACGATTTACACTGGCCTGATAACTAGCTTCATTAGAAGCAACCACGTTTTCCCACATTCCCAATGCAAGATAAATATGAGAAGGCATGTGGAGGGCATGGGTAGCATCGGGGGCTACCGTTGCATATAAATTAGCTGCATTTATTGCCAATTCCGCATATTCCGGATCGTCATATGCGTGAATCATATAGTGCAAAGCACCCGGATGATTGGGGTTTTCTTCCAAAATTCCAGCCACTACCTGCGCAGATTTGTCAAAGACATCTGCATCTCGACCCAGTGGAACCGACCACATCAGTCCCAGGGCATAAAAAGCGGCCACCTCCTGATTTCCAGGATACTTTTCATAAAGCTGACCCATATGATCTGAATAGTCTTTGTTTCTTTCATTCAACTCGCCCTCTCCATAGAGCAGTTCAATTCCCATCCAAAAATCCCGTTCAAGTGCATTTTTAGCCATCTTTAACCGCGCTTCTTGAGTGTGACCTAATTGGTCCATAACTTCACGGCCAGCATCGACATCTTGAAGTCTCCACAAAGCCCTATAATGAGTCATGGCTACCCCCCAATAAGCCATCACTTCTGTGTTGTCCGCTAGCAGGGCTTCCTGGAAAGCCTCCCGGGCATCATCGTATTCAAAACTGTGCAGCAAAAGTAACCCCTTTTCGAAACCCGGTTGAGCTGGTTCGGAGATGGTGAATTCATGCTGCAAACTGCCTAAATTTGACTCAGATGACTGTTTTGGAGCTCCACATGACGCTAGGAAAAGTAGAAGTGTTATTGCAATAGTAAATCTCATTATACTGTGGTTTTGGGTTTGTGAGAAAGATACGAATTATTGGGGCGGGGGGCAAAGGGCAGGGCGCGGGGAGCAGGGCGTAGAGTGCAGGGAGTGAGGGGCGAGGGGCTTGGGATGAAGATTCAGATTTCAATGAGGTGATTTTATGTGATATAAATATTGCTGTTAACATAGCGCCTGGACCAGGACGTTGGCGTGGAGGCTGAGAGCTGGGAGCATGGGGCTTGGGATGAAGATTCAGATTTCAATGGGGTGATTTTATGTGATATAAATATTGCTGTTAACCTATTGCTCGGCTCGTCTGCATTTAAACTTAGGCTGAGGACTTGGGGCTGCTACTTATCTAAAAAGTGACTTTCTGAGATTTGTTATTCTGCGACATAATAAATTCAATTCTTTGATAACATCCCAGATCCTATTGAAAATCCTCCATCCGCTTTCCAGCACTCACACCCCCAGCCCAAAGCCTTCGATTGACAAGGAAGATCTCCATACTATTTCTCACTAACTGAATATCTCTGCTCTTCAATCCACGCCCCTTGCCCTACGCCTCTTACTAGCCACAAAAATCTTGCAAAATCCCCTGAACTTATTTTACTTGTGCTTTTTCACACAGAACTCAATAGACCATGAAAAAATACAACGTCGGAATAGTCGGCTATGGTTGGGTAGCTACCGCTCATATTGATGCCATCAACAACTCAGAGGATGCTCAAGTAACTGCCATTTATTCCTCACGTGAGTTGGATGACCAGGCACTTAGTGCTCAATGGGGCACTCCTATTAAGAGCTACACCAATCTTGATAATATGCTGAAAGACTCAAGTTTAGACATTGTTTCTATTTGCAGCTATCCAAATCAACATAAAGAACAGGCTATAAAAGCGGCCAAGGCTGGCAAACACCTTATCATTGAAAAACCGCTGGCCTTGTCATGGGAAGACTGTTTGGAAATCGAAAATGCTGTTAAGGAAGCAGGCGTCAAAACCTGTGTTTGCTTCGAGTGTCGGTTCTCCAACCAGTTCAAGGTTACCAAAAACCTTATTGACCAGGGATTATTAGGTGATCTGCATTATGGTGAGATTGACTACTTTCATGGTATCGGTCCATGGTATGGACAATTTCGTTGGAATGTAAAAAAAGACCCGGGAGGAAGTTCCCTTCTTTCAGCTGGATGCCATGCGCTGGATGCACTACTATTTTGTATGAATGATGAGGTGGTAGAAGTCACCAGTTATGCATCCAAATCAAGCAGCGAAATTTTCAACCCCTATGAGTATAATACTACCAGTGTCACCATATTGAAGTTTAAAAATGGCGCTATCGGAAAATGTTCATCAAGTATAGATTGTTTGCAACCCTATTATCTCCACACCCACTTATTTGGAAGTGAAGGAAGCCTGTTGGACAACAAGTTTCATTCAATGAAATTGGGAACAGACAAAAATACCTGGTCCAATCTGGCATTGAAACTGCTTGACTCCGGAGACGTTTCGGACCACCCTTACCTGGATCAATTTAATGCCTTCTTTAAATCGATCTCTCAAGATATTGAAATGCCACTCACCAGTTTGCGTCAGGCCATGAAAACATTTGAGGTGGTGTTTGCTGCGGATAAATCCGCGGCGGAAGGCCGGCCAGTGCAGGTTAGTGAAGGAGTGAAGGATTGATTGATTATGACTAGAAAGAAAAGCATACTGGCGCCGGAATGGTGGGATTATACCACTCTTGATGATACAATACTCAATGAAGCAGCGGGTTTAGCTGCTGAGGACCTTTTCGGATTGTCCCGCCCTGGGTTTAAGGTGGTATTTTATGATACACTGGAGGATTTCTATTTGGCAGAGGCCCTGGAATATATTCATGCCTGGAAACAGGCTACTGCTGACCAGCCGGCAGGGATTTGTGGCCCCATTGGTCCCACTGAGCAACTGCCTTTAGTGGCCCGTCTGGTAAATGAGTTAGCATTGGATCTATCAAATGCTCATTTCTGGGGTATGGATGAATGGATCGTAAATGGCAAAGAAGTAGATGATGATCATCCTCTGTCCTTTAAGAAAGCAGATATGGATCTATGCTTTGATCGCATTAAACCTGAACTTAGAACGCCTGAATCCAACCTGCATTTTCCAAAAGCCGACCCAACCGACTACATCGGTAGCTGGAATGGTGTTCGATGTGTGGTCATGCAGGGAGGTCAGGGTGAGATCAAACATTGGGCTTTCAATGATCCACTTAAACGGAGTGGGCGATATGAGAATGAACCACCGTCACCCGAGGAATATGGCCAACTAAACACCCGGGTAGTAGACTTACATCCAGCCACTATTGCTCAAAATGCACGGACCTCAGGAGGTGGTGTAGTAACAGGCATTCCCACTCAAGCTGTTACCGTAGGCCCCCTCCAAACCTGGCAGGCTGAAAAGGTTTCCATCTGGCATGCAGGAATGCACGACAATCCATTTGGGATGCGCCTTACTGCACTTATGATCAGTAAAGGTATTATTGATAGTTCAGTACCGATGTCGTTACTTGCAAATCACTCCAATGTGCAATTCAATTACTACCGCCCCGCCATCAGCAGCTGTGCGGTGGAGATGCATTAGTCATCTGATATACCGCTGTCTCAAACAACCTGTGTAAGTTCTTCAAGCTCCCGATAAATCATATTGTCTTGTGGAAACCCGTGACCCAGATGTTGTCTGAATCCTTCAGCGTAGACTACACCAAATTTCTTTCCGATTTCTTCTCCCTGTCGTCTCATGGATATTAAATATTCGTCCATGCCGTGATGTTCTCTTAACCAATCCCTTTGACTTTTGTGACAAGCCAGCATATCCGATTTTAAATCCATTACATTGGTAATATCAACCACTGTTGAGGGTTCTATTTTTTGGCCGTATTTGTCCTTTCCCTCAATAGGATCTAGATAATAGAGGTGAGGTATATAGTCTAATGCCGGATTACCGGGTGTGTCGATATTTACCATACCTGCAACAAAACAGGCGGTTTGAACCAGTTTGCTGGTAATCTCATGATCTACCAGATAGCATGATGGGCTCATGGTTATAACCAACTTCGGTCTGGTTTTTCGAACGTGGGCCAGTACGTTTATTATTGAGGCTCGGTCATAAGTGATAAACATGTCCTCAAAATCCAGACATTCATATTTAGCTCCAATGATTTTTGCGGAATTAGCAGCCTCCATTTTCCGCACTGCACTTATCTCCTGTTTGTTCAACTCCTTGGATCCACAATCACCTGCAGTCATAGTGGTTATATGGACCTCCCAATCTTTTTGGCGCAATAATGCCAACGTACCTGCACCTAGAAATTCTACATCATCGGGGTGAGATACCAAAGCCAGAACTTTTTTTGTCATGGTAGATCTTGTAGTATGGAGAGAGTAATAATTAGAAATTATTACTCTCTCCTATTAGAAAGAAATTCCTCAATTTCTGCCCTGTTCGGTATCGAAGGCTGGGCTCCCAGACGGGTGACTGAAATAGCAGCCGCAGCGCTGGCAAATCGAATTGCCTCTAATGGCGATATACCTTCTACCAAAGCGGTTGCCAGAGTACCGCAATAGACGTCACCGGCTCCCGTGGTATCTAATGCTTTAACTTTAAATGCCGGTATAACTTGCTTTAGATCATCTTTGACCAGGTACGAACCATTCTCTCCTAAACTAATGATAACCCCACCGTCAGTGAAAGTGGCCAATTCCTCTGCCGCCTGCTGGGCCTGCTCGGTACCTTTCACCGGTCGTCCCACCAATGCCCCGGCTTCAGATTCGTTAACCACCAAAATTGCCAGATGTTTTAAGTATTCCTTTTCCAATGGTTGGGCCGGGGCCAAATTCAAAAGTACTTTCTTTTCCTCTTCAAATGCCCACTTCAAAATATATCGCAACATATCCGGGTGTAGTTCACCCTGTAACAAGATTACTCGCGCTTCCTTTAAGGCAGGTTGCGCTTTGGTGATATGGCGTTGGTTTAACCGATAATTAGCACCCGGTGCCACAGAGATACAATTCTCTCCATCCTCATCCACCATAATCATGGCTGTTCCAGTAGATACCGAAGGCTCCTGGAATACATTTGAGGTATCGATGTTGTCCTCATCAAAGCGTTCCATGAAGGCTTCAGCAAAACTATCTGATCCCAGGCAACCTATAAATATAACGTCTCCTCCTGCTCTGGCTGCTGCTACTGCCTGATTGGCTCCCTTCCCCCCAAATGTTTGGGTAAATACACCTCCAGCAACTGTTTCTCCCGGTTGGGGGAAACGGGGAACCTGCATTATCAGGTCTATATTTGCACTACCAACAACGGCTATTTTTTGGCTCATATTATCTTGCAAAAATTATCAGGATCAAACCCAGTAAAAAACTTACAAACATAGCAAAAATAAGTTTGTTTGTGCCCTCCGGAGCGCCTTTAAATTCCTTCCAAATAAATACCCCCCAAAGAGCAGCCACCAAGGTTGCACCTTGAGACAAACCGTATGAAATAGCGGGTCCTGCCACATCTGAAGACAGAATGCTTAAAAACATACCCATACACCAAATAGCGCCTCCCAAAACCCCCACCAGGTGTAGTTTGAGATTTCCTTTGGTAAAATATTCGCCATAGGTTACAGGGTTACCATAAAAAGGCTTATACATAAAGATGGTATTCCAAAGAAAATTACTTAAATACACTCCCAATGAAAAAATAAAAACTGCGCTGTACGGTGTTAATTTTTCACTTTCAGGGTTGGCAAAATCAGCTACCAAGGAATCTGCCACAAAACGGTAGAAGAAACTCATAATTATACCGGCCACAATGGAAATAGTAATCCCTTTTTTAGAAGAAGCTTGTCTCTCTTTATTCATTCTACGGTATGCTAAAGCATTGATAATTATTGCCAGAGTAATCAATGCTACACCACTGAAAAGTATTACCGGATTTCCAGTAGCTTCTCCCAGGTAATTAATTACCACACCCAGGACCAAGGCCAGGCCGATTGCAATGGGAAATGCAATGGCCATACCAGCCAGATCAATGGCCGCTACTACCAACAGATTGGCGATGTTAAAGATAATTCCTCCCAAAAAGGACGAGCCTATAAAAACCCAGGATGCCTGCCGCAAGTCTTCTACGAATCCCCTACCCTCAGCCCCTGTGCTGCCCAATGAAAGTCCCAGGATCAAACTTAGAATAACCAGCCCAAGTACATAGTCCCAGTAAAACAATTGAAAAGCCCAGCTTTTGGAAGCTAGTTTTTGCGTGTTGGCCCATGAACCCCAACAAAGCATGGAAATCACCAATAATAGGATGGCAATAGAGTAAGAGGAAACAATTATCATGGTTGGTGTGTGAAAAGCAAGGGTGTAGATATAAAATTAATGTATGGAATATAAGGAACTTTGATCAAGTAATCATACTACAAGTATCATTTTTAGATCACTGCAAGATACTGCTAACCCGAGCTATGAATTCTGCACAATACCATGTAAATTGTAAATACCTTTAGCAAAAATAATAATCTATCTATGTCTACTTACAATTTGAAAATCAACGGCAAACGAAAGGAAGTTGAAGCCGATGCAGATACCCCGTTGTTGTGGGTATTGCGAGATCATCTAAGTTTGGTGGGTACCAAATTTGGTTGCGGAATCGCACAATGCGGAGCGTGCACCGTACATGTTGATGGAGTGGCTGTGAAATCCTGTTCACTGCCTGTTTCCAGTATTGAAGATAAGTCAGTAATCACCATTGAAGGGTTGTCTAAAAATGGTGATCATCCAGTACAAAAAGCGTGGATCGAGCACGATGTACCACAATGTGGATATTGTCAGGCCGGGCAAATCATGAACGCTGCTGCTCTGTTGGATCAAAATCCCAACCCCAGTGATCAGGAGATTGATTCAGCCATGAATGGCAACATCTGTCGATGCGGAACCTACGTAAGGATTAAAGCAGCTATAAAAACTGCAGCCACTTATTAAGAATAGTTTTCCAAAAACTCAACAAGACAATACCATGACATTAATAAAAACATCATATGACCGAAGATCTTTTATAAAGGTCTCCACTCTGTCCAGCGGCGGTATGCTATTGGGATTTAGCTGGTTGGCTTCTTGTAAACCAGACCAAGTAGCTAGTATGCCCAAGGAATGGTTTGATATTAACAGCTTTTTAAAAATAGCGGATAACGGTTTGGTGACCATCATGTCACCCAACCCGGAAATAGGACAGAATGTTAAAACTTCCATGCCCATGATCATTGCTGAGGAACTGGATGTCAGTTGGGACCAGGTAACAGTAGAACAAGCTGGGTTCGATATCAAAAAGTATACCCGTCAACTTGCCGGAGGCAGTCAATCTATACGACATGGTTGGGAAAGTCTCCGTATGGCTGGAGCTACCGCCAGAAGAATGCTTATTGAAGCTGCTGCCAAACAATGGAGTGTTCCTGTGGCAGAAATAACTACAGAAGAAGGTGTAATTAAACACGGCGATAAATCAATTGGGTATGGGGAAATAGCCGCCTCCGCAGCTACCATGACTGTACCTGAAGAAGTCGAATTAAAAGACCCAAAGGATTTCAAGATCATTGGAACACCCAGAAAAAATGTAGATGGTCTAAAAATTATCACTGGCGAACCCCTGTTCGGACTGGATACCCAACGTGAAGGCATGTTGATCGCAATGATCGAACATCCGCCAGCGTTTGGCATGAAATTGAAATCACTAGATGCAGCAGAGGCTAAGGCCATGCCGGGAATTCATCAGGTTATAACAATTACCACCATACCAGAAGGAAAAGAAAAACAGTGGTCCGACACCAATGCCTTCAATGAGCTGGTGGTGGTGGTAGGAGCTACTACCTGGCAAGTAATGAAAGCGAAAAAGGCCCTGAAAGTAAGTTGGGAAAAAGAAACATCGCCTGAAAGTACAGCGGACCATATCAAAGGTATGTTCGATCTCTTAGGTAAAAAGCAGAAAGAGCCGGCTAGACATGATGGCGATCCAAAAAAGGTCTTCAAAAACGCGGAGAAAGTAATTGAACGGATATATGGGGCCCCTTTCTTAGCTCACAATACTCTGGAGCCTATGAATTTCTTTGCTGATGTAAAAGAAGACCAGGCCGAACTGGTTGGACCTATTCAGACTCCTGAATTTATGAGCAAGACTGCATCTGCAGTACTAGGCTTACCAGAGGAGAAGATTTCCATCATGATGACCCGGATGGGCGGTGGATTTGGACGCCGGTTATACGGGCATTTTGGAATTGAAGCAGCAGTAATATCTCAAAAAGTCAAGGCCCCGATCAAATTGGTGTACACGCGTGAGGATGATATGACTCAAGGCACTTATCGTCCTACTTACAAGGTCACTTACCGAGCGGCACTGGACAAGAACAACAATCTTATTGGTTTTCAGGTACGGGGCGCTGGAGTACACGGCAGTCCGGTGTTTGCCAATCGATTCCCGGCTGGTGCAGTAGACAACTACTTAGCAGAGAACCACTCCTTGGAATCCAACATTTCAACCGGAGCATGGCGAGCGCCTCGTTCTAATTTTATCGCAGGTGCCGAGCAGGCATTCCTTGACGAAGTGGCAGAAGCGGCCGGAAAGGATCCCATCGAATTCCGCCTGGAACTGTTTGACAAGGCTATAAAAGACCCGGTCGGTGAAGACAATGATTACGACGCAAAACGTTACGCCGGTGTGTTAAAACTAGTCCGTGAAAAATCCAATTGGGGTCAAGAAACTCCTGGCGTCTACCGTGGAGTCTCCGCATATTACTGTCATAACTCCTACGTTGCCCAGGTAGTTGATATTGTGATGAAGAACAACCAGCCTAAGGTGCAGAAGATCTGGTGCGCAATTGATTGCGGAATTGTGGTAAACCCTGAAGGCGCGACTAACCAGGTTGAAGGAGGAATGGTGGATGGAATCGGCCATGCTATGTACAGTGCCATGACTTTTAAAAACGGCAGGCCCGAGCAAGATAACTTTGACAGCTACCGGTTAATCCGGCATAAGGAAGCACCAGCAGAGGTTGAAACTTATTTTGTAGATAACGGCATCGATCCCACTGGTTTGGGAGAACCATCGTTGCCTCCTATTATTGGAGCCCTGGCAAATGCGCTGTATAAAGCCACCGGTGAAAGGTTATATGATCAGCCATTTGTAGGTCAGGCGATTGAATTGGGGTGAGATTAAATTACGAAGGACGAAGGACGAGGGTGTTAGGGTGCTAAGGTGCTAAGGACTAGTCGGATATCCTACGACAGAAATAGATTGGGGTCATAGCAACATACGACCAGTATAGCCAAATTTGGTTGGCACCAAATTTGGCTGCGGAATTGCACAATGCGGGACCTGAACAAAACACATCATGACATTAATAAAAACAACATACCACCGAAGATCCTTTATAAAGGTCTCCACACTATCCAGCGGCGGTATGTTGTTGGGATTCAGCTGGCTGGCTTCCTGTAAACCCGACCAACTGGCAAAGCTGCCCAAGGAGTGGTTTGATATCAATGGGTTTTTAAAGATCGCAGATAACGGTCTGGTGACTATCATGTCACCCAACCCGGAAATCGGACAAAATGTTAAAACTTCCATGCCCATGATCATTGCCGAGGAACTGGACGTCAGTTGGGACCAGGTGGTGGTGGAACAAGCCGGATTAGACCTTACAAAATACACCCGACAGAAAGCAGGAGGCAGCCAATCCATTCGACAAAGTTGGGAAAGCTTACGTATGGCGGGAGCCACTGCAAGAAGAATGCTTATAGAGGCTGCTGCCAAACAATGGAATGTTCCTGTGGCAGAAATAACTACAGAAGAAGGTGTAATTAAAAACGGCGATAAATCAATTGGGTATGGGGAAATAGCCGCCTCCGCAGCTACCATGACTGTACCTGAAGAAGTCGAA
>PVMK01113842.1_pt1 | contig 21360 bp, 15 predicted proteins | sample 1853481 | NCBI WGS metagenome assembly PVMK01 (sample SAMN08533507, study PRJNA380276) | Marine sediment metagenome, whole genome shotgun sequencing project.
AGTCCACGGTGGCCGAGACTTTTGAGACCGGTTTGAAAGTGATTGATCTGATTGCCCCGCTTCTCAGGGGTGGCAAAACAGGCGTATACGGTGGAGCCGGTGTAGGCAAGACCGTAATGATTTCTGAGCTTATTCGCTCGGTAGCTACGGCTCATGAAGGCGTCAGCGTGTTTGCCGGCGTTGGTGAACGAACCCGCGAAGGCACCGATATGTACTATGAGCTAGAGGACTATGGCGTACTTGATTCTGTGGCCATGGTTTTCGGTCAGATGAACGAACCACCGGGTGTTCGATTACGTGTTGCCTTGACGGGATTGGCTATGGCCGAATATTTCCGTGATGAGGGGCGTGACGTGCTCATCTTCATTGATAATATTTTTCGATATGTTTTGGCTGGCTCAGAGATGTCTGCTCTGCTGGGTAGAATGCCTAGTGCAGTGGGTTACCAGCCGACCTTAGCGTCCGAGATGGGTTTGTTGCAGGAACGAATCACCTCTACTAAGACAGGCTCTATTACCTCGATGCAAGCTATCTACGTCCCGGCCGATGACTATTCCGATCCAGCCCCGGTGGCTACCTTTGCCCATCTGGATGCCAGTATTACCCTCGAGCGTTCAGTCTTTGCTAAGGGTATATTCCCAGCAGTGGATCCATTAACAACCGCAAGCCGAGCGCTTCAGGTAGACATTGTCGGTGAAGAGCACTACCGGACGGCTCGTGAAGTAAAACAGGTGTTACAGACATATAATGATCTACAGGACATTATCGCCATTCTTGGCATCGACGAGTTAAGCGAAGACCAAAAAATCCTTGTAGCTCGGGCACGGAAGATTGAGCGATTCCTAGGTCAGCCCATGTTCGTTGCCGAGAAATTCCACGGTCTTAAGGGTGAGTATGTAACTATTCGCGAAACCGTCCGTGGATTCCGCGAAATTCTTGATGGCAAACACGATGATTTGCCTGAGCAGGCATTCTTCATGGTGGGTACCATTGATCAGGCAGTTGAGAAAGCTGAGCGTTTGCGGGCTGAAATTTAGTTGAAGAAATGTGGCTTTGTTAGAATGGTCAGCAATTGGCTGTTTTCATTGGCCTTGTGAAAGCCAGTTTTTTGTAGATCGCGGGAAAAATTATGCCTATTCTTTGTAACATTGTAACTCAAGAACGAACCGTTTATAGCGGAGAGGTAGACTACATTAGCCTGCCTGGTTCAGAGGGCGTTATGGGGGTTTTGCCCAATCACGCCCCTCTACTTACGGCTCTGAGTTTCGGCGAGGTCATGGTTCGCGTCAATGACGATGAAGAGTTCTTTGCAATTGGCGGTGGATTTGCCGAAGTCCGGCCGGATCAAGTGATTGTGTTGGCTGATTCAGCTGAACGTGCTGACGAAATCGATACGGAACGAGCTGAGCAGGCTCGACAAGAAGCCGAAGAGGCAATGAAGGCGGGAGTGAGCATTGATGCCGAGCATTATGCTCAAATAGACGCTGCCCTGAAGCGAGCCCAAATACGGATTGACGTTGGCCGTCGTCGATCAAGTGGCCGGCGAAGGCGACAAGCAGCGATGCCCGGAATGAGTAGCAAAGAAGCTGAGGAGCTAAACTAAGTTGGCTCTTTTCACACCTTATATCGCTATTGACTTGGGCACCATCAATGTTCTAGTGCATGAACAAGGCCGGGGGGTCGTCTTGCAAGAGCCATCAGTGGTAGCTATTCGTGAAGATGATCGCAAGACCACGATTGTTGAGGTAGGACGGGCTGCCCGTGAGATGTACGGCCGTGCCCCGGAAGAGATAGAGGTTATGCGCCCGTTACGTGATGGTGTAATCGCTGACTATTTCGTAACCGAGGCCATGTTGCGTTACTTTATCGAAAAGGTAGCTGGTAGATTTCATTTACGGCGACCAATCGTCATGATCACTGTTCCTTATGGCGTAACCAGTGTTGAGAGACGGGCGGTAAAAGAGGCAGGATTGGCTGCCGGGGCTCGTGAAGTTCACCTGATTCCAGAACCGTTAGCAGCAGGGATCGGTGCTGGCTTACCTGTGGGGACGCCTACTGGCAATATGGTTGTCAACCTCGGTGGTGGCTCAACCGAAGCGGCTGTTATCTCCATGAATGGTATTGTTAGTGCTGAGTCAGTGCGCGTTGGTGGCGTGCATTTGGACGAAGCCATAATCAACTTTGTCAGGAAGAAATATAATTTGGTTATTGGTGAACCAACGGCCGAAGAAATCAAAATTAAAATAGGCAAAGCCAAAGATATCGGAGAACTACTTGAAATGAACGTGCAAGGTCGCGATCAGATCAGCGGCCTGCCAAAGACCATTTCAGTTAATTCCAGCGAGGTCGTTGATGCCATCGAAGAGTCCTTGGTTGCGATTACCAACGTCATCCGAGCTGTGTTGGCCAAAACACCGCCTGAGCTGGCGGCCGATATCATCGATAGAGGAATGGCTTTGACTGGTGGTGGCGCGCTTTTGCGTGAAATTGACACGTTGTTAACAGAGGAATCAGGCGTTCCAGCTTATATCGCTGATAACCCTATAGCCTGTACTGCTCTAGGAGCGGGCAGAGCGCTGGCCGAATTACCAATTTTGCAGCGCAGTATCCCCGATCTTTAAATACCTCAGATAATCGCATCATTAATTTTGCCAATTAATAGCCCTTGCTGTCACGATGGGGTTTTTGTGGTCCAAATTATCGGGTGCCCCAAACCCACTACCCATGGGGGGTATAGGCCGATCTTTGCTGCAAGATCAGCGAAAGAAGGTTTAAACTGTGTCGAAATGAGCTGAATGGGGGCTGAATCTCAGAATCGAAGCTAAATCTTACTAAGTATCCAAATAGAAGGTCATGCGTTGAAGCAGAATGACCGGATCGCTATAGTGCACTTTAACGCTTTTAGGAGCCTGCAAATTTATTGGTGCGTAGCTTAGAATTGCGTTTATGCCAGCCTCCACCAGTTGATCAGCGATCGCTTGGGCTGTTGTGGCCGGAACAGCGATGACGGCAACTTGAACCTTCTCTTTTCTAATAGTCTCGCTTAACTTACCCATGCCTTGAATGATTAAACCATCCATTTCTTGGCCAATCTTGTCCGGATCGTTATCAAAAATCCATTTTATTTGAAATCCACGATGCTTAAAGCCTTGATAGTGTCCAAGGGCATGACCTAGATAACCGGCGCCAACTAATACAACAGGCCACTCTTCTTCAAGATGTAGTATCTGGCGTAGCTGTTCAATAAGATATTTCACATGATACCCAGTACCCTGCTTACCAAATTCACCAAAGTGGGATAAGTCCTTGCGAATCTGTGCAGAGCTAATTCCTAATCGCTGGCCTAGCTCTTGCGACGACGTTGTTATTTTGCCTTGTTCCTGGGCCATGTAGGTCAACGCGCGGAGATATAGCGGCAATCGGCCAATTACGATATCAGGTATTTCATTCGCCACGTTAGGATACTCTCCCACTTAGATAATGACATTCAGCAGGGATCTAGCACTGGCTAAAGTCCCGCTCGTGCGAGTTTTCACATTTTAACACATGGTTATGATCTCCGGCAAACGTATGTGCTATTCTTCACAACCAAACATTAGCCTGTTATACGGAGTATCAAGCTGCCTCTTAACATGTCTAGCAAAAATAGATGATGATGGTAATTCGCATTGGTTTTGAAAGCTTGCATTCGGTCATTACATACTGATGACTGGATCTTTTTTAATCATAGCCTACAACAATTTGTTCGACCTCTTTTTGTCATACCCTTACAATGGCTTTAAGCTGCGCAAAGGAATTATTAACCTTATAATAGTTCGTTTTGAGTTAAACAACGCTAGATGAAGATACACAAATAGGAATCGCTAGTGCGAAGAACAAGTTTCATCGCTGATATCAATGTTGCCAATGTCCCTATCGGTGTATTATTTGGGTGGCATTTGCGGGGAGACCAGAGCAAAACTGCCGATACTCAACGAGAGTTGGTGTCAATTCAAGATAAGATGGCAATGATCGTCATGGCTGGCGAGCCCTTTAAGATGAAGTTTTTATTAGCTTTGTGATCAATATGTTTTGCTGCTTTACGCCAGCGGCAAAAACCGTAACGATAGTAACCATGGAACGCTCCGGAAAAACGAAAGAATCATTTTATCGAAGCCGCTTATCACGGGATGATTGATTGAAAATGGATTGGCGTCGCCATCTTGAGCGTATAACCCCAGACAAGACCACGATTTTGGTTATTCTGATTTACGTGGTTTTGACAATCATAATGACCTGGCCTTTGGCATCACGGTTAGGCACGCACTTTCCTGGAGACATCGATCGTGAGGATCATTGGGTACATCAATGGACATTCTGGTGGGTCCGACAGGCTATTATCACTGGACAGAACCCATTATTTACCCAGCTGATGTTTTTCCCCGAGGGGGTATCACTAAGTTCGCACAATATCCCGTGGCTGAACATTGCTTTCTGGCTGCCGTTACAAGCCGTACTTGGTCAGACAATTGCTTATAATCTCGTATTTTTGGCTACCTTCGTCTTTAATGCGTTTGCAGGTTATTTGCTTGCACTTGATGTTACAAAGTCAAAATGGGCATCCTTTATCGGGGGTGTGGTGTTTGGTTTTTGGCCATATACAATTTCCCATTTTGATCATCCTAATCTTATTGTCATTGGCTGGATTCCGCTGAGTTTACTCTACTTGCGAAAGACCTTGCGAACAAATCGTTTTAGTGACATGTTGCTCACGGTCTTCTTTTTAATCCTTGCAGGAATAACTCGATGGCAACTTCTAATAATTTCGGCCTTTGTTCTCGGTTTTTATGTTTTTTGGGTTCTGATTACTGAAAAGGCGAACCGTTCACGACAAACAATTATTCGATTGACACAGATTGCTGTTTTGTCTAGCGTAGCCTTGTTATTGCTGTCAGCTCCTTTGATTGTAGATAGGCTATCCCAAGGCGATACCAGCCGTTTGCTTTATTATGAGAATGATGGGCAGGTCGATATTTTAGCTTATGTAACGCCAAGTCGATACCATCCTTTATGGGGCGAATACATCCAGGGCACTCCGCTGTTTAACAGTTTTCGCTACAACCTTCTGTACATTCCATTTCTAGGCTTTTTGACGCTTATCTTAGCCGTTATTGGATTGATAGCTGGAAGACGTCGATCATTTGTTTGGGGAGGAATGGCCATCTTCCTGGCAATTCTAGCTATGGGCTCGATCTTGAGAGTAGGTGGCGAACTTTTCCCACAAGTCCCAATGCCGTATCGCTTGATCGAAGATTTCTTTCTTGTACGTCTTCTTAGACGTAGCGATCGATTCAATATTATACTTAGCTTACCAATTTCCATTCTCGTAAGTCTGGCTATCTTTGCTATACGCAAACGAATCTCATCACGAGGATTCGCTAATGGCATTACATTGCTGCTGGCAGGCATCATATTATTTGAAGCTTTTCCATTCCCATTTCCAACAGTCAATATTGATGAAACCCCTGACTGGTATGAGACTTTAGCCCTTGAACAGGAAGAATTTGCCATTGTTGATCTGCCACTCGATAGAATTTCTTACAAGAAATTCATGTTTTATCAGATTACTCATGGTAAGCCAACGGTTCAGGGTCGACTATCCAGAGTACCTGTTTCAGCCTACAATTTTATTGACACTGTGCCCTTACTTGCTTATCTTCGCTCGCAAGAGTCTTCTGATTGGCCGAATGGCAATGTCAGCGAACAACTGCAGATGCTCTCAGAAGCCAACGTCCGCTATATAGTAGTTCACAAGGAATTATTTCCTTCTGAACTACTCGAGAAGTTCCTGGATTGGTTGCCTCTAGAGCCAGTGTATGAAGATGAAGATCTAGCTGTATTTAATACAATTCCTCAATATGGTCGGGATTTTACTTTTCAACATGAGTTGGTGCCCGGTATAGGGATTATAGATTGGCAATTATCAGCATCTGAAATAGCAGCCAATGAGAAATTGCACGCCCGTATTTCCTGGGGAACGGGCAAACTCATCCTTGATGATTACTATGTTTGTTATGAGTTAAAGTCATTAAGTACCAAAGCTGAAAGCAGCCAACCTATCTGCCAGCCGCTTCTATCGGAACATTCAACCCTCGATTGGCAACCAAACGAAGTGTATATTAACAATTATGAATTATTCAAGGACTCTTTGCCTTCTGGGAACTATGATATCCAAATTTATCTGAAAACTAGGGCACCCAATCAGGCGATAGGATCGCCAATTAGTTTAGGTACCGTTTCGCTGACTGATCCAGAATGAGCAGGACAAACTAGTCATGAGTGGAGAAGACAGGCAATTACTTTTTTGCCAACAAACCCTTAGTAGATAATATTCTTCTCGCCGACACCATTTTAGGTTGATAATCATCACGCTTTTTCTAAGAGCGTATCCCACATAACAAGTAGCAGGCATGGAAAAATCGTCTGAAAGAGCGGTTGACTCCCGTCTAGCATAGATTACACTCAGACTATGCATGTGGCTATTAATGCCTATTTTTGGAATCGTCCAAACTCGGGTAGCGGTCAGTATACTCGTCAGTTGGTTTATCATTTAAACCGCTTGGTTTCTGATTTAGACATTACTCTCGTCGTTCCTCAAGTGGCCGAGGGACCGACAGAGTTTGATGTACCCCCCAGCGTCAATCTTCAGATAGTACCAACCCGGTCCGGACATGTGGGAAAAGTATATTTCGAGCAGGTGGCATTTCCCCGGGTGTGTAAAATAATTGGAGCTGATATTTCTCACGTACCTTACTGGGGATCGCCTCTACGATCTTCGATACCTGTGGTAGTAACGGTACATGACCTCACCACGATGCTGGTGAGAGAATATCGTCGAAGTATCAAAGCCCGTTTGTACAATGCGCTAGTCAGCACCACCGCCCGAGGCGCAGACCACGTGATAACGGATTCTCAGGCCAGCAAAAGGGACATCATTACTCATTTAATGATTGACGAGAGCGATGTAACGACCATCTATCTTGCCGCGGACAAGAGCTACAATCCGCAATCAGATTTTTTAATGGATATGGCGGTTCACAAAAAATACAATTTACCTGATTCTTACGTGCTCTACCTGGGAGGGTACGAGATCCACAAGAATGTGATGACTCTGCTTGGGGCATATACTTATGTTGCTCGGGCATTAGGTGAAGACTATCCCTTGGTTCTCGCAGGAAAGCGCCCAGAAAAAGCATCAAGCAGATTTCCTGATTACGAATTTTACATAAAGGATTTGAGTTTAGAATCCTTCGTAAGATGGGCCGGATATATAGAGGAAGAAGACAAACCAGCCGTTTATCGGGGAGCCAGCGCCTTCGCCTTTGTGAGTCGACATGAAGGATTTGGTTTACCCCCCCTTGAGGCGTTGGCCTGTGGTATTCCTGTTATATCTAGTAAGAGTAGCTCTCTGATCGAGGTAATTGGCGATGCTGGTTTTGCTTTGAACCCGGATGATGAACGTCAAATCGGTGGCGCCATTATTTCTACTATCGTGCAAGAGGATTTAGCGGCCGATATGAAAGAAAAGGGGTTGAAGCAAGCAGCAAAATTTTCATGGGAGAAAACAGCTACAGAAACACTCCTGGTTTACGATCGTTTTAGTGGCAAAGCCTAACGTCAGTAATAGGAGTATTAAGATACTGACAATTTGAAAGGCGACTTAGCAAGAAATGAAAATAGCTATCCAGGTAAGAAGAAGTGCCAACGGTTATTTCCTTGGAAACCCGGGGTTTGTTACCACCTATTAACCATGCTACAATGCCCGCCGTTCAGAGCAGATGTATGACCCAGACTCTTGGACATTTGAAGATGCCGTCGTTATTATCAGCCAAACGGAAAATGATAAATGAGAGTGCGATACGATCTCGCGGAGCGGGTTAAGCAGGCCATTCAAGCAGCACAAAGTAAGGGAGATCTCCCGGATTTTGATATTCCAGAAATCGCCATCGAAAAGCCGAAGGACACGAAATTTGGGGATTATGCCTGTCCATCTGCTATGAAGATGGCCCGGCTAGCGAGGATGGCTCCTAAGAGCATTGCCGGAGCTATCGTCGCTCATTTTGCTGAAGTAGAGTACATTGATCAAATCACGGTTATCGAACCTGGATTCATAAACTTCCGATTGAGCCTCCCCTTTTTACAGCAGCAAGTGGAGCAAATTCTGGCCAAAGGCAGTGAGTTTGGCTCTTTTGATCTAGGTGCTGGCAAACGGGCCCAAGTAGAGTTCGTTAGTGCCAATCCTACTGGACCACTAACTGTAGGGCGAGGACGTGGCGGGGTGATGGGCGATACGCTGGCGCGAGCTATGGATGCGGCCGGGTACGATGTTACCCGCGAGTATTACTTCAACAACGCAGGTCGACAGATGGGAATATTGGGCGAGTCGCTCAAGATTCGATATGAACAGGCCTTGGGATTTGACGTTAATCTCGACGACGACCACTACCAAGGAGAATATCTGTATTGGGTTGCGATGGTACTAGTAGGCCAGCACGCAGATGAGCTAATCGATAAGCCGGTTAGTTTCTTTAGTAAAATAGCTGAAGAGACGATTTTTGCGAGCATAAAAAACACTTTGGGTCGCCTGAGTATCGCGTTCGATGTTTATTATAACGAATATGATCTTTACTCAAGCGGCCGAGTATGGAATGCTTTGGAAGAGCTCAAAGAGAAAGGATACGCGTATGAAGAAGAGGGAGCTTATTGGTTTCGCTCATCGGCATTAGGTGATGAGAAGGACCGCGTTTTAGTCAAGTCCAGTGGTGAGCCCACTTATCGAATGACTGATATTGCTTACCATTGGCACAAGGCAGAGCGAGGATTTGATCTGGTCGTCGATATCTTCGGCGCAGATCATCACGCAACCGCTCCAACTGTTCTGATGGGCGTTAAGGCCTTAGGTTACGAACCAGACTTTGTTCATGTCCTAATTCACCAATTCGTTACTCTTATCCGAGATGGTCAGCAAGTGCGCATGAGCACCCGGCGCGGTCATTTCGTCACCTTAGACGAATTGATGGATGAAGTTGGTGCAGATGCTGTACGATATTTTATGCTATCAAGATCGGGCAATAGCAGCATCGAATTCGATATGGATCTTGCCATAGAACAGTCGGATAAAAACCCTGTTTATTATGTGCAAAACGCTCATGTACGTTGTGCTGGCATTTTCCGCAAGTGGGCTGAAGCAGGATTGCCCGCTGATGCTGACGAAAACGCAAATTTGAGCTTATTGATTCACGAGCGCGAGCTTGCATTTTTGCGCAAAGCGGTTGAATTGCAGGAAGTTTTAGAGCTCATGGTGGACCAATACGAACCACACCATATTGCCTTTTACGCTTATGAGTTAGCGGCATCCTTTCATCCAGCATATGAGGCTTGTCGAGTATTGCACAGCGAAGTCCCCGAGCCACTAAGATTGGCCAGATTGCACTTTTACCGGGCAGCAATGCAACTATTCGCTCGCGTATTAGGGTTAATGGGTATGAGTGCCCCTGAAACCATGTGATGCTTTACTTCAGTTAACACTTCATTCAGTAAATCGCCGATCTGGGAAAAAATAATATACAACACGGAGAGCGATCTTGAGGAGGAAATTTTAATGGGGCTAAAGAATGACACGTGGATTCGCCAGATGGTCCAAGAGCAAAATATGATTGAGCCCTTTATTGAGAATCAGGTTCGCGAAAAGGTAATTTCGTTTGGACTTTCGTCATACGGATACGACGTTCGGGTGACAGATGAATTCAAAATCTTTACCAATGTGCACTCAGCAATTGTCGATCCGAAACACTTTAACCCCACATCATTTATAGATTTTAAGGGGGAAAACTGCGTTATCCCCCCAAATTCCTTTGTTTTGGCCAGGACTATCGAATACTTTCGCATACCACGTTCGGTTCTTACGATGTGCATCGGCAAGAGCACCTATGCCCGTTGTGGTCTGATCGTTAATGTCACGCCCTTCGAACCAGAATGGGAAGGGTATGTTACTTTGGAAATCTCTAACACAACGCCCCTACCGGCGCGCATATATGCCAACGAGGGAATTGCTCAGGTTCTATTCTTTGAAGCTGATGAAGTGTGTGAAATCTCTTATGCTGACCGAAAAGGTAAATATCAGGCACAGAAGAATATAGTCCTCCCTCGGATCTAGCCTTGGAGCAACAGTTGGCTAGTGATCCCTGAAATGAGTCTTGGTTTAATTTGATAAAAGCCATTGTTCAGACACTATTGTAGAAACATTAAGTCTCTATGGAAATGCGATATTCGGCTCCTAAATTGGAGCCTGATCCGGCAGAAAAGATCATTTTAGCCTTACGGCGAGATCTGGTTGGTCTGTTTCAAGTAGCTAAAGTTGATGCCGAGTCCCAAGGAAAAATGATATCTTTTAGCGGCCGGTTAACGGTCAATGCTGATAATAGTTACGACGAGATTCGGCAGCGTTTCCAGGTCCATGGTTATACCCCGTTGTTTCGGCAGGAGAAGGGCGAAGATGTCATATTGGCCATGGAGGGTTTGGTTGATCAGGCCAAGACGGGCAGCCCTCTAGTAAACATCTTGTTGCTCGCGGCTACTGTTTTGACGACCCTATCCTTTGGTTCCCAACTGGTCCTGGGCATCGACTTATGGCAGGCTCTAGGAGCAGGAAATATTAATCTGGTTGCTCAGACGCTACGGGCTGGAATACCTTACGCGCTCACCCTGTTGGGTATTTTGGGTGTTCATGAGCTTGGACATTATGTCGCTGCGCGTTTACATGGGGTCCAGGCGACACTACCCTATTTCATCCCTCTTCCGTTTGGGCTAGGAACTCTAGGTGCCCTAATACAAATCAAGTCGCCTATGAAAGACCGCCGGGTCTTATTTGATATTGGGTTGGCAGGTCCTTATGCGGGTCTCTTCGTTGCTATTCCCCTATTCCTGATTGGGTTATCCCTTTCTTCGAGCCATATTGTGCCGGCATCGCTTGATGCGCTAACGCTTGAGCGCTTGGGCTCATCGATTTTTATGAAGATTTCCCTGTATTTCTTGGCCGATGTACCTCAAGGCCAGACACTCATCGTTGATCCCATTCTATTTGCTGCCTGGTGGGGTATCTTTGTCACCGGAATCAATCTGTTGCCGGTTGGTCAGTTAGATGGGGGCCATACTTCCTATGCTTTGTTTGGCCGATATGCCCACCCAATCGCCCTTATCACATTCTTCTTGCTCATTGTGGCAGGGGCACTTCTTCAACAGCTAAGCTGGTTTATTTGGGCATTCTTTATCATGCTTGGCGGGCTTCGTCATCCTCCCCCTATGAATGACATTTCGGATGTAGGACCAGTTCGCAAAGCAATTGGAGTCATCACAATTTTTGTTTTTGTGCTGATCTTTGTTCCAGTTCCTCGGCTAATTGGGTAACAGAGGCTATTCAGCCTTGTTTGATGACGCGTGGTCCGTCTGCTGTATCCTGCACGTCATAACCGGCCGCGCTGATTTCATTTCGCAAATCATCGGCGTCATTCCAGCGACGGTCAGCTCGGGCTTGCTGTCTTTGTTCGACCAGTTCCAAAATACTGACAGGGATAACTACTTCGTCGGGCAACCAACCTGCTAAATCAAGCCCCAATACTTTGTCAAATTCCAGAATGGTGCCTTTCTTTCTTGAGTCCGGCAGGTCACTTTTTACGAGTTCCCAGACCAAAGCAAGAGTACGAGGCATGTTAAGATCGTCATTGATAATTCTAGCAAATCGCGTTGCATATGAAGGATCTTCTTGACCCGCATCGCCCCAGTCATAGAAATTGCCACGTAATCGGTTCAGAGCTGTTGAGGCACCATCCATCCCTTCCCAAGAAAAATTAAGTTTCGATCGATAATGAGCGCCCAGACTGAAGTAGCGATAGGCAAGCGGATCGTATCCACGGTCAACGAGTGATTGCAATCGCAGAAATCCACCGGCCGATTTGGCCATTTTACTGTCGTCAATTTGTAGAAAGTAACCATGCATCCAATAGTTAGCCAACCGGGTACCATAACAAGCTTGGGATTGGGCTATCTCATTCGTATGGTGTACAGGAATATGGTCTTCTCCACCACAATGAATGTCAAAAAGCGGGCCCAAATAAGCTGCGGCCATAGCCGAACATTCGATATGCCATCCGGGAAATCCAACACCCCAGGGGCTATCCCATTCCATCTGACGATTCACATCTGGTTCACTGAACTTCCACAAAGCGAAGTCCGTTGGATTCTTTTTTTCAGCCACATCCACTCGGATACCAGCCTGTTGACCTTCGATATCCAGTCGACCTAAAAAACCATAATCGGAAACTTTGGAAGTATCAAAATAGATACCATCGGATGTACGATATGTATAACCTTTAGCCTCGATGCATTCCACCAAGCTGATTTGTTCATCAATATGTCCGGTTGCTTTGGCCCAGATCGCAGGTTCAAGGATATTTAGCTTTTTCAAATCGTCCTTGAAGGCGTTGGTATAAAGGGTGGCAATCTCCCAGGCTGACATACCTGCACGGCGCGAGCCTTTCTCCATCTTGTCCTCTCCGGTGTCGGCGTCAGAAGTGAGATGGCCAACATCAGTTATGTTCTGGACATGTTCGACTTGATATCCGTTGAATTCCAAGACACGCCGCAATATGTCTTCAAAGATGTAGGTTCGTAAATTACCTATGTGGGCATAGTCGTACACAGTTAGTCCGCAGGTGTAGAGGCCAATTTTATCGGGATTTATAGGTTCAAAATCCCGAACCTTGCGGGTATAAGTGTCAAAAAATCGTAATGTCATCTGCATCCTTTAGTCGAGCCAAGTGAGTCAGGCCGAACCTTAATTCTGTTCCAAAACATTGCCTGACTGGTTGAATCCACACCCATTTTAATAAGAGTAGCGAGGAAACACGAGTTGGCTGGGTTTTCACCGGACACCAAAAGGGGGCTCGCCTCCAGGTCCATTTTATTATTAGCTAGGTAAGTCATGGCAAATTTCTTTTTTAGTCAGCTAATCTCATTGATTTTGGTAAGATTACATGATCTGCCGCTCAGCCGCATCAAAAGCGGCAAGCTGAGATTCAACCGCGGGACTTTTTGGGTAATCCGCGGCAAATAGTGTCCAAATCATAGTATCTCGAAATTCACCGGATGAGTCCACGAGCCTACGCTTTAATGTGGCTTCATGCACAAATCCCAACCTTCTGGGCACTGATGCGCTCCTTGTATTAGATGGTCCACAATGAATCTCAACCCGATCGACCCCTTCAATTTCAAAGGCTACTTTCGTTAATGCAGCGGAAACTTCAGTAGCTAATCCCTGGTTGATCTGTTCTTTATGTATCCAGTAACCTATTTCGCGGGCTCTATCGCCCCGGCGCAAATGAAGGCCCGTGCCACCGAACACTTTTGTTTCGTCAAGGTTAAAGATTCCATACAAATAATCAGTTCCCAGATCGAAATCACCTCTAAATTTACGCAGTCTCTGAATCTTATAATTAAGTGTTGTCGGCTCATCATTTGCCCAAGGCATCCACGGCTGTAAGTGATCGAGGCTTTTATCAATGGCCGTCTTTAGCAGAGGGGCATCGATCGGTTTCCAACACCGAATAACGAGACGGGAGGTAACAATGCGATAAGCGGGACCTGAATGACGGAGAGCCATGATATAATTTTCTGTTTACCTACAAATTTGCCTGTAAATCGTTGACCTTAAACAATATCATTTCTGCTAATAAATAGTATGTTACGCCTATTCACCATCATTTGGCAAAACTATCGTTCGGATTGCCTGCTATCAGAGGGAAAAAGAGATTTTTCTATCGACGAAATGGCCAATAATACAAACTTGCTCCATAGTGATGAATTAATTCGAGTAGAGTTTGCGAATAAGTCAGAACCTAGGTGTTGCTGATAAGTTTCGTCATATTGGAGGTACGGGATGCTCGACGCAGTCATACCCGACTGCTGGCGGTTGGACCTTTGAGGGATGTATCCGTTGTATGGGCGGTGTATAATTTGGGTATTGGTGTGGTAAAGACAGCTAAATGTTTGTCGGCGAAAAATGCAACGACGACTTAAGCTCTATTCTTGCGGACTTGATCCTGAGGGTACTATACCAAAATCGCACGAATAGTAGGATCACTTTGACTAGATGTCGCCTTAAACAGATACAGATTCTTGCAAATCCAGGAGGAACATGATGTCCGGTATAAGCTCCGAAGAAATGACCAAGGCTGAACAGGTGCTGGATTCGGTCAGGGATGAGTGGCTGAAACGCGAAGGTGTTACGGCAGTTGACCTAGGTTTTAAATGGAGTGGCGGGGAGATGACTAGTAGCCTGTCAATCAGAGTTCATGTTCTCAAAAAGAAAGATAAGTCAGAGCTAACGGAAGCTGATCTATTTCCCGAAGAAATAGATGGAATTGCCGTCGACGTTATCGAAGCTAGTTATGCACCGCAAGCGTTGATGGACGTGCAGCCAGAAGCAGCAGTTGATGGCCGGGGTAAGCGATGGGATGAAATCCCCGTTGGTGTTAGTGTGGGCTGCAAGCATAGTACAGCGGGCACACTAGGGGCAAAAGTAATTGATAAAGAAACTGGTGACGAAATGATACTCAGCAACTGGCATGTTCTAGCAGGACGGCAAGATGTTGAGGCGGGTCTTCCGATTTGGCAACCTGGATGGATTGATGGTGGGACTAAAGACGAGAATATTATTGCTGAACTCACACGATGGGTGTTAGGCCCGTATGATGCAGCTGTCGCCCGGCTGACAGGTAGCCGAATAGTAAAGTCGACAACAGTAGAAGATCGAGCCATTGAAGAATCGACTTCACCAAGGCTAGGAATGATGGTTTGGAAGAGCGGCCGCAGCACCGGATACACGGAAGGCTTTATAGACGGTATGCGGATGACCGTTCCACTGAATTACCGCGAGGCGGGGGTTCATACATTAGAGAGAGTTTTTCGAATTGTACCTCGTCCAGGCGCCGGCCCCGGGGAAATAAGCATCGGCGGCGATTCGGGTGCTACCTGGGTAGATGAAGAGAGTGGAAAAGTCGTTGGACTGCATTTTGCTGGTGAGGTAGGAGATAGCCCTGAGCATGCCTTGGCTCACGATATTGGTCCAATCATCAGCACTTTGAACTTTCGTTTTCCTGGCCAAGAGGCGCCTCAACCCGACCCTCCGGAACAGCCGATCGAGCCGCCTCAACCCAGTCCGACTCCTGCCCCAAAGCCTCCCCGAAGACCATCCAGAAGCTCCTTTTGGGATAACCTTTCGCAATTCTTCCGCCGGGTATTTAGATCATAACTAGTTTATCTTCGAGTAAATTGATGCTATTGCGGCGCATTTGGCTACTAGCTGTCATTACGATAGTGTTTCTTGTCAGCTCCGGTTGTGGTCCGGCTGAGACCATAACCACTCCAATTGACGCGACCGAGACTGTATCGACCTTGGAATCCGGTAGCGAACCTGAGCCCACATTGTTAGCCACGCCAGAAAGTAAACCAAATACGGCAACGCCGAGAGTTACTGAATCAGAGTTGGATACGACCGAGATACCGGTGACAGAAACCGTCTCCCCCCAACCCACAAATACCGCCCCCTCGCCCGTGACAGAACAGCCAGAGGCTACAGCAACGATTAACCTGATGGTCAATGACCTATCACTCTCAGCCGAAGGAATAACTCTTTTTCCAGTTCCAGCAGTCTACGAGGGTGACTTAGTAAGCTTTCAGATAGCACCCAGTGTGCCGCGTGGATTGGCTCCAAATAATGTCGATGTTCGAATTCTCGTTGACGGAAACGAGTTGGTCAATGGCAATTTGAACTGGCGCAAGCTGAGCGGTGATACAGTTGGTTTGTATCAGTGGGTTTGGGACACTGCAGAGCAAGCAGGTGCGCATACGATAACCGCTATCCTTGATTCAAGTGACCTGATTAAAATAGGTGACGAGAATGATGAAAATAACCAGGCTGAAATTACGGTTTTTGTTGAGCCGATTTCGGCCTTACCAGAAGCTGAAGCCGAAGCAATGTGGATCACGACCAATAGCGCGTGTTGTCGGATTCATGTGGTCAGCGATACGGCCGCGTATCGTGATATCGATGAATTACTTATCTTAATAGACGACGCATTTAACACCGCCGCAGCCAAGTTACGAGAGCCTCTCACCGGTGTGTATGATATTTACTTGATTGACCGGGTGATAGGTCAAGGTGGCTATACAAGTGACTCGATTGTTGTCTCCTATCTTGACCGAAATTATGCTGGGGGCAGGCTCGAAGAACTTCTCGTTCACGAGGCTACTCATCTTATTGACAAACAGATTGCGCCCGACCACATTACATTTTTATCTGAGGGAGTTGCAGTCTGGGTAGCAGGCGGTCATTACAAACAGCAAATTCTAGGTGAGCAGATGGCTGCTTTGGTAGAGATCGGCGATTATGTTCCACTAGCTGAAGTGATCGATAATTTCAGCGCTACCCAACATGAGATTGGTTATCTTGAGGCTGCCAGTTTTATTAGTTTTTTGGTCGAGCGTTATGGTTGGACACAGGTTCGCAATTTTTATTCATCTTCTACCACGGACGATGGAGCAACTTTATCGGCCGCAATCGAGGCGAACACCTTCTTTTATTTTGGAAAGAACTTAGAAGCTCTTGAAGCCGATTGGATGATTTATTTAGCAAATTTACCTAGAAATCGATTTGCGTCGACGGAATTGATAGCAACGATTCGATTCTATGAGGTTATGCGCCGTTATCAGACTCTGTATGATCCCACAGCCTATTATATTTATGCTTGGTTGCCTTCGCCTGAAGATGCAGAAAAGTGGGGCGCCACGGCCGATTTCAGTCGCCATCCAGAAACGATAACGAACCTGACCCTGGAAGTTATGTTAACTTCAGCTAATGAGGCTCTCATTCAAGGCGACTACGATCAGCTAAATGCGTTACTTGATAGTGTCGGCCGGGTCATGAACAATAACGGTCGCTTCTTAGATCCGTTGGCAAAATCGTATCTCAATGTGGTGCAGACTACTTATGATTTAGGATACGAAGTTCAACAGGTTGACGTCAATGGAGACCAGGCAACCGTGCTGGCAATATCCGTGGAAGAATTGAATGCGAGACGGCTGCGTTTCCGCCTGAATCAAGATAGAAACTGGGTTTTAGCCCAATGAGTAATTGGTTATCTGGCCATAATGAACAATTATTCTTGTAACCATACAGCTTAACCTTAAAAGACGGATTTTCCTGAAATAATTTAGTACCTTTTAAGGCATTCTGCATGTTCCTTTCGGGCTTTTATGCTACAATGCGCGAACGCAATCCTTGAGCAAGCGGTCCTCTTGTGACAGGGCCGAAAAGAGTAATCACGATGTTACCTGCCTTGAACCCCATGCTTAAGATGCGTGGCTAGCAAAAGGGGTATCTTATGATTGAGGTCGTAATCGATAGTATCCGGATTAGTCTTATCTCTCAACATCGCATTGTCATGTTACGAGATGTCGATGGTGAACGCCGATTGCCTATTTGGATTGGTCCGTGTGAGGCCGAAGCGATTACGATCGAATTACAAGATGTCGAGATCGCCCGGCCTGTTACCCATGATCTGCTTAAGAACATAATCGAAGAGCTGGGCGGAACAGTTTCCCATATCTTAATTAACGAACTGCGCGAGCAAGTATTTTACGCACGCCTTTTCGTAGACATGGATGGCAATATGATGGAAATCGATTGCCGGCCATCCGACGCGATCGCCGTAGCAGTCCGGTCGAAAGTGCCGGTTTTTGTCGATGAATCGGTGATGGACGAAGCTGGAATCCTGCCCGAACCTGATATCGAGGAAGAAACCGAAGGTGAAGGGTCTGAAAAGCTAGATGCCTTTAAAGATTTTGTAGATACACTTGATTTTGATGATTTTGAAGGTGACGAGTGAGGTGTGACAGAGACACCTGGTATGGGTAGCAGTTAGAATCAATTAAACGCCGCCCGCAGTATCCGAAAGCAAATTTCTGCCACCTTAACGTGAAACGTGTCGCGCCACCATATGCTCGACGTTTCACGTTTTACTTTTTGGGATTATGAACGCAACTGATCGTGTACCGCCAAACAATGTAGAAGCAGAAGAGGCCCTTCTCGGCTCGCTTCTAATAGATCCAGACGCAATTTTTGAGGTGGCTTCATTTTTACGGCCGGAAGCCTTCTACCGGGAGCAAAACAAGTGGATCTATATGGCCATTCTGGACCTAAACGAACGCCACGAACCAGTTGATTTAATTACCTTAACCGATGAGTTAAGGCGCCGGGAACAGCTCCAGGAGCTGGGTGGGGAACCTTATATAATCACCTTGATAACTGCTGTTCCCACATCCATAAATGCCCGGAGCTATGGCCAAATTGTGGTCGCAGCAGCTTTGCGGCGTCGAATGATTAGCGCTGCTTCTACCATCGCGACTTTGGCGTATGACCAGGATGAGAATATCAATGTAGTCATTGATCGCGCAGAACAGACATTATTTAGTATAAGCGAACAACGCACGACCCGTGACCTGGTGCCGGTTAAAAATATCGCTGCCGACTATCTTGATCGAATTGAAGATCTACACGCACAGCAAGAAGATGTTATCGGTGTACCTACCAGTTTTACTGATCTTGATAAGCTCTTGGGTGGGTTGAACAGATCGGATTTGATCATCGTTGCCGCTCGACCTGGTATGGGCAAAACGGCTTTGCAATTAGCGATCGCCCAGGCAGCCGCTCGCCGGTTCGATAAGCATGTGGCTATTTTCAGTTTAGAGATGTCAGGTGAACAGCTAGTGCAGCGTATGATCGCTGCTGAGACAAGGATTGATTCTCAACGCCTAAGGCGAGGAGATCTGGAAGAACATGAGTGGCCTATCTTCTATGAAGCGATCGGCCGGATATCTGAATGTCAGCTTTTCATAGATGACACGCCGTCGATTACCCCCATTCAGCTAAGGACGAAGGCGCGCCGGTTATATGCCGAACGTGGTCTGGACTTAATAATGATTGACTATCTCCAGCTTATGCAAACCGAACGGATGCAGAGTAATCGCGTTCAGGAGATTAGTGAGATTTCTCGGGCACTAAAAGGATTAGCCCGTGAACTGGATGTGCCTGTGGTGGCGGCTTCCCAGCTTAGCCGGGCAGTAGAGCAACGACAAGATAAGCGACCGCAGCTGTCTGATCTGCGTGATAGCGGGAGTATTGAACAAGATGCCGATGTGGTAGTCTTCATTTACCGAGATGAATACTACCATCCTGAAACCAGCGACCGGCCGAATATTGCTGAAATCAACGTTGCCAAACATCGTAATGGTCCTACTGCCGTAGTCGATCTATATTGGCATGGTCAACTGGCAACATTCCGTAATCTGCAGCGCCAAGAAGTGACTTTATAATAAGGCAATCATGAAGGGCTTTCCCGGATTTCCAAGCGGCAAGACTCGTCTAACGAATATCCCCAATCAGTTCTTTAGCGATTTATTGCCCCAGTTAGATAGCCTTTCCGAGATGAAGGTGATCCTGTATGCTTTCTGGGCTTTATCCCAAAGAGAAGGGCAGGTGCGTTATCTGCGTCTGGTCGATTTTCTTAATGACTCTGAATTCATGACTGGACTGGGTGCCACGCCAACGCTTGCCTCGGAAGGGCTAATCGAGGGGATTGAACAGGCTGTGGCCCGAGGCGTCTTTTTGCACGTTTCCGTGGAAAGTGCAGAGGGTGTGACAGATCTTTATTTCATGAATACCGACAAAGGACGCGCAGCCGTTGAAGGCATTATGCAAGGTGACTGGCGGCCCAATCCAGACCAGGATGAACCAATAACATTGATGCTTGAACGGCCGAACATTTTTGTTCTTTATGAACAGAATATTGGCTCACTTACGCCGCTTATTGCCGATCAGTTACGTGATGCGGAGCAAATATATCCGCGAGAATGGATTCGTGATGCCATCGAACTCGCCGTAGAAAATAACGCACGCAAGTGGCGTTACGTAATGTCAATTCTCGAGCGATGGCGTCAGGAAGGCAAGAATGATGGAATCAGTAGCCGAGATACTCAAAAGGAGCTTCGACGACAAGTCCCTGACGAGTACCAAGACATTGTCAAACAATAAATACGAGCAAAAAAGAGATTCGCCGCCTGAGCCGCCGCTGAACGCTACATCGTGGTGGGCAACCGGACTGCCCTAAATGTGGCGGACTGGGATTTCTCGTCCCTGATGTTGGGCCAGAGCACCCACATTTTGGGCGAGCGATTGAATGCTCTTGTCGATTAGAAGACAAAGATCGAGTACGTTATGATCGGATGTTACGCATAAGCGAACTCGGTTCCCTTGTCGACAGTACTTTTGACAACTTCTTAACAGAAGCCGTTGGTCTTCCTGCTACTAAACAGTTGCGGTTGAAACTGATTTTTGATGCAGTCGTGAGTTATGCAAATGATCCACAAGGCTGGCTGGTTCTGAGAGGAGGGTATGGTTGCGGGAAAACTCATTTAGCGGCCGCTATTGCCAATTATCGGATGGCTCAGGGTCACCCGGTCCTCTTTGTCACACACCTGATTTACTCGATCATTTAAGGGCGGCCTATAGTCCGGCTTCGCCTGTGAGCTTCGATGAACGATTTAACCAGGTTCGCAATACCCCTTTATTAATCCTTGACGACCTGGGAACACAAAGCAACTCGGAATGGGCTCAGGAAAAGTTGTACCAGATTTTTAACCATCGCTATAACTTGAAGTTACCGACGGTAATAACCACAAATCAAGAATTAGAGGCGATTGAAGGCCGGATCCGCTCGCGACTAGTTGACCATCGACTGGTTCGAATAATCACGATCACCGCACCTGACTTCCGGCGGGCCGGTTTTAACGAAACGCAGCCTGATTTGTCAACGCTCGATTTGCATGGCGACCAAACGTTTTCATCCTTTGACCTGCGGGAGCGAGAGCTACCGAAAACAGAGGCGGAAAATTTGCGAAGAGCATTCGAGGCTGCCAAGGACTTTGCCGAAAACCCTACCGAATGGATGATTTTTAATAGCATCGCCCATGGAAATGGCAAGACCCATTTGGCGGCAGCTATTGCCAATCGAGTGGCTCAGAGAGGAGAGGTTGTCCTCTTTATTTCAGTACCCGATCTTCTTGATCACCTGAGGGGAACTTTTAGTCCTTCAAGTGCGGTACGATATGATCGTCGCTTCAGTGAAATTAAGAAGTCGCCCATTCTTGTCTTGGATGACTTGGGCACTGAGAGCGCCACCCCCTGGGCACGAGAAAAACTATATCAAT
>PVMK01135092.1_pt1 | contig 21349 bp, 19 predicted proteins | sample 1853481 | NCBI WGS metagenome assembly PVMK01 (sample SAMN08533507, study PRJNA380276) | Marine sediment metagenome, whole genome shotgun sequencing project.
CTGTTGATCGACGACGATTTGAGTTGTATTCCAACAATCTGAGCATTATTATGGTCTGGTGCTAAACAAAATCTCAATATTGGCCGTGATTCCTGTTCTCATTGCGATGACGGCCGTATGGGGACATGCCTCGGACCTTCTCCCCGACGGCAGCTTCGATGCCGGGGTCAGTGGCTGGCACCTGGTCGGGCGCGGGTCGATCGCCCACGCCGCGGAAGGTGCGACGGCTCCCGGTTCGTTGCATATCGAGGGTGGGTTGGCCGGCAACTCTACTCAGGCCATTGCCGGCTACTGCCTGGCTTCGCTTCCAACGAGTCAGGAGCTGCGGGTTGCCTTCAAGGTCAAGATCGTCGGCGGCACGCCAACCTTCTGTCGTGTCGCCCTCTTCGAAAGCGAACGCTCGGACTGCCTGTGGCTCACACTCAGCGCCGAAAAGCGGCGAACCTATTTCTTCGGAGGCTGGAATTCTCTGGTTCGAAGACACGTCCTGACCGGCGGTGCCACACGATCGGTCGAGGTCCGACTCCACTGTGGAACCGCTGCAGGGGAAACCGGCCCCCTCGAGGTGCTCTTCGACGATGTGGACGTAACGACCTCATCGGGTCTGATTTTTTCCGACGATCTGGAGTCCGGTAATACGGCACGGTGGTCGAATACTGTGCCGTGAATTGACTCATCCAAGTTCTCTCGGGCACCGCCCCGGAAGGAGGCCGCCAATGACACGTCGATTCTCAACCCTTCACATCGTGGCCCGGATTGCAGCCTGTGTCCTCCTTGCCATCGGTACGAGCATGATTGCTGGAGCATCCGACGTGCAGGAAAGCAGGGCCACAGGGGTTATCTCGTGGAAGACCGGATTCGGCTGGGACCATGCGGTGCTGTCCGTATCCGGCCCGGCGGGTGTCAAGCGTTGGACCATCACGCCCGGCTCGCCGCTCTCGCTCGGTGTCGAGGCCCTGGCGGCCTGGGCCGAGGCGGCCGCGGAGCCGGTGGATGGTGCGTACACCTATGAGCTCCATTTCGCCCCGCGTTTAGACGACGACGAACGAGCAGAGCTTGTTCGCCGACGCGCCGAGGCCGACGGAGCAGGTCCCATCGCGAGCCCGGTCGCCGCCCTGCCAAGGGTCGGCGGCACCTTCCGCATCGCCGAAGGCGTGATCGTGGGCGTCGACTCAACCTCGTCGGAACGAGGCGCAGCTACCAAGGATGTGCTCCACTACGACGACGTCATCACGACCGGTAGTCTGTGCGTCGGCTTCGACTGCGTGAACGGCGAGTCCTTCGGCTACTGCACCACTAAGCTCAAGGAGAATAACCTCGAGATCTGTTTCGAGGACACCAGTGCCGGCAGCTTTCCAACCGGCGACTGGAAGATCAAAATCAACGACACCACCTCTGGCGGCGCCAACTATTTCACGATATGGGACGTCGACCGTGGGGTCAGGCCGTTCACCATCGAGGGTGGTGCACCGGCGAACTCACTGTATGTGGAGGACTACGGCCGCATCGGCCTCGGAACGTCCACGCCGGCGGTCGAGCTGCACGTCAAGGACGGGGACACGCCCACGCTGCGTCTCGAGCAGGACAGCAGCAGCGGCTGGACGGCACAGACCTGGGACATCGCCGGCAACGAGACCAATTTCTTCATCCGCGACGCCACCAACGGATCCAAGCTGCCGTTCCGCATCCAACCAAGCACGCCGAGCAGCACTCTCACCCTCAAAAGCGACGGCAAGGTCGGCATCGGAACCTGGAGTCCCACAGCGAAGCTCGAGATCGAAACCACCGGCGAACCGTCAACCCTGCTCCTCGACCGTACCGACGGCGGGCAATGGTATCTCGGCTCGATGGCGGACGGCACCTTCACCATCGGCGCCTCAGCGGTGGAAGGCGAGGAGCTCCTCATCCTTGACGCCTTGGGCAACCTCACCACAAGCGGCACGGTCAACGGGGTCTCGGACCGAGCCGCCAAAAATGACTTCCAACCGGTCGATGCGGCCGCCATCCTCGATGCCATCGTCGAGTTGACGATCGCCGAGTGGAGTCTGGCCAAAGATCCGGCCGGGGTCCGGCATGTGGGTCCGACCGCGCAGGACTTCCGCGCCAAATTCGGTCTCGGAGCCGATGACCGCCACATTGCTCTCGCCGACATGAGCGGCGTTGCGCTGGCCGCCATCCAGGTGCTCGCCGCCCGGCTCGAGGAGCGCGACATCGAAATCGAGCAACTCAGCCGACGACTGGCGACACTCGAGGAGAGGTTAGCCACCGCAAACTGACGAGGTTTCCTCCTGAGCGGATGGGCGCGGCGTAATCGCCGCTCGGAGTGGTACCCTCGCCAGCCATGGAACGGCAGTGGCGGCTCGTGGTCGATGGCAACCTCCCCGGAGCACGCAACATGGCGCGCGACGCGGCCGTGCTCGAGGCGGTCGCGGAAGGCAAGGCGCCATCCACCGTTCGCCTGTACGGCTGGGACCCACCATGTCTGTCCCTCGGACGTCACCAGGGGTTGGAGGCCGCCGATCTCGCTTTTTGCAGAGCCGAGGGCCTCGACGTGGTACGGCGGCCGACCGGCGGGCGGGCACTGCTCCACCATTTCGAGCTGACCTATGCGGTGATCGCGCCCATCGCCGAGGGCCCGCTACCGCGCGGACTGCAAGAGACCTATCGGGTGATCTGCTCTGCCCTGGTATCAGCCGTGCGAACGCTTGGAGTCGATGCCGAGCTGACCGGCGGCGAGGTCAACCTGCAGCTGCCAAGCCCGCGAACTACGGTTCCTTGCTTCGAGGCCCCGGCCGGCGGCGAGGTGGTAATCGGCGGCCGCAAGCTCATCGGCTCGGCCATGCGCGCACACGCCGGCGCAATCCTCCAGCATGGCGCTATCCTCCTCGACTGGGACGGCCGTCTACAGGCGGGGGCCATGGGTCTCGCTGACGACGCCACCCTTCGCCTTCAGGTCACGACCCTTCGAGACGAGCTCGGCCGGAAGCTTCCGCGCGCAGTCCTCGAAGAAACTCTGGTCGAGGCGTTCGGGTCCGAGCTCGGGGTCGAATTCGAGACGGAGCAGCCGAGTGACGCCGAGCGTGCCCGCGAACAGGCGCTCATCGGCTCATTCGCGGTCGGCGGATGAGCCGTCACCTTCCTCCCTGATCCTCGGCCTGATGGCCGGCAGCAGCGCGAGGCCGGGCAGGGCGAGGGCGGTCGTCAGTGCAAAGTAGACGGCGTATCCGAACGCTTCGACACCGATGCCCGAAAAGGCGCCGGCGACATCGCGGGTGAGCGCGAACATCGCCGACAGGATGGCGTACTGGGTCGCCGCGTGCTCCTTGTCACAGAGGTTCATCAGGAAGGACAGGAAGGCCGCGGTGCCGAGACCCTGGGTGAAGGACTCGATCATGGAGGCGGCGTAAATACTCTCCCGCGGCAGGTCTATCGCCGCGACAGCTACGTAGCCGAGGTTCGAGACGAGCTGGGCGAGCCCCAGCCAGAGCAGGGACCGGAAGATCCCGTACCGGTTGACGAACCACCCGCCCGCGAGCGCACCGACAATCGTCAAAGCGACGCCGAGGGTTACCGAGATCGTCCCAATCTCGGTCAGCGAGTAGCCGCGATCGACCCAGAACGGCTTGACCATGCGGCCGAGGGTCGAGTCGCCCACCTTATAGAGCAGCACGAAGGCCAACACAGGGACCATTTCCCAACGGAAGAGCCATCTCAGCACCGGCGCCAGCGAATGCTGCCGTTCGGAAGCCTCCAGCGGCACCCGCGGGCTCAGCCACGCCACTGCCGCGAGCGCGAAGAACATCACGGCAAGGGCGACCCACAGCAGATTCCAGCCGACAAAATCCGCCAGAGTGATGAACCCACCACCACCGACCAGCATCGCGACCCGTGCGGCGGATACGCGCATGCCGTTGATGCTGCCAATCGTCTTTGGGGTCGAGACATCGACCGCGTATGCATCGATGGCTATGTCCTGGGTAGCCGACGCCGTCGTGAAGAGGAGGAGCAGGGACCACAGCAGGAACGACGGTTGGGATGCATCCTGAGGGATGATCGCGATCGTCGTCGCACCGAGAAAGAAGAGACAGGCCGTGATCCAGTGCTGGCGGCTGCCGTAGCGATCGACCAGAGGCGCCCACAGGAGCTTCCAGGTCCACGGCAGCGAGAGCAGGCTCATGAGCCCGATCTCACGCAGGGAGACGCCGTGCACCCGGAAGAAGACCGGCCACACGTCGTAGGCGATCCCGAAGGGGAGCCCCTCCGCAAAGTAGAGGACCGCGATCCAGAACAGGACTTTTCGCTTTGTCACCGCGTCATCTTACAGATGCCGCGCACCTATCCAGTTAAGAAGTTCAGAGTTGAGAGTTGAGAGTTGACGGATGACAACCCTCGAAAAGAACCCGCCAGGGTTCCAAACCGATCTCAACTCTTAACTCTAAACTCCTAACTCTTAACTTTCGATGGGAATCGCGGCCACATCCTTCCGCCGCAGCGCGAACGCCATGCCGATGCCGATGACCACCAGGATGGTGCCGATCCAGACCAGCGAGATCAGAGGTTTGGTCGAGACGTCGATCACCAGACTTGCCGGTGTCACGCCTTCGGAAGCCACCGCCGGATCGTAGACCTGCAGCTGTACCTTGCCCTCCTCGGCGTCGATGCGCCCCGGGCTGAGGGTGATTCCGCCGGTCCCCGGCACCATCGCCGGGGTCACCTGCGGCTCGCCCCCCATACCGCCGCGATACGTCGCCACGACCTCGATGTTCTCACCCCCGTGCTCGACCAAAAAGACCACGCCGAAGTTGATCTTGCCCGCCTCCGGGTCGAAGTCCGAGAGGTCGAAATCGTCGAAGGTGATTCGAAGCTCCTTGTAGGTCAGGGTCTCGCCCTTGCTCAGCATCACCGTGCGGCCGATGCCGCCGCCGAGCCCGAGAAGCTCGACCCGAACCACTCCCTGGTCGACGCTCATACCGGTCGCACGCAGCTTGGCGCCGGGGACGCCTGGGATGTCCACCGCCACGGCCTGCACACCGCCGTCGGTCGACACTACCGACGGCTCGAGCATGACCGGATCAAGGCCCGGCCGCTCGAGTTCCACGACAACACCGACGGTCAGCGCGCCGGGCACCGCGTTCTGATTCGCGAGATCGAATTCTCGGAAGGTCAGAGTCCAGTCTCGGAAGGTGGCGGGTTGGTCCTTCGCCAGCACCAGCCGACCCGAGACCGGTGCCTCGCTGCCGGGCTCGAATTCCACCGGTGCCACATAGAGATCGTTGGTGAGAAAGGACTTGATGTCGGGATTGGCGACCAGCTGGTTGGATTTCTCATTGACCCACATGCGCGGCTTGAGAACGAAGTTGCGGCCGCGCGGCGACGTCACCTCGATCACCATGGAGTCTCTCGCCTGCGGAGTCGGTTTCTCCACACCGAGGAAGGTCATGGTGTAACCAAGCACTTCGGCCGGCTGGCCTTCAGCCAGCCGAACCTTGTGTTCGCGGTCGAACCAGCCAGTGGTCAGGAAGGCGAGCAAAAGCAGACCGAGACCAACGTGAGCGACCGGACCCCCCGCCATCCGCCAACGGCCGTTTTTGCCGTACTCGAACGCCGCCCATCCGTTGGCGATCAGACAGAAAAGCGCGGCGGCAACGTAGATGATTGCCGGTATGCCGTGCAACCCGATGGCGATCCCGAAGCCGGTGAGAGCTGCGGTGATGACCAGCGTGATTGCGAGGTATCGACGCCACCCCTTGCGGGCGCGACTCCAACCCAGGAACGGTGTTCCGCCAACGAAAGCGGCAAAGATCACCGCGAGCCAGAACCCCATCCGGTTATAGAAGTCGGGCCCGACCTGCGCCGGCTGGCCCCACAGCCTGGAAATCAGCGGCGCCGACGTCCCCATGAGGACCACCAGCCCGAGCAGGATGGTGAGGAGAATGCCAATCACGAAGAAGATCGTGCGCGACATGAAGGGCTCGTCGCCGACCTCAGTCGGGATCTCACGCCATCTGTACATCAGCAGACCCACCGACATGAAGAGAAAGAACCCCATGTTGAAGACCAACATGCCGGTGATGCCGAGATCGACGAAGGAGTGGACCGAGAAGTCCGCCAACACACCCGACCGGGTGAGAAAGGTCGCATAGACCACGAGGAGGAAGGCTGAGATCGCGAGCACCAGATTGAGGCGACGGAACCGGTTGCGTCCCCGCTGCAGGAGCATCCCGTGGGTCAGCGCGAGAGTCGCAAGCCAGGGTACGAGGGATGCATTCTCCACGGGGTCCCAACCCCAATAACCACCCCATCCGAGGGTCTCGTAGGCCCAATAACCGCCGAGCATGATGGCCGTGCCAAGCGTGGCCAAACCCACCAACACCCAGGGCATCGAGACCTTGGTCCATTCGTCATAGCGTTGCATCCACAGGGCAGCGATTGCGAAGGCAAACGGGATGCCCAATGCGGCGTAGCCGATGAACATGATCGGCGGGTGGATCACCATCCATGGGTTCTGAAGTAGCGGGTTCAACCCCTGCCCGTCCATCGGGATCATGGCCGCGGTGAGCCCCTGGTGGAATCGGAAGGGATCCTGCCGGATCAGCAGCAAGAGCAGGGACAGCAGGGTCAGGTTGTAGACAACCATAACCCGCGACTCGTAGGCCCGGGCAAACCACATCAGCGGTAGGCCGAGCAAGGCCCCCCAGAAGATCCACAGGAGGAAGCTGCCCTCCTGTCCGCCCCAAAAGGTGGAGATCAGATAGTGCAGAGGCAGGAGGTTGTCGGAGTAGGCCCAAACGTAGTGCAGCCGGTAATCGTGGGTGACCAGCAGGTACATGAGGATGCCGGACGCCACCACCACCGCCGCAGTCATCAGCACGTAGCTCTGCCGTGCCGGAGAGCGCCACCGCTCGGGGGCCTTGATCGACAACCAGTAGGTCACGGTGGACGCAAGGCCGGCGAGAAAGGCCAACCACATCAGGATGGTTCCTGGGATATACATAGACTCTCCTATCCGATCGCGAGAGGGTTCAGATTCAAACGGCTACCCCAGGGGGGCGCCAGGTTAGCCCGCATTATTCATGAGGTTTTGTCGCGAGACCGCAGAGTTGTGCATCAGCGCTGTCATCTGAGTGGCGAGGCGCCGGAGGCGTACTGGAAAGTACGTTGAGGACGCCGAGCCACGAAGAGGGCAGCGATGGCGTGCGAATCTGCGGTCGTAGCAGAAACCCCATCAATAATACGGGTTAGGTTTCGGATCCGTATGTGCGGACGTCGTCCTCGACGCCCTGGTACTTGGAGGGGCACTTCACCAGCAGCTGTTCGGCGTGGAAGACGCCGTCGTCGTAACTGCCGACCGCGACGATCTGCACGGCCTCTTCGAAGTTGCCCGGCTTGACCCCGCCGTAGTGCACGACCATGGTGTCGCCGTCCTCCTCGACCAATGTGAAACGTAGCTCCTGCGACTCGTCGAGATACTCGGTGGAGTTCTCGACCAACCCGCCGGCGACCTGGACCTTGCGTGCTGAGTTGGCGGCCTCGGCGAAGCTGACGTACGGCGTCAGGTTCGACTTGAACGAGGTCGTCCCGTAGGCCAGAAAGGCCACAACCAACACGGCACCGACCGCATACCACACACGACGCTGGTGTCGTGGATCACTCATTCAGTCCTCCAAACGGCTCACCTTACGGTCGAGCCGGTAGACGTATCCGAAAAGGCCGACCCAGATCATCAGGGTGACCACGGCGATTCCCATCAAGTCAGACATTTACAGCACCTCCTGCCGGCGCCGCTGCCGGATCGCCTCGATCCGGCAGCCGAGAGTATATAACCATACGTACAAGTAAGTAAATCCCACCAACGAGGCCATCAACACCTGCGTGTAGCGGGAGTCGAACTCATTGGCGCCACGGGTATTGATGATGGTATCCGGGTGCAGCGACCAGTAGATCCGCGGCACCACGAAGACCAGAAACGGCACCGTCACGAACGCGAGGATCGCATACACGGCCGCCAAGCTGGCGCGCCTCTCGGGATCATCGATGGCCCCGCGCAGCGCGAGGTAAGCCGCGTAGATCAGGAGCAGAATGGTGATCGAGGTCTGTCGCGGATCCCAATTCCAATAGGCCCCCCACATGATCTTGGCGAATACGGCGCCGGTGGTGGTGGCGAGCACCGCGAAAAGCAACCCCAATCCGGCACTGACCGACGCGCGAATGTCGTCTTTGGGGTCTCGGCGCCGGAGGTACATCACCGAGGTCACGCAGGACACAAGGAAGGCGAGGACTGCCACCCACGCCATCGGCACGTGGAAGAACACGATTCGCGAGGATTCGCCAATGAAGCCCTCGGCCGGCTGCACGTAGAAGAACGCCGCGACGATGACCCCCGCAAGCCACACCAGGAGCACCCACTTGAGAATCTCAGATACCAGCTTCGGCACGATCCACTCCATCTCTGCATTTTGCTTTCGCAACCCAGTCCTCTGACCAACAGCTCTTTGCGGCGGGAAATTGCATCAGTCGGACCATACGACGGGGAACAACGCCGCAGAAACGATGGTCATGATACCGCCCATCGAGAGTACCGCGCGCACGGTGGAGGAGACGATCTCCGGTGTTCCCTCGGCGACACCCGCCGTGCCCTGGATCAAAAAAATCATCAACGGCAGCAACAGGGGCAGCGAAAGCACCGAGAACAGGGCGCCGCGGGTCAGGGCGCGGGCGATGATCGCGGCGACAATCGTCGTGATCACGGCGAGAGCGTAGCCCCCGAGGACGAGAATGAGCACGAACTCCCACACCATCATGATCGTGTACCCCATGAGGATGCAGTAGAGCGGCACCAGAATCGCCATCAACATATAGATGACCAGGAGGTTGAAAACCAGCTTTGCGAACCACACCGCCGACGGCGAGGCCGCGAGGCGAAGCAGCGGCGCCGTGTGGCTCTCCTCCTCCTTGACGAAGCTGCGATCGAGGCCGGCGAGGGCGGCAAAGAAGATCACGATCCACAGATAGAACCGCGAGCAGGAAGGGCCGGTCCTCGGCGGCGATGCGGTAGGGGCCGACCGTGTACGACACCGCGGCCAGCACGGTGAGGGCGAAGAGCCCGAGCGAGTTGATCGCCACCCGCGTGCGGAACTCCGTCCGCAGATCCTTGGCGGCCACCGCGAACGCCTCAGCCAGCCAGCGCCACATGGCGCACCCCCCACTCCATCTCGCGCTGGTCGTTCGTCGCCAGCACAACCGTCTTCCCGGCCGCTCGAAGTCCACCGACGTAGGCTTCGAGCCAGTCCTTTCCGGACGGATCGAGGTTCGAGCCGGGCTCGTCGAGGAAGAGCAGAGGCGGTTCGTGGAGCAGCGCCTGGGCGATCTTCAACCGCTGCGCCATGCCGGTGGAGATAGCCGCGTACCTGCGTCCGGCGGTCGGGGTCGAGACCGACCAAATTCAGACACTCGCGACACCGCTCCTCGGCCGGTCCCATCCCCCGGACGCGGGCAAAGAAGCGGAGGTTCTCCATCGCGTCGAGCTCCTCGTAAACCGCCATCGCCGGCGCCACCACTCCGAGGTAGTGGCGCCATGAATCGCGTTCGACATTTTGCCCATCTCGCTGGTATGTAACCTCTCCACGGGTGGGTCGCAGCAGACCGCAGAGGATCGAGAGCAGGGTCGATTTTCCAGACCCGTTGGGACCGGTGATCACCAGCACCTCGCCGGGCACGGCTTCGCCCGAGACCGATCGGAAAACCACCCGCAGGTCATATCGCTTGGCCACGTCGGAAAACGAGATTCGGACGCCGTCTGCCATCGAGGGGAAAGATAGCACGCGTCAGGGCACAGGGGGCAGGGCTCAGGGTTCAGGGACCACCCGGTGCCTGCACCCTGCGCCCTGCGCCCTGTCCCCTGTACCCTGGAGGCGACATTCCTAATTCCTAATCCGCTGCCGCTCCTCCGCCTGCGCTATAGTTGCCCGCGAAGGAGGCGCCCATGCGTTCGGTGATTACCGGGACAGGTATGTACATCCCCGAGGCCAGTGTCGACAACCACGCCCTCGCGCGGATTATGGACACCTCGGACGAGTGGATCCAGGTACGGACCGGGATTGTCAAACGACAGTTCGCGGCGCCAGACCAGGCAACCTCCGACCTCGCGGTTCCGGCATGCCGCCAGGCGATCGAGAACGCCGGGTTGAAAACCGAAGACATCGACTATCTGGTGTTCGCAACCATGACACCTGATTACTATTTCCCCGGATCGGCGCCTTTCCTGCAACGCAAGCTCGGTCTCGAACAGATCCCGTGCCTCGATATCCGACAGCAGTGCGCCGGTTTCGTGTATGCGCTGCAGCTCGCCGACGCCCTGATTCGCTCTGGTCAGCATTGCAAGGTACTAGTGGTCGGAGCGGAGGTGCACGCATCGTTGATTCCGTGGTCGGACCAGACCTGGAAAACCGTGCTGGGGGAGGTCGATGGAGGAGTATCGCCCGAGGAGTACGAGAAGAACACCGAGACCCGCGACCGTCTCGTTCTCTTCGGCGACGGCGCCGGCGCAGTGGTGGTGGAGCCTCGAGACAACGACGATCAGGGCGTCATCGACTGCCTGCTCCACACCAACGGCGACGAGGCCGAGCGGCTGTGGACCAAGGCCGGCGGCAGCGCCTTCCGGCCATACTTCACCCCTGAAATGTATGACTCGGGCGACGTCACTCCGATCGTCGAAGGACGGAAGGTCTACGCATTGGCGGTGACCTTCATGCCTCAGGTCACCCGCGAGATCCTCGAACGCAACGGCCTCACCACCGATGACATCGATCTCGTCATCATGCACCAGGCCAATCTGCGCATCAACGAGGGAGTGCAGAAGCGCCTCGAGTTGCCCGACGACAAGGTTTTCAACAACATCCAGAATTACGGCAACACCACCGCCGGCACCATTCCGATCGCCTTCCATGAGGCCCTCGAGCAGGGCCGCGCGAAACCGGGCGACCTGGTGTGTTTCGTCGGTCTCGGCAGTGGACTCAATTGGGGCGCGATTCTTTACCGTTGTTGAGGCCCCCACCCGGCCGATTCACCACCAAGGCACCAAGAACACCAAGCCCACCCACCCGTTTTGAACCGGATGTGCCGTCTCTGACGATTTTGGGATCACGGATTCTCGTTGCCAGTGGGTAACTCTGGCCCAAACATCGTCAGAGGGGGCACTCACGGGCAATGCCGCCGCGGAGAATCGGGATGTTCACGTCGGAAGACACTTGCCGGAGCGAAGTGGCCGCGGTCGAAGACCGTGGGCGGCGGGCGGCATGGAAACGGAGACGGGAACAGACCATCCGAAACCCATCAAATCACAAAACTTATGCTACCCTGTGCCGGCAAGCGGGAAGATCGCTCCTGAGCGGAGCGCCCCACAAAACCTGAAACTCGAATTGGAGACGTCGTGACCCGACGCATGCTCATCAACGCTCAGCGCCCCGAAGAGGTGCGCATCGCAATCATCTCGGACAACACCCTCGACCAGTACGAGGTCGCCGCCACCGAATCCGGCCTGTGCCGCGGCAACATCTATCGCGGCATTGTAGCCAACGTCCAGCCGTCCCTCGACGCCGCTTTCATCGCCTTCGGCGAGGAGCGGGACGGTCTCGTACGAGCCGACGACGTTGTGCCATCGGCTTATTGCAAAAAGGTGGAGGGAGACGGGAAACACCCTCGCATCGACCGAATCCTTCAACGCGGGCAGCCTGTTCTCGTGCAGGTGGTGCGCGACGGCGTCGGTCACAAGGGTGCGCTGGTCACCACCAACATCAGCATCGCCGGTCGTTATCTGGTCCTGATGCCTTTCGACGACGTGCGTGGCGTGTCACGCAAGGCCGAAGACGAGGAGCGACAAGCGGTGAAGGACCGCGTCGCCAAGCTCGAGCTGCCCGAGGGCTGCGGCGTGATCCTCCGCACCAACGCCCTCGACCAGCCCCAGAAAACCCTCAACCGTGACCTCAACGCGCTCCTGCGGTTGTGGAAGAAAATTCGTGACGAGTGGAAAACTGGCAAGGGTCCGCGTCTTCTCTACAGCGATCAGGACCTCATCGTTCAGGCATTGCGCGATACCCTCGACAGCTCGATCTCGGAGGTCCTGGTCGACGATGACGAGGCCTTCGAAAAAGCACAGGGCTACATGCGCACCTTCATGCCGCGGGCCGGCAATCGTCTCGTCCATTACACCGATCGGATGCCGCTATTCAGTCGCTTTCAGCTCGAAGAGCAGATCGACCGCATCTACCAACGCAAGGTAGAGTTGCCGTCCGGAGGTTCGATCGTCATCGACGGCACTGAGGCGCTGACAGCCATCGACGTCAACTCAGGCCGGGCCACCCGAGGCAAGAGCCAGGAGGAGACCGCCGTCGCCACCAACCTCGAAGCGGCGCGCGAGATCGCACGCCAACTGCGGATGCGCGATATCGGCGGGCTGGTGGTCGTCGACTTCATCGATATGCGCTCTGCAAAGCACCGTCGAGACGTGGAGAAGACGGTGCGCGACGCAATGAAGGACGACAAGGCGCGAACCACCGCCAGCCGTTTGTCCGAAAACGGCCTCCTCGAGATCAATCGTCAGCGGCTGAAAAAGGCCCTCCAGCTTCGGACTCATCGTCCCTGCCCAACCTGCAGCGGAACCGGCACTATCGCCAGCCCTGAACTGGTAGGGCTCAACATTTTGCGCCGAATCGAGACCCGGGCGGTCACCGGACGCCTCGGCAGCGTCCGCGTCGAGCTCCACCCCGAGCTTGCCGACGCCCTGCAGAACGAGCGTCGACAGGAGCTGGCCGCGCTCGAGCGCGAGTTCGATATTCAGGTCGAGATTGTCGCCGCCGGCGGACTCCATCGCGCCGAGGAACGGATCGACTGGCGACAGCGGCCCAAGGGTGAAGAGAGAACCAGCTCACCTGCGGTGAGCGCCGCCGACCTCGGCCGGGACCTCGGCCCTTCGAAGGAACGGCGCGCCGAAACCCGAACGCCAGAGGCCGCAGAGGCCGACGCCTCAACCGAGACAACCGATCAGACGAGCGCTGCGGGGGACGACGCCGGCGCTACCGAGAAACCCAAACCGCGACGACGCCGCCGCGGCGGACGCCGGCGCAAGAAAACCGGCGCCGTCCAGACAGGGGCGCCCGAATCCACGCCTGAACAGAAAATCGTCACTACCCCAGAGGAGGGCAGCCCGTCCGACGGTGACAGCGCCGAAAACCGGTCGGCATCGTCCGACGAAACCGCCAAGGCCGCTCCCAAGAAGCGACGGCGACGCCCGAGACGCTCGCGCAAGAAGGCCACGCCGACCGAGGCGCCGCCGGAGGATGCCGCCCCGCCCGAGACACCTCCGGAGAAACCGGTTGCAGAGGATCCCCACCCGCCGGATCCGTTTTCCTACTGACGAGACAGTTCTCAGTTCTTAATTCTTAATTCTCAATTCCCGCCTAGCTCTCTCACCAACCGGGCAGGGTGATGGGGAATTCAAAATTGAGAATTGAGAATTGAGAATTGCTGATCACTCTTCGTCTACGTGTGGAAAGACCTTGGTGTCGGTGCCCGTCTCCTCCCCGATGAACTCGAGGGCTTCGCGCAGATCGTCAACACCAAGCTGTGGGGGAACCTTGACCACAGCCGACATGGCGAACAGCGGAGTGCCGCTCATGGGCGCCGCCGTCACCTCGGTGGTCATGGTTTCGAGGTTGATCCCCTGCTCCGAAAGGTAGCGCGTGACCTGATGAATGATCCCCATGTGGTCGGCGCCGAGCACAGTGATCGCGCAGGGTACTGCGCTCATCTCCTCTGGCTCGACAACCTCGCTGAGCCGGGTATGAACGTCATATTTGGCGTAATGCACCTCCGAGAGGGCGCTTCGAAGGTCCTGGATTTTTTCTTCCGGCGCTGAGACGAACATCAGGAGGGCGAAGTCGCCGCCCAAACGCACCATGCGGCTGGACTCCACGTTGCCCTCGAAACGAAGGAGGAGCTCGGTCATCTCTTCGATGATCCCGACCCGATCACGGCCCGAGGCTGTGAGCACCAACTGCTTGCGCACCAGAGTCCCCTTTCCGCACCGAAGAAGGTACCCAACCATGGTATCAGGAGGGTGGAGACGAGTTCGGAGTTAGGAATTTGGAATTAGGAATGCCGCACGGCCATCGCAGGAATTTCGGATTTCGGATTTCGGATTTCGGATTTGACGTCCCTCAGCTTGAATCCTCTGCCGGGGAGTCCCCGTCGGCGTGGCGCTGTTGCGTAGGGCCTCGTTGCGAGGGCCGCGAGGCGTGGTCAGCTGGTGCGCGTTAGCGTGCCAGATGGCCGCGTATCGCGGGCCGCAGTAGAGGCCCGTAGCGGCAGCGCCGGGGGCGGCGCAGCCGCCACGCCGACCACGGATGCTGAAGGACTGAACCAAGCCCCGCGAAACCAGAGCGCAGCGGAGGGTTAGCGATCGCGACGAGTTTGGGCCTCTGGGTGCGTTTCTCCGACTGGAGCGAGGAGGGATAGGCCGTCCGGCCATCCCGACCGAGCGGAGGGAGGAAAACGCGGCCAGAGGTCCGGAATCGGCGCGATCCCATATAGGGAGGGGGGCGTCGGCCCGCCCGAATGCAGCCCGCCGGCGCGCCAATGGCGCGTTCACCGGAGGTGCCTGGCATCCCGATATGACGTTGTCCTCAACGTCATGTCGGCGTGCCTGGCATCCTCTCGCGGCAGCGCCTCCCCGGAGCACAAGCATGGACACGGAGATGGAGACGGGCACGGGGCGCGGTTGTTGCCGCGCCCCGCTTTGGTTTCGCCGCGCCCCGCTTTGGTTTCTGGCTGCTCAGTTCGCGCTACCGCGTCATTAGCTTGATCGCACCGCTGAAGCTCTCGAGGGAAATGCTCGGGCCTCCCGGGCCGGTGTTGAAGCTCAGCTCCTTGCCAGGGGTGTACTTGCTGGTGCGCGTCGGCTCGGGCCCGATCTCGTTGGTGATCGAGCCCGAGAAGGTACTCAGATCATAGGACGCAACAGCGCCCGCATCCACTACCAGGGAGATGGTCCCACTCATGGTCTCCATGTCGACGTCACCGGAGGGCCCCGGCGCTGCAAGGCAGGTGATGTTCCCCGACACGGTCTCCATGGAGGCTTCGCCGAGGGTCCCACCGTTGATGACGATGTCGCCGCTGACATTCTCCGCATCGATGTCCCCCATCACGGATCCGATCTCGATGTGGCCGCTCACCGACGCCACGTCCGATTCGGAGGGCGCAGTTTCCACGTCAATTGAACCACTCACGTTCTCGATATCCAGACTCGCGGGCATCCCGCGGATCTGAATGGCCCCGCTGACTGTCTCGAGATCGAGACCACCCCTCATGCCCGACACCGAGATCGATGAGCTCACAGTTTCGACGCTCAGCGGCGAGTCGGCCGGCAACCGGATGGTGAGATCGGTGGATAGGTTCTGCTTGCCGTGATAGTCCTCGTCGAACTCGACCTCGAGGTAAATCTCGCCGTCCTCGTCGACATCGATGTCGAGCCGCTCGACGCCGTCGCCGAGCGTCCCGGTCACCTCCAGGGTTGCGCTATCCCACCCCTCAAACGTCAGCGACCCGGCGAGATTCTCCACGGAGATCTCCGAGCCCGACGCGACCGGGATGGTCTCGTTAACCGGCTGGCTGGCCCACCCGGCACCCGCCGCCGCAATGATCAGAATCAGCACGGTCGACATTGTTTTCATCGAATTTCGCATAGTGTCCTCCATTCCCGGCACACCGGGGGTTTGATTTTCACACCTCGGCGGGCAACCGCACCGCCGTCTCCAAGAGATTGATCTGCCGCCGGTACGCGGCGGCCAGTTGTTTCATCAGAAACTCGTTGCCCGGCTCCTCACCGAGAGCCTCGGCGATCTTCCCCATCGCGTCGTCGATCACCTTCAGGTTCGCCATCAGCACCTCGAGGGTTTCCGGCGACAGGTCGTCGCGCCGCGCGTCCAGAGCGCCGAACAGCGCGCTTCGCGTCACGAGGTAGTCGGCCACCCCCAACTCCTGAAACGAGGCGAGAACGATCTCCGACGGACCGGTTTCGAGCATCTGCCTATTTTCGACAGTGGTCCCGACCTGGCTCCGACCCACCAGGTATGCGGTGACCACAGATCCGGCGATCAGGGCAATCGCGGCAGCCGCCATCAATGCCCTCCTACCGAACCGGCCTCGCACCACCCTTTCGGCCGCGATTCTGGTCGCGATCTCCGGCCACAGATCCCACGGCGGGTCGAGAGATCGCGGTATGCGGGCGGCCCGCCGACGCAGGTCCTCAACGGCACTCGCCTCCTCGGCGCAGGTGGGGCACTCGGCGAGATGCTTGCGGACCGCTTCGGCATCTTCAGGACGCAGGCGGTCATCCAGGTACTCGTCGATACGACTGGTGAAATCCGAGCACTTCATGATGTCAACGCCTTTCGCAACAGCTTTCGAGCACGGTGGAGCTGAGCCTTCGACGTGCCTACCGCGATCCCCATCAAACGGGAGACCTCCCGGTGGCGGAAGCCCTCCACGTCGTGGAGGACGAAGACCTTTCGCGCGCCGTCCGGAAGCGAGGAAATCGCACGCTCGAGGTCTATCGACTCCGCCGTCCCGGCCTCGCGTCCCACGACATCACGAGGGAAATCATCGCCCAAAGGACGCACCCGGGCCTCACGCCGGGTGGTGCTGCGCCGGTGGCCGAGCACCACGTTGACCGTGACCCGGTGAAGCCATGTGGAAAAGGCGCTCGCGCCACGGAACGAACCCAGCTTCTGCCAGGCGCGCACAAAGGCCTCCTGGGCCAGCTCTTCGGCCAGGGTCGGGTCGCCCGCCATCCGCAGACAGAGCGCGTAAACCCTGCCCACGTTGACCCGGTAGAGCTCCTCGAAGGCTTCGATGTCTCCGGCGGCGGCACGGGCAACCAGGCTGCTTCTGCCATGGCCGGAGCTGTCCACCTCAGTCATGACTGCCACAGGTGGCGCCGCGTCGGTCGGGAAGGTCGCAATCGTTTCCACATTATTTGAGATGCCGGTACCGGCACAAAGGTTGTACTGGCAATTATCGTTGGATGCAACCTCACCTCGGGAATCTTCCGAGCAGTCTCGAGGTTGCGGTCAGGGAGCATAGATGGTTGATTCGGAAGCAACGACGCGTGGTGTGGTTGTGGTGGTGCGATCGAGCTACGTGCCCGAGCGCTCGCAGCCGGCGCAGAACCGCTGGTTCTTCTCGTATCGGATCCGAATCTCCAATCGGGGTTCGATTCCGATACAGCTCCTCAACCGACACTGGGTCATCACCGATGCCCACGACCGTGTCGAGGAGGTGCGGGGGCCCGGCGTCGTCGGCGAGCAGCCTCGCCTGGCGCCCGGTGAGTCATTCGAGTACACCTCATTCTGTCCGCTCGCCACCCCTTTCGGCACGATGGAGGGCAGCTACGAGATGATCACTGAAGAAGGCGAACGATTTTGGGCCAAGATCGGACGTTTCACCCTATCGGAACCGCTGGCGGTGAATTAACCCGATCTTTCCTCCTCGGTCATGTACAATGACGGCAGCGTATTCGAGGCCAGGCAGAAGGAAGGGCGCGGGGAGCCGCGTCGGCTAGCCACAGTACACCCGTCTCGACGTGTCCTCACCTTCATCTTGGCGAGGCAATGAAACGCTCCGGGGGAGCAGCGGTGAAACGGAGGGTCGATGATCGGTAGCACGATCTCGCATTACCGCATCCTAGAACGTCTTGGCGGAGGGGGCATGGGGGTCGTCTACCGCGCCCAGGACACCCGCCTCGACCGCACCGTCGCCCTCAAGTTCCTGCCCCTCGAGTGGAGTCAGGAACCGATTCTCCGCGAGCGCTTCTCGCGTGAGGCCCGCGCCGCCTCGGGTCTCGACCACCCCCACATATGCACGATATTCGACGTCGGAGAGTCGCCCGAGGGGCAGCTCTTCATCGCCATGGCCTTCTGCCCCGGCGAGACCCTCAAGGGGCGGATCCAGCGCGGCCCGATGCCCGCCGACGAGGCGACCCGCTTCGCCATCCAGATTGCCGAGGCGTTGGAGGCCGCCCACGAGGCCGGCATCGTCCACCGCGACATCAAACCTGCCAACATCCTCATCACCGATCGCGACCAGGTGAAGATCGTCGACTTCGGTCTCGCCAAGCTCGCCGGTGAGGCTGCGGTCACCCGGCAGGGCTCGGTGGTCGGCACCCCGGCCTATATGTCGCCGGAGCAGGCCAACGGTGAGGACGTGGATCCACGCAGCGACGTCTGGGCCCTCGGCGCCGTGCTTTACGAGATGCTGGCCGGGCGCCGCGCCTTCGCCGCCGATCACGAGCGGGCGATCCTCCTCGCCATCACAACCAAAGACCCGACGCCCGTCGAGACCATGCGCCCCGAGATTCCGGCGGAGCTGGTCCGCATCGTCCGTCGCTGTCTCAAACGCGACCCCGCGAAACGCTACCAGAGTGCGAGCGAGGTGCTCGCCGATCTGCGGCGATTCCGCGGCGAGTCCACCCCGGCCGAGATCGTCACCCAATCGCTGCCCTCGGCCTCGGGCCTGCGCCGGCGTTGGCTGGTCAAACATCGGGTGCTGCCGGCAGCGGCGGCGGTTGTGGCTGTCGTCCTCGCGGCCACCCTCTACCCCACCCTAAACCGCCCACGAACGCGGCACCTGCTTGTATTGCCCTTTAACTGTCCCGCGGGAGACACGCAATCCGAGCTCATGTGCATCGGGCTCCTCGACACCGTCACCGCCAAGCTCGCCGAGCTGCGGCGGTTCCGCAAATCGCTGTCGGTGGTACCGGCGAGCGAGGTGCGCACCGGCTATGTCAGTAGCGTCGACATGGCCCACAGCATCTTCGGTGTCGATCTGGTCGTCACGGGAAGCGTCCTGCGGGAGAGCGACCTGGTACGCATCCCGGTGCAGCTGGTGGACGCTGTGACGATCCGCCAGCTGCAGTCGCGGACAATCACTACCGAGAGAACCGCCGATTTCATCCTCCAGGACCGGGTCGTGGAGACCATCGAGGAGATGCTGGACCTCGAGCTCGGCGCCGAGGAGCGGCAGGCGATGCGGGTCGGCGGCACCAGCAGCGCCGAGGCCGCCGAGCTCTTCCTCGAGGCCCGCGGCCGAACTCCCACCGCAGCACCCTCCGAGGACCAGCTGACCCTCGCCATGGGCCTGTACCGCCAGGCTCTCGAGCTCGATCCCAACTATGCCGAGGCGATGATCCAATTGGCCGATTCCTGCCGGCAACGGTTCGAGCTCACCAAGGACCCGATCTGGCTCGAGCACGGATCGGACTACGCCCGGCGCGCGATCGACGTCGCACCCGATCTGCCAGCCGCCTACCTCGTCGCGGGCCGCTTCGCCCTCGACACCGGCTCTCACCAGGCCGCTGTCGAGCACCTGCAGCAGACCCTCGCCCTCGATCCCCTGAACCTCCACTCCTACGTGTATCTTGCCGACGCCTACGAGGCGACCGGGGAGCCCGAACAGGCGGAGGAGACCCTGAAGCGGGCGGTCCGGACCGGGCCCGACAACTGGGGGACCTACCTGGAGATCGGCAGACTGTTCTTCGAGCGCGGCGAGTGGGAGCGCGCCGCAGGTTACTTCCGCCGCGTCATCGAGCTGCTGCCCGACTCGAGCGTCGGCTACACCTCGCTTGGCGGCTGCTACCTCTACCTCGGCGATCTCGAGGCGTCGCGTGAAAACCTCGCGCGGGCGGTCGAGATCGGCGCCAGCTGCTGGGCCCTTTCCAACCTCGCGACTCTCGAGTTCTGGGAGGGTGACTGCCCGAAGGCGGCCGAGCTCTACGAACAGGCCCTCGTGATGAACGACGACGATTACCAGGTGTGGAACAACCTCAGCGAGGCGCGCCGCTGTGCCGGCGACCTTCAGGGAGCGCGTGCCGCCTACATTCGGGCAGCGGAGCTCGTCTCCTCGCACCTCGAGACGACACCCGACGACTTCAAGCTGCTGATCGATCTCGCCTCCTACCGCGTGCATCTCGGCGACGATCTCGCGACTCATGATCTTCTGAGCCATATCCTCACCCTCAACATCACGGGCTCCCAACCAATGTTCGACCTCGCCGCGGTGTACGAGGAGCTAGGTGAACGTGAGGACGCCATCGAGTGGCTCGGACGCGCTCTCGAGGCGGGATACCCCCTCCCAATGATCGAGGGCTACGACCTTTTCGAGAAGCTGCGGCAGGACCCGCGGTACGCCGATCTTGTAGCTACCTACGCCAGGCTAGATTCCGGCAACGATGACCAATCTACAAACGAAGGAGGAAAGCCATGAACCAACACTCGGTACCGATCAGAGTCGATCCTTTAGCCAGACCGCGCATTCCGCTGGTGGTTGCATTCCCGGGGGATGTCGTGGAGTTCACCGTCGAGAACGGCGCCGCTTGGGTTTTTATCCCCTGGGGCGACCAGATCTTTGACGATCTCAATGGGAATCACTTCTTCATCGACTCGGCCGAGGAATCCACCAGAAGGCTGACAGTCGGCGCGAATTTTTCTTCATCCGAGCGTGGAGAGACCTTGAAATCACACGGCGCGCTGGTCATCAAGTACGCGATCCACTGCACGCACGAGGGCGGCGAGGCCTACTTTGCGGAGGGCAACTCCGCACCCAAGATCATCATCCCGAAAGGCCCAGGAGGGTGACCGCGTCTTGAAGGTGAGCCCTCACGGCAATGCCAGCCCGCGCTTCACCGCGGGCCGGGCGTTGATCGTTTGCAGCCAGCCGGCGACATTGGGGTAGTCCTCCACATCGATCCCGAGACGCTGGTGGACACGCATCCAGGGGAAGCACGCGATGTCGGCAATCGAGTACTCGCCGGCCAGGAACTCGGCCTCGGCGAGACGGTGGTCGACCACGCCGAAGAGACGCTCGGCTTCGCGGGTGTACCGCTCGATGGCGGCAGGGACCGGCTCCGGCGCCAAGTTGCGGAAATATCCGGCCTGGCCCAACATCGGCCCGATTCCGCCCATCTGGAACATCAGCCACGAGATGGCTTGCCAGCAGGGTTGCGGCTCAGTTGGGAGGAACGACCTGCTCTTCTCGGCCAGATAGAGGAGGATCGCCCCCGACTCAAACATCGGCAGTGCCTCGCCGCCGGGACCATCGCGGTCGATGATGGCCGGGATCTTGCCGTTCGGGTTGATAGCGAGGTACTCGGGCGCATGCTGCTCGTCCTCCCCGAGGTTGACGGGATGCAGATCGTAGTCGAGTCCCGTCTCCTCGAGCATGATCTGGGCCTTGTGCCCGTTGGGAGTCGACCAGGTGTAAAGGTCAATCATCAGACCCTCCCTGGCTTCTTCAACACCTT
>PVMK01127585.1_pt1 | contig 21347 bp, 19 predicted proteins | sample 1853481 | NCBI WGS metagenome assembly PVMK01 (sample SAMN08533507, study PRJNA380276) | Marine sediment metagenome, whole genome shotgun sequencing project.
AAGGTGACGGTTCACGGCACTTCACGATCGTGCAGATTTCCGTGCAGTTTGGGCACATGACGGTTGCACAGAAGCCCTGGTCAGTAGCACGCCCGGAGGAACTCGAATCCCCAACCTTCTGATCCGTAGTCAGACGCTCTATCCAATTGAGCTACGGGCGCTCGGGAGCGATAAGGTAATCCGCCGCGCATCTTACGTCCACGGAAAGGAACCCCGCCGTGACCGACGATATTCGCTCTCTCGCCGATGAGTACAACGAGTACGACCTCGAGACCGGTCCTACGACGGCGCACATGCGCGGCGACTACCGCTACGCGGACCGGTTCGAGCAGGCGAGCCGCTCCTTCGAGGATGCCAATATCGCCAAGCTCCGCGAGTTCGGCGCTCGGGCCAGGACCATCGACCCCACCAGCCTCGACGCCGATGATGCCCTAACACGCGAGGTGCTCATCTTCGAGGTGGAGTCGAGATCCGATCTCGAGGAGGCCCGCGAGGCCGAGTTCCAGGTTGACCCCATCTTCGGGCTTCATATCTATGCCCAGCTGCTCCCCCCGATGCTCTCGGTGCCCGACGCCGACGTGGCAGATGCCATGGTCGGCAAGTGGACCAGCTACGCAGCGACCATCGATCAGATGACCGAGCGGTTTCGCGAGGGGGTGGCCTCGAATCGAACCCCGGCGGAGTTTGCGGTCAACGCCGTGATCGCACAGCTCGATGAGTGGCTTGCCCTGCCCATCGAGGAAGACCCGCTCCTCATGACCCAGACCCCACCCGATTTCTCCGATGACCAGACGGAGACCTACAAGAGGGCGCTCGTCGACGTCGCCCGAGATGCGGTCCGACCCGCCATCGAGCGGCAACGCGACGTGCTGCGCAACGAGGTCCTCCCGGTTTCCAGGCCGGAGGGAAGCGAGGGGCTCTCGTTTCTCTCGGATGGCGACTTCGTGTATTCGAGAGCCATCCAGCGCTATACGACGCTCCCCATGCAGGCCGGTGAGATCCACGAGATCGGGTTGCAGCAAATCGAACGGCTGGCGGACGAGTATCGAGAGCTCGGCCCGGAGGTGCTGGGCACCGACGACCTGGACGAGATCTTCACCAGACTCCGTGAAGACCCCGAGCTACACCACACCTCGGGGGCCGACATCGTCAAGGCATCCGAGGATGCCTTTGCTGCAGCCAGAGAGGAGATGCCGAACTGGTTCGGGATCATTCCCAAGGCGGACTGCATCGTCCAGGAGACACCGAGTGGAGCCCAGGCCTTCTACTTCCCCGCCGCCGACGACGGCTCCCGGCCCGGCATGTTCTTCATGAACACCGCCGATCCGTCGTCGTGGGGGATCCACGAGGTGCAGTCGACCGCCTTCCACGAAGGCATCCCAGGCCATCACCTACAGGGGACGATCGCTCAGGAGCTGGGCGACCGGGTACCCGAGTTCCGCCGCCACCTCCATATCGTTGCCTACGGAGAGGGGTGGGCCCTGTATACCGAGCGGCTGTCCGACGAGATGGGCATCTACGGATCGCAGCTCGACCGGATGGGGATGCTGTCGGCCGACTCGATGCGGGCTGGTCGACTGGTGGTCGACACCGGCATGCACGCCCTCGGCTGGTCTCGCCAGCAGGCGATCAACTGGATGGCGGAAAACACCCCGATGTCGATGTACACCATTACCGAAGAGATCGACCGCTACATCGCCTCGATGCCGGGCCAGGCCCTCTCCTACATGATCGGCAGGCTCGACATCCAGCGGATACGGGCAGAAGCGGAGGCCGCCCTTGGGGACCGCTTCGACATCAAGGCGTTCCACGACACGGTCCTCGGATCGGGTGGGGTGCCGTTGGAGACGCTGGACCGTATGGTTGGTGAGTGGGTGGAGACGGTATGAACGAAGAGCTGAAACAACTCGGTGAGGACTTCTGGAAGTTCACACTGGAAACGTCGCCTACGAACGCCACGCTGCTCGGCTTCCACGAATACGACGCCGAGATGGACGATGCGTCCCGCGAGGCGGAGGACGACCAGATCGTCGCCCTCGACGAGTTCGCCACAGCTGCTGAGGCAATCGACCCGACATCGCTGACTCAGCAGGAGCAGATCAGCCGCGAGGTGCTCATGTTCGAGGCATCGACCCAGGCGGACAGCCTGCGCTCGCGAACTGCCGAGTTCGCCGTCGACCCGTTCAGCGGCATCCAGGTGGTGTTCCAGCAGATCGCAGGACAGATCCCGATCAGCGAGCCGGAGCATGCCGAGGCCATTGTCGAGAAGTGGTCCAAGATGGGTGCGATGCTCGACCAGTTGACCGAGCGCCTCCTCCAGGGCGTGGCCAACGACCGCACCCCTCCATTGATCAGTTGCGAGAAGACCATCGCCCAGCTGGACACCTATCTGGCGTCACCGGTTGAGGAGGATGGTCTGGTCAATGTGCCGGCACCGCCGCAGTGGAGCGAGGATGAGGTGGCCGCATGGCGCGAGCGGCTGGCAGAACAGGTGCAAGCTTCGGTTCGCCCAGGGTTCGAGCGGTATCGAGAGGTGATCGCCGACGCGGTGCTCCCCAATGCACGTCCGCAGGACAAGAGCGGTGTCGTGTGGCTGGACGATGGTGAGCAGATCTACGAACGCGCCATCAGGCGCCACACGTCGCTGCCACTGACCGCACAGGAAATCCACGACGCCGGGCTTGGCGACATCGCAGAGCTGGAGAACGAGTACCGCGAGCTGGGACGATCGGTGCTCGATACCGATGATCTCGCCGACATCTATGTACGGCTGCGTGATGACAAGGCGCTCCGCTTCGAGGATGCCGATCAGATCGTGGCTGCGGCCCAGGGCGCCCTGGATCGAGCCAGTGCGGCAATGAGCAAGGCGTTCGGAAGGCTGCCCCAGGCTCCCTGCGTGATGGCGGTGATGCCGCCACTCGGCGCCGAGGATGCCCCCCTCGCCTTCTACTTCCCACCGACCGAGGGCGGCACCCGGCCGGGGACTTTCTTCGTCAACACGACCTTCCCGGAGACACGTACCCGCTACGAGTCCGAAGCGCTGGCCTTTCACGAGTCGATCCCGGGCCACCATCTGCAGCTTGCTCTTGCCCAGGAGGTGGAGGGGCTGCCCGACTTCCGCAAGCACGCCTTCATCACGGTGTTCCACGAGGGGTGGGGCCTGTACTCGGAGCGGCTGGCCGACGAGATGGACCTGTATACCGGGGATCTGGAGCGCCTCGGGATCCTGTCCTTCGATTCGTGGCGAGCGGGCCGCCTCGTCGTCGATACCGGGATCCATGCCCTCGGCTGGTCCCGCCAGGACGCCATCGACTATCTGGTGGCCAACTCTCCCCAGGCCGAGAACAACGTCATCAACGAGGTCGAGCGCTACATCGGCTGGCCGGGTCAGGCCCTCGCCTACAAGACCGGGCAGCGTGAGATGCTGAAGGCGCGGGCGAGGGCAGAGGAGACGCTGGGCAGCGAGTTCGACATCAAGGATTTCCACGACATGCTGCTCGGGTCGGGCTCGGTGCCGATGCCGACCATGCACCGCCTCGTGGACGAGTGGGCCGCCGACATTGCTCCCCCCTCAGGGGGGAGTCCCGCCCGTCAGGGCGGGGAGGGGGGTCAAGCGGAGGGTGCGACAACGCCTTGACCCCCTCCGCCTCGCTTTGCTCGGCACTAGCGACGGGTCTGAGACCCGACACAGATACGCTTCGCGCGTGGAAATGGTCACAGACCCCTCGTCCCCCTGACGGGGAGGCTACGAAATGACCCCATTTCGGTTCATCTTCATGGCCGATTGCCAGCTCGGCGCCTACGCCACCTTCAGCGGCATGGACGAAGACGACATCGCCGGCTTTGACGCCCGCGGGATGCAGGTCGAGATCGTGCCCAAGGTGGGGGGATTCGAATGGGACGCCGAGCGCTACAGGCTTGCCATCGAGATGGCCAACGCCATCCGCCCCGCCTTTGTGGTGATGGGCGGTGACATGATCGATGACGCCACCGACCCGGCACAGCTGGAAGAGCTGCTCCGCATCACCCACCAGCTCGACGACGACATCCCCATGTTGTGGGTACCCGGCAATCACGACATCGCCGCCGACACCGTCGTGCCCACCCAGGCCAGCATCGACGCCTACCGGGAGATGTTCGGACCCGACTATTACGGCTTCGACCACGGCGACGCCCGCTTCGTTGTGCTCAACACCGTCGTCATCGACCACCCGGAGAACGTGAAGGACGAGCTCGCCGAGCAGATGGACTTTGTCGAGCACGAGCTTTCCCAGTCGGACAGTCGGTCCCACACCATCCTGCTCGGGCACCATCCCCTGTTCCTCGAGTCGGCCGATGAGCCGGACAACTACTGGAACCTTCCGCTGCAACGGAGACAGCCACTCCTCGACCTCATCCACCAGCACGGGGTCAAGATCGGCTTCGCCGGGCACTGGCATCGCAACTCGCTTGCCTACGCCGGGGAGTTCGAGATGGTGACCTCCGGCCCGGTGGGGTACCCGCTCGGCAACGACCCCTCCGGGGTGCGGATCGTCGATGTCGGCGAGGAGCGGGTGCTGCACGAATACGTGCCGCTCAGTTAGTGGGACGTCTGCGGTCCGTTATCGTCTCGCATAGGAGAGGGGAATAGCCATGGGCATACCGATCATCGTTGCAGTCGACGACGACCCGCAGGTACGGAATGCGGTGCGGCGCGACCTGAACGCACACTTCGCACCCGACTACCGGATCATCGACGCCGGCTCGGGCGCTGAGGCGCTCGAGGTCGCAGAGGGACTCAAGGCGCGGGGCGATGTCGTGGCCCTGTTCCTCGTCGACCAGCGCATGCCTGAAATGACCGGCACCGAGTTTCTCATCCAGGCTCGACCGTTCTACCCCGACGCCAAGCGCGCCCTCCTCACCGCCTATGCCGACACAGACGCCGCCATCCAGGCCATCAACGAGGTAGAGCTCGACCACTACCTGATGAAGCCGTGGGATCCGCCCGAAGACAACCTGTACCCGATCCTCGACGACCTCCTCGACGACTGGGTGGCCAACGCCCCGGCGACCTTCGACGGGATCCGGGTGGTTGGCACCACATGGTCCCCGGCAACCCATGAAGTGAAGGACTTCCTTGCCAGGAACCAGGTGCCGTACCGGTTCCTCGACGTCGAACGCGACGAGGAAGCCGAGGCCATCCTCCAGGCAGGCTCCGACGACGACCAGACGATCCCGGTGGTGCTCTTCGCCGATGGCACCCGGCTGGTCGACCCGGATCGCCGTGCCATCGCCGAACAGGTCGGCCTGCAGACCGAGGCCGACAACCCGTTCTACGACCTCATCATCATCGGCGGCGGTCCGGCGGGCCTGGCGGCAGCGGTGTACGGGGCGTCCGAAGGGCTGCGCACGGTCATGGTCGAAGCCGAGGCGCCGGGCGGCCAAGCTGGTACCAGCAGCCGCATCGAGAACTATCTCGGCTTTCCATCGGGGGTCAGCGGCGGTGACCTGGCCCGCCGGGCGACGACTCAGGCCACCCGCCTCGGCGCCGAGATCCTTACGGCCTCGACCGTCACCGAGGTCAAGACGGAAGACAACATCAAGGTGATCACCCTGGACACGGGATCCGAGTTGCGATCGCACGCAGTGCTCATCGCCAGCGGTATGTCGCTGCGCAAGCTGAACATCCCCGGCTATGAGCAATTCGAGGGCGCCGGCGTCTACTACGGGGCAGCACTGTCCGAGGCTGCCACCTATCGAGACCGACCCGTCTTTGTGATCGGCGGCGCCAACAGCGCAGGCCAAGCGGCGATGCTCTTCTCTAAATACGCCTCGCAAGTGACGATGGTTGTGCGCGGTGATTCTCTCGAAGACAAGATGTCGGCCTATCTGATCGATCAAATCGACGCCACACCAAACATCGACGTGCTGGTCAACAATCAGGTCGTAGAGGTCGAGGGCGAGAACGGCGTGCAGAGCATCCGCCTCAAGGACACCAAGACCGACGAAGAGAAAGTGCACGAGGCCGCCGCAATCTTCATATTCGTCGGCGCCGTGCCGCACTCGGACTTCGTCCTCGAACTGGTCGCCCATAACGATCGAGGGTTCATCTACACCGGGCCCGACATCAGCCTCGCCGAGGACACAGTCTGGACCTTGGAGCGGGATCCCTATCCCCTCGAGACCAGCGTCCCAGGGGTGTTCGCCGCCGGCGACATCCGCCACGGTGCGGTCAGGCGCGTTGCCTCGGCGGTGGGTACCGGTGCGATCTCGGTCAGCATGGTCCACCAGTATCTGACCACGGTATAGCCGGTGCGAGACGAGCTCCGAGCCGTTCCCATGTTCGCCGAGCTCAGCGAAGCCGACCTCGATTGCCTGGAAGAGGGAGCCGTCGTTATCTCACTCGAACCCGGAGAGACCCTCTTCAATGAGGGGGATGACGGCGACCATGCCTATGTGATCACCGAAGGTGAGATCGAAATCGTCAAGATCACCGGCGACCGCGAGGTGCTGCTGGCTCGTCGGCTGCCGGGTGAGGTGATCGGCGAGATGGCGCTACTCGACTCGGCGCCCCGGATGGCCTCGGGTAGGGCTGGAGCCAAGACCGAGCTCATCGCCATCCCGAAGACCCAGGTGGACCAGCTGCTCGACACCAGCGCCACCGCAGCGCGGGCGCTGTTTTTCATCCTGCTCGGCCGGGTACGGCAGACCGAGGCCAGTCTCAAGCAGTCGGACCGGATGGTGCAGCTGGGAACACTCACTGCGGGGCTCGCCCACGAGCTGAACAATCCCGCCGCCGCCATCGCCCGCGCCTCAGGGCTGCTCTCTCCCGAGCTCGACTCGTTCGGTCGAGCCATCGCTGCCCTTGGCGGCATCGAGCTGTCCGAGGAGCAACGAGCCCAGATCGAGGGTTGGCTGACCACCGCCGGCGAGCCGGGTCCCACGCTTGGCGCCCTGGAACGATCAGAACGTGAGGCTGCGGTGGAGCCGGCGTTGCTCGCCGCCGGGGTGCAGGAGCCGTGGGCGGTGTCCTCGGTGTTCGCCCTCGCCGGCTGGCAGGCCTCCAACGTCACCGAGGTCGGTGAGCTGTACGGCGACCTGGCACCCATCGTGCTCAATGCCATCGCCATGACCTACAACGTCTCCGAGCTGTTGCGAGAGATCAACGAGGGGGCGGGCCGGATGTCCGAGATCGTGGGTGCCCTCAAGTCCTACACCCACCTCGATCAGGCGCCCCTCCAGGAGGTCGACGTTCGCAAGGGGCTCGAGGACACGCTGCTGATCCTGAAGACCAAGCTGAAGGAGATCGACGTCGAGCTCGAGTTCGAAGAGGTCCCGAAGATCATGGCCTACGGCAGCGAGCTGAACCAGGTGTGGACCAACCTCATCGACAACGCCGCCGACGCCATCACAACATCGGGGACCGAGAACGGGACCATCACACTGCGGACCGCGGCGGACAACGGAACCGTTCACGTCGACGTAGAGGACAATGGATCCGGGATCGACGCCGCCGACGTCGACCGTATTTTCGACGCGTTCTTCACGACAAAACCACCTGGATCCGGCACGGGGCTCGGGCTCGACATCAGCTACTCGATCGTGGTGCACAAGCATCGTGGCGCCATAACGGTCGACTCCGAGCCGGGTCGCACCGTGTTCCGAGTCGAGCTTCCGGTGTCGGGGCCCGACGACACAACGACTAGGGGAAAGGGGTAGGCTCGCCGCCATGACTACTCGTGAGTTGTGTGCCGAGCTGCAGGACATCCCGCTGGAGGAGATGGCCGAAGGCGGATGCGTCGAATGTCTGGCAACGGGCGACACCTGGGTCCATCTCCGGTACTGCACCACCTGCCAGGAGACGCGGTGCTGTGACGACTCGAAGAACACCCACGCCAGGAAGCACGCCGCCGCCGACAGCCACCCGGTCATCCGCTCCAAGGAGCCAGGCGAGGCCTGGGCCTGGTGCTACGAGCACGAGGCAGGCACCAGGATCGCCGCCAGCGCGTAGCCCGGCTCCGCCGGGCGGTATTACGTATTAGGTATCAAGTACCAAGTAGAGGCCCGTCAGTACCTAATACCTGATACTTGATACGGCCGACGCGAAGCGTCGGCTCGCGGAGAGGGAGGGATTTGAACCCTCGAGGGAGCTTGCACCCCCTACTCGCTTAGCAGGCGAGCGCCTTCGGCCACTCGGCCACCTCTCCCTGCGACCGTATTACGTATCACGTATTACGTATCACGACTAGAAGCGTACAGGTGTGTCCCGTGACCACGTTGTTCCGAGCGACTTCGTAATACGTTGTACGGAGCACGTAATACTGGCTCGGCGCTCCGCGCCGAGCCCGCGGAGGGAGTGGGATTCGAACCCACGAAGCGGGGATACCGCTTACACGCTTTCCAGGCGTGCGCACTCGGCCAGACTATGCGATCCCTCCAGGGGTGTGGAAGTTTAGGAGGAGCCTGCCAAATGGAGTCTGCACAGGCGATGAGCATGGCGCTCGAGGAAGCGGCCAAGGCCCTCGAGCATGGCGACGTGCCCATCGGTGCCGTGCTGTTGGACTCGTCGGGGAACATCGTGGCCGCCGATCACAACCGTCGCGAGGAGCGCGGCGACGCCACCGCCCATGCCGAGCTACTGGTGATATCGGCGCGCTCGCAACAGCTGAGCGACTGGCGCCTGACCGGCCACACGCTGATCGTCACCTTGGAACCCTGCGCGATGTGCGCCATGGCCGCGGTGTGGGCCCGGGTCGATCGCATCGTGTTCGGCGCCGCCGACCTCAAGGCGGGAGCGGCTTGGAGCCTGTACAACATTCCCCAGGACGAGCGTCTCAACCACCACTGTGATGTGGTGGCAGGTGTTCGAGCCGATGAGGCGAGCGCTTTGCTCGAGTCCTTCTTCGCTGATCGCAGATAGAGCGGCGCCGGTACACTCACTCGCCGGTGCCTCCGGCACCGGCCGTACTACGTACAACGTATTCCGCATGCCGAATCCGACAGCTGCTATTCCGATCACGCTGGATGGGATTCGTGAGCGTGATACGGGATACGAACTACGGATCTGGAGGGGTGACAGAGCGGACGAATGTGGCGGTCTCGAAAACCGTTGGGCCGGTTTCTCGGTCCCGTGGGTTCAAATCCCACCCCCTCCGCGGGCCCGGCTCCGCCGGGCCGTAGCCGGTATTACGTATCACGTATTACGAAGAGCGCATCGCGGTCGTGATACGTAATACTTGATACTGTTTGTGCACAGAACCACTCCGCGTGGTATTCTGGGTACAGCCGGGAGAGGCACCCGGCACCCTTGGGCTGAGGGGAAGGGGAAGGTACGTTGGACCGTCGCGTTCTTTTATTCGCATTCGCATTATTCGTGTTGTCATTCGCCGATTGGTCGTTGACCAGCGTCGCCCTCCAACACGGGGCGGTCGAGGCCAACCCGCTCATGCAGGGCATCGTCACCTCACCCACCGAGTTCTACCTCCTGAAGGTAGTTCTCGCCGGCGCCATCTCCCTGGGCGCCGCGCTCATCATTCGATCCAAGCCGGCATTCCGAGTCCTGAGCGCCGTCGTGTTCATGTATGCCTTCTTGGTCCTGTGGAACGTCGCCACACTGCACACCCTCATCTAGGGATCCGCCTCCTCTGCCGGTGTACCGCGACCCTGCCTTATTCGACCTGGCCAACGCCGATCCGGAAACGCTGGCACTCAACGAGCAGCTAGAGCGGCTGACCCTGGCGATCCCCAGCCCGATCGAGAACGGCGTCGCGCCCCTCCGGGAGGCGAGAGACAAGGGCCGGGGTCTGTTCGGGCCGAGCGTCGAGAGCGATCTCGGTGAGGACCGGACGATTCCTGGACCGGACGGCCACGTCGGCATTCGGGTCTTCGTCCCGGATCGGGTCGATGGCGTCTACTTGCACTATCACGGCGGTGGATGGGTCATGGGATCAGCGGCCGGCAGCGACCAGCGACTGGAAGGCATCTCGCGCAATGCCAATGTGGCCGTGGTCTCTGTCGACTACCGGCTTGCCCCGGAGCACCCTTACCCGCAGCCCGCAGACGATTCCGAGGCTGCGGCCTTGTGGCTTGTCGAGCAGGCATCGGCCGAGTTCGGAACGGATCGCATCGTCATCGGCGGACCCTCCGCAGGCGCCCACCTGGCAGCCACCACGGTGCTCCGGATGCGCCACCGCCACGGCTACACCGGTTTTGCCGGTGCGGTCTATGTGTACGGGTTCTTTGACCTCGGTCTGACCCTCAGTGTCAGGAACTACGGCGACCGGCCCCTTGTTCTCAACACGCCGTTGTGCCGCTGGTTCGCCGATGCCTACGCCGGTGGCGCCGACGTCACCGACCCCGATGTTTCACCGCTGCGAGCCGACCTCGGCGGCCATCCTCCCGCCCTCATCGTGATCGGAACCCTTGATCCACTCCTCGACGACTCGCTGCTCATGGCCGACCGTCTGGTCCAAGCCGGTGTCGAGACCGACGTCCACGTCTCGACCGGCTCAGCCCACGGCTTCACTTCGTCGAGCGTGCCGGCATCCGACCGGGCCAACACCGCCATCTACGCCTGGATCCGGGACGCAGTCGCCCGATCGAGTGCGCCGGGCCGGGGCTAGCATTCGAACGACCGTGCTAGGCGGGGAGCTAGGGGTGCCCTCTTCTCGAAATCCTCTTCATGCGAGGCCGAATTCCCGCCCGAGGGTGATCGTGTGCCGGGTCAGCACCGGGATCGCTTCGGCGTTGAAGGCCGGGTCCTGCAGCGGCGGAACACCTGTGAATCGGGTCAGGTCCGGAAGGAAGCAGCCCTAAGCGGGGCGTTCCGGGTGCCGCAGGGCTGCCCGACCCGAGCCGACGGCTCCGGCAGCGCCGGCGCACAGCACTCGACGGCGGGTGCACGGTCAAGAGAGTTGCCAGTTGCCAGAAAAACCCGACCCTCACTGGTCACTGATCAAAGCTCATTCCCTTTCCAGGATCGCTCCCCAGACGAAGCCCAGCGGGCCCATGCGCCAGGTTTCGACCAGGTGCAGCGGGGACGAGCCGAGCAGATCTCCAGGCGGAGGGTGTTTGTCGAGGGTGTGATGCAGGTAGCTGTACTCGTCTCGCGCCCCGATGCTCGCACCGGCCAGCGGCAGCAGGATCGACGTGCCCATACGGTGGAGGCGTCGCGGAACCTCGCCTTCCGGCCGTGCCAGATCGACGATGCCGGCCCGGCCACCTTGGCGTAGGACACGGTGGATCTCGGTGGGGTCGCCTCCACCGAGTCCAGGTTCCTGAACACATAGGCAGAGAAGACCGCATCAAAGGTCTCGTCGCCGAACGGAAGCGCCTCGCCGACGCCAACCACGCGATACGCGGCGGCGTTGAGCGCCAGCATCTCGGGTGCGGGATCCAGCGCAACTACCTGGCGGGATCCGAAGATGTCATTGGCCGCACCGGTCCCGGCTCCAAGGTCGAGGATCCGGCCCTCCGCCAACCGGTCGACTGCGGTCTGTCGCCATGCCTGATCTCGTCCCAGGGACAAGATCGTGTTGAGGCGGTCGTAGCGGCCTGCGATGTCCGAGAACACCTCGCCGTTGCTCATCGCGGCCACTCAGTCGATGACATCGAACCCTGCGTAGGGGCGGAGCACCTCTGGGACCACGATCGTTCCCTCGCCGGTCTGGAAGTTCTCCATGATGGCGATCAGCGTCCGGCCGATCGCAACCGCGGTCCCGTTGAGGGTATGGACGAAGCGGCTGCTGCCGTCGTCGTCCTTGAACCGGATCTTGAGACGGCGCGCCTGATAGTCGGTGGTGTTCGAGGTCGAGGTGATCTCTCGATAGCGGTCCTGGCCGGGGAACCACGCCTCGATGTCGTACTTCTTGGAAGCGGAAGCACCGAGATCGCCGACTGCCACGTTCACCACGCGGTACGGGATATCGAGGGCCTGCACCAGTTCTTCCTCGCGTGCCAGCAGAAACTCGTGCTCGTCGGCTGAGGCATCGGGGTGGGTGAAGGAGAACATCTCGACCTTGTCGAACTGGTGGACACGGAACAGGCCTCGGGTGTCCTTGCCGTAGGTGCCGGCCTCCACCCGGAAGCAGGTCGTAAACCCGGCGTAGCGCTGCGCGTCGTCTCCGATCTCGAGGAACTCATCCCCGTGCATCGCCGCCAGCGGAACCTCCGAGGTTCCGACCAGGAAGAGCTCGTCCTCCCGCACCGAGTACACCTGCTCTCGATCTGCAGGAAAGAACCCGGTGCCGAACAGCGCCTCTTCACGAACCAGGACCGGAGGCACCACCGCCTCGAATCCGTGCCCGGCGAGCTCGTTCATCGCCCATTGGACCAGGGCGAATTCGAGCATGGCCAGGCGTCCCTTGATGATCCCAAATCGGCTGCCAGAGATCTTGGTGGCTCGCTCCATGTCGATGACACCGAGTGCGGTGCCGAGGTCGACGTGGTCCTGCGCATCGAAACCGAACTCCGGCGGCTCTCCCCACCTGCTGATCTCGACACCGTCCTCCTCGGTGAGCCCGTCGGTGGCGGTGGGGTCGGCCAGGTTGGGGAGGGTCACCCATGTCGCCATGAACTCATCATCGAGAGCATCGGCGCGTGCCAGCGACTCCTTGTAGCGCTCGGAGAGCTCTCCGGCTTCCGCGATGGCGGCTGCCTTTTCCGAGCCGTCCAGCGCGGCGATCTTCTTACCGGACTCCTTCTGGCGAGCTCGCAGCTCCTCGGCCTCGGTGCGAGCCGATCGACGCTCGGTGTCGAGCGCAACCAGTGCCCCCACATCTAGATCCACGCCACGCCGCTCCAGCGCGGCGACGAGAATGGCCGGCTCCTGGCGAAGGATGGCGATATCGATCATGGCCGGTGATGCTACTGGGCGAGTGCACTGGCCACGGCTTCGCCCTCCTCTGGGGAAAGCGGCTCACGAGAGCTCCCGCCGCTGATCTCCTTGAAGAAAAACATGGTCTCGTCGCGCGACACCATGATGGTGAGGAGGATGCCGGTCCCCCGTTCGTCGAGCAACGCAATGGAGCGCGACAAGCGCCCGGCGATGTTGCCGAAGGCGTCGTACGACACTACCCCGACCTTGCTGATCGCACTCGGCATCCTGGCCTCGATTTCTCGAAGCCGATCGTCGACCGATCCGAGATGACCCTTCGACCGCATCGAGACGGGCCCCGACCGACCCCAGCAGCGCGATGACGTTGCCGTCTCGGGGCACGGCGTCGACCTGGCTGCGGATCTGATACAGCAGGTAGGCCTGCCACACGGCAAGCACCGCGATCAGGAAGCCGATGACGACGAAGAGCCAGCCGCTCACACGTTCTCGTTCCTGTAGAAGACCATGCGCCAGGAGTTGTCGTCCGGCGAAATGTCGTCTGCGGTGGAGGCTGTGATCACCAGTTCGTACAGCGCTCCACCGTGGAGCACCAGCCCATCGAAGATGCAGGTCTTGGCCTCGCCCGGCTCGAGGACAGCGATGGTTTGGGTGATCGTCACCGGCTGCAGATCGGTGTCGGTCGGAATCAGATCGAGAGTCACCGACACCAACTCCTCGGTTTCGTTTCCCTCGTTGGCCACCACTGCCTGCACCACGAACTGCTCTGAGTCGGGCACGATCGGCACGCTGTTGCGCTCTCCGATCGGTGCAGGATCGGTCATTGCGGTTATCGAGATGTTGTGCTGCGATCCCAGCTGATAGGTGCTGGTCAGCCGGTTCTCCATCGCTGTGGGCTCGAACCGGACCGGACCGTCGGTGGGTACGAAGGCAATGGAGGCAAAGTTTCCCTGCGCAATACCCGAGTCGAAGTCACCAACTCTGGCGAGGAACTCGGCGTAGGCAACGTCCCCAACGCGCAGCAGAATGAGTGCATCGGCCAGCGCCTGTGCTGCGGACTCATCGGTGCCATCGACGACGGCAACGATGGCGTCGTCGAAACCGTCGAGCGCCTGCTGCCAGGATCGGGTGGCAACCACCAGGTACCCGTGAGCCTCCGCCGCACTGGACGGCACTGCGACATCGTCGATGGCCGTCGCGGCCTCGGCGGTCGAGGCATGCATATCGGCAAGACGACGCAGCAGATCGGGACGGTCGATCCCGCTGAGATCGAGGAAGGCCGACTCCATGTCCGAAGCCGCCTGGGCCTGCAGCTCGACGGCTCCCTCTGTAACGGCGAGGTAGTCGGCGACCCCTCGCGCCTCGGTGCGATATTGGATCGTGACGATGAGCACCGCGATGAGAGCGATGGCGACGAGCAGCGCCGCAATCCAGCGGCGCCGTCGCGATCGGCGCACGGGAGAGAATAGGGAGTACGCCATGAGCGTGGGCGAGGGGGGACTTGAACCCCCACGAGTGTTACCTCACAGGTTCCTGAAACCTGCGCGTCTGCCATTTCCGCCACTCGCCCGTGGGTGAGAAAGGCTAACACGGGGCTTGGTTATCGCCCTTGGCCGCGGTGCAATTGGACACCGCCCATACAATCAGAGGATGCGCCTGGCCAAGGAGATCGAACGCAGGTTGGAGCGGTTGGTGGACGGTGCCACCGCCGCGGTCTTCCGCGGCAAGATGCACCCGGTCGACATGGCAGAGCGGCTGGTCCGGCAGGCCGACTTTCTCGCCTTCGACGGCCCGGTCGGACCGGAGATCCCCAATGAGTGGACCATGCACGTCAACCCACTCGATATCCCGGACGACATCGACCGGGACGATCTGGCTGCCGAGCTCGCCGCCGCGGTCGCGGTCACCGCCCAGGATCGAGCCTGGAGATTGTCGGGGCCGGTGAGCGTCGACATCAGCGCCGACCCCGATGTGCCACGGGGCCTGGCCGACTGCACCGGGCAGTCCACCCCCGGCCTGCTGCCGGCGTGGGGCCAGCTGGTGGCAACCTCGCCGCCACTCGCTCTTGACATCGCCGACAATCGCAACGCTCTCGGCCGGGCGCTCGACTCCGACGTGGTGGCAAACATCCCTGAGGTGTCACGCCACCAGGCAGTGATCGTGCGCCGGGGTAATGAGATCACGATCGGCGATACCGCCTCGGCCAACGGCACTTTCGTCAACGGTGAGAACATCGGCTCCGACCAGTATCCCCTCCTGCCGGGTGACACCGTTACCGTTGGCGATGTCGACTTCACGTTCCGATTGCTATGAGAGCCTTATGCCGGCCCTGATCCTCAACCTGCTCAAGATCCTGTTCATCGTCTTGATGTTTGTGTTCCTGTGGCAGATCGCGGGTGCCATCAGAATCCACATCGGGGGAGGCGCGTCCTCTGGGCGGGGCCGTGGGCCGAGCGAGCTCGTCGTGCTCAGGGGCGAAGCCACTCAGGGCAAGCGGGTGAAGCTGCGTGGTTCGGGACACACCGTTGGCCGCAGCAGTGACGCCGATGTCATCATCAACGACCCGTACGCGTCTGATTTCCACGCCAGGGTCAGCGCCGAGAACGGTCAGACGCGTGTCGAGGACCTCGGCAGCACAAACGGCACCTACGTCAACGGGCGCCGGATCACGGCTCCGACCGGTCTCGTGAAGGGCGACACGGTGCAGATCGGCAAGACCATGCTGGAGGTGAGATGAGTAACAAGTGCCGAGTAACAAGTACCAAGGCAGACCGTACTCGGTACTTGATACTTGCTACTTGGTACCCCTCCCTAGCCTGACTCATGGAAGCTGCCGCCGAACCACAACGGTGTTCGTCATGAGATACGTCTGGGCGACCGGATCCCATCAGGGGCGGGTACGGGGGCGCAATGAGGACGCGGTCTATCCGGAATCGTCGGGAGCCTCCGACACCGCCATCCTCGTGGGCGTCGCCGATGGAATGGGCGGGGCCATTGCCGGCAACGTTGCCAGCTCGACGGCTCTCCAGGCAGCCACCGGGGACGAACCCGATTCGGCCGTCACGGTGGTTGAGAGGATCGTCGCCGGCAACGATGAGCTGCTCGGCGAAATCGAGCGCAACCCCGACCTGCGGGGCATGGGAACCACCCTGACGCTTGGCCTGTTCCGGCCCGACGGCACGCTCGAGCTGGGCCACGTCGGCGACAGCCGCGCCTATCTGATCCGCACCGGTGAGCTCGAGCTGCTCACCACCGACCACACTGTCGTCGCCGAACTGGTCGCCATGGGGCATCTCGACCCCGGAGATGCCGATCGCCACCCGCAACGCCACCTGCTCACCAGGGCCCTCGGCCTGGGCCCGGTGCTGGTCGATCAGGAAACAGTCGCCCTTGCCGATGGGGACCGCATCCTGTTCTGCTCGGACGGCCTCACCTCGATGTTGTCCGATGAGCAGATCTCGGAGATCGCCACCGGTGAGGACGTCGAGCCGACGGTGTGGGCACTCGTCGAGGCCGCCAATACCGCAGGCGGCGTCGACAACATCTCGGTGGCCATCGTCGACGCCCATGACTCGTAACGCCGAAGCGGCTCTCATTCTGGCTGCGACGATCTTGGCGTCGGTCGGTGTCGCCATGGTGCAATTCGCTTCGGGCGCCTGGCTGGATGCAGATGTTGCCCTCACCTTCATCGCGTTCACGGTCGGCTTCGGATCGATTCACATCGCGTTCCGAGCCTGGGCGCCACAGGCCAACACGCTCATTCTGCCGATTGCGACCTTCCTCGCCGCCATCGGGTTCATCATGGTGTTCCGCATCGATCCCAACCTCGCCTCGCTGCAACGCTGGTGGCTTGGGTTCGTCGGCGTTGCCGGCGCCTTTACCCTGTGGTTGCTCCGCGATGCAGGGGTCGAAGTCCTCCGCCGCTACCGGTACCTGTTCCTCACCGCCGCCGTCGGCCTCCTGCTGTTGCCCCTCCTCCCGGAGAGTTGGCCGATCCACGGCGCCGTCGTCAACGGATCCCGCCTCTGGGTGCGCTTCGACGTGCCGTTGGCCAATGTCGAGCTGTCCTTCCAGCCCGGAGAGGTCGCCAAGGTGTTCCTGACCATCTTCCTGGCCTCGTATCTCGCCGATCGATCCGAGGCGATGAGCACCGTCTCGCGCAAGGTCGGTCCCATCCGGCTCCCCGAGCCGAGGCACCTGGGCCCGATACTGATCGCGGCGGGGGCAGCCTTTCTGGTGCTCGTGTATCAGCGCGACCTCGGGGCGGCACTCCTGCTGCTCGCACTCTTCGTCGGGATGGTCTACGCCGCAACCGGACGCGGCGTCTACCTCGCCACCGGGCTCGGCGCGGTCGTGGTCGCCGGATTCATCGCCTATCAGAACTTCTCCCACGTCCGGGTGCGGATCTCGGCGTGGATAGACCCCTTTGCCGATTACACCGGATCGGGGTACCAGACCGCCCAGGGCTTGTTCGCCATGGGAAGTGGGAGCCTCACCGGCTCCGGCCTCGGGCTCGGTCGGCCCGATCTGATCCCCGCAGCCGCAACCGACTTCGTCTTCGCAGCCGTCGGGGAGGAACTTGGTCTTGCCGGGTCGATTGCGGTCATCACCGCCTACGCCCTCTTCGTCACCGTTGGGATTGGGATCGCGTTGCGGTCGCGTGATCGTTTCCGAAAGTACCTGGCCGGCGGGCTGACCATCCTCGTTGGCATCCAGGCATTCCTCATCATCGCAGGGGTAGTCAGGGTGCTCCCGATCACCGGGCTCACCACCCCATTGATGTCGTATGGGGGCTCCTCGCTGCTCGCATCGGCAATGATCATCGCCCTCCTCGGTCGCATTTCTCACGAGGAGCGGGCATGAACGATCCGCTGCGGCGCACCGCATGGACCATCCTCGCCGGCTTCCTGGTTCTGGCTCTGGCCACCACCTGGATTCAGGCCGTGGTCGGGCCCGACTACCGCGACGATCCCCGCAACCCGCGACTGGTCACCCACCGCGTCGGCAGGGAGCGAGGGGTAATCGTCAGCGCAGACACGGTGGTAGCGGCCGAGTCAGACCCGCTCCCCCTGGGACAGACCTTCGTGCGCAACTACCCGACCGACGAGCGCTACGCCCACACGGTTGGCTTCGTCTCGGTGCTGTTCGGGGCCCGCGGACTAGAGCGCGTCCACGCAGATGACCTGGTGTCAAACCGGGATACGACCATTTCGGGTGTGCTCAACGCCCTGATGGGCGGCGATCCGAGACCGCGAGGCCTTCGCCTCACCATCGAGGACCGCCTGCAGACGGTGGCACGCTCCGCCCTCGGGTCGGACCGCGGGGCCGTCTTCGCCGTCGACCCGTCCACCGGGGAGGTCCTGGCTGCGGTGTCGACGCCGGGATTCGATCCCAATACTCTGGTCGGGCCCGAGGCTCAGCCCGCCGGCCAGGAGCTCGAAGACGACCCCGACCAGCCGCTGTTAGATCGAGCGATCTCCACGACCTACCCCCCGGGGTCGACGTTCAAGGTGGTCACCACCGCGGCAGCCCTCGACGCCGGCATCGCCGGGCCATCCACCGAGTTCCCCGACCCGATCGCGCTCACCTTGCCAGGGTCGACCGCAACCATCAGCAACTATGACAAAGGTGTGTGCGTCGAGGGGACCAAGGTGACCCTGGAGCAGGCGTTTGTCAGATCCTGCAATACCGTCTTTGCCGCACTCGGCATGGAGGTCGGCGCCGAGCAGCTGGTGGCGACCGCAGAGCGGTTCGGGTTCAACAGCGTCATCCCGTACGACCTCGAAGTTCTGGCATCGGTTGTTCCAGATGCACGGTCCTTCGCCCTCGACCCACCAGCAGTCGCCCAGAACGCCATTGGACAGCGAGATGTGAGGGCCACACCGATCCAGATGGCACTGGTTGCCGCCGCCGTCGCCAATGGCGGTGAGATCATGATCCCGTACGTTGTTGCCGATGTGTTCACCGCCGATGGGGTGATCGAATCCTCGACCACGCCAACGCTATGGCGGCGCGCTACCAGCCCTGCGAGTGCCGCGGTGCTCACCGACATGATGGAGCGGGTGGTGACCTCGGGGACCGGCCGCAACGCCGCGGTCCCTGGGGTGCGGATCGCCGGCAAGACGGGCACGGCCGAGGTCACCGGTGCTCCTCCCCACGCCTGGTTCATCGGATTCGGTCCCGTCGACGCTGAACCCGGTCAACCACAGATCGCCCTTGCGGTCGTCGTTGAATCCGGTGGCTCGGTCGGTGAGACCGCATCCGGGGGAAGCGTGGCTGCCCCCATTGCCGGCGAGATCTTCGCCGAGTTTTTCAGATGAGCCATGAGCCAGAGACGGGTTCCTGCTCACAGCTCACAGCCCATAATCCCCCCTCTCAGTACCATCTCCTCGATGGATGAACGCACCCTGTCCGATCGGTATCGACTCGTCGCGCACCTGGCGCGCGGTGGGATGGCCGACGTCTTTGACGCAGAAGACCTGCTGCTCAACCGGCACGTCGCCATCAAGATCCTCCATCCCAACTTCGCAGCGGACCAGGCTTTTGTGACCCGGTTCCGGCGCGAGGCCCAGGCGGCGGCAAACCTCAGCCACCCCAACATCGTCTCCATCTTCGACTGGGGCCAGGAAGACGACACGTACTACATGGTCATGGAACTGATCGAGGGTCGCACCCTCAGGGAGATCCTGAAATCCGAAGGCATGCTGCTGCCGCGGCGGGCCGCCGAGATCGCGGCAGAAGCCGCCGCCGCTCTCGAGGTTGCCCATCAGGCGGGCGTGTTCCACCGCGACGTGAAGCCCGGCAATATCATGATCACGGGCGATGGCGGGGTGAAGGTCACCGACTTTGGCATCGCCAGGGCGCTCGACGACTCCGAGGAGCTGACCAAGACCGGTGCGGTGATCGGGACCGCAACCTACTTCAGTCCCGAACAAGCCCAGGGCCTTCCCGCCGACGGGCGCTCCGACATCTACTCGCTCGGCGTCGTCCTGTACGAAATGCTGGCGGGGCGGCCTCCCTTCACCGGGGAGAGCCCGGTGGCGGTGGCCTATCAACACGTCTCCGAGTACGCCCCGACTGCGGTCCAGGTGAGCTCCGAGGTGCCCGAAGAGCTCTCCATCGTCGTCGAGACCGCCATGGCCAAGAGCCCGGACGAGCGATACCAGCGTGCCTCCGACCTCAGGACCGATTTGCTTGCATATCTGTCAGGACGACAGCCCGCCGTGGTCGGGGCTGCAGCCGCAGCAGCGGCAACCGCACTCGTTCCACCGCCGCCGGCCACGGTCCCGCCGGATGCGACGGCGCGAGCGGTGGCGACGCCTCCCCCGCCCCAGGATTCCGGGGGACAGGTCACCTACTTCGCCGCTGTGGCGACGCTCATCGCGCTGCTGGCCGTCGGTGCCTGGATCCTGTTCCGGATGCTGTCGGGTGGTGATCCGATCGCGTTCGAGACGGTCGTCGTCCCCGACGTCACCCTCATCCCGGCCGAGGAGGCATTGGAGGAGCTCCAGGATCTCGATCTGAAGGTGACGACTCGCGACGAGACCAGCGCCACCATCCCGATCGGCGTCGTGATCGCCACCGACCCGCCCGCCGGCGCCGAGGTCGACGTCGGGTCGTTCGTCGAGGTTGTCGTATCGGCAGGGACCGAGCAGTTCGGGGTGCCCGGGGTCGTCAATGAGACCGAAGAGGTCGCCAGAGCACTCATCGAAGCCCAGGGGTTCGTCGTCGGCGATGTCAGCTACACACTCACCGAGGACATCCCGGAGAGCACCGTGATCCGCCAGTCACCCGCCGCTGGGACACCGGCGGATGCCGGTACCGAGGTTGATCTCGTCGTTTCCCGCGGCCCGTTCTCGGTGGAGGTGCCCGACACAACCGGGATGAGCGTCGATGCCGCCCAGCTCGAGCTGGCACGAGCAGGCTTCGAGGATGTGACCACCGACGAGGAGTTCTCCCCCGATATCGCTGCGGGTGACGTGACCAGGACCGATCCAGAGGCCGGGAGGGTTGTCAGCCGGGAAACGCCGATCATCCTCTATGTCTCGGCGGGTGAGGAGACGGTGGTGGTGCCCGAGCTGAGAGGGATCACCCTCGCCGATGCCCGGGTGGCTGCCGAGAGCGCCAAGCTGGTGCTCATCGACGGAGGCACCGTTCAAGTGAGCGCCTCCGGCGGCCTGGTCGGGCTGGTCGCCGAGCAGGTGCCCGGGGAAGGCCAGACCGTGGCGGTCGGGACCGAGGTGACGGTCAAGGTCGGGGTCATCCTCCAGGTCCCGGTGCCCAACTTCTCTGGGATGACCATCGAACAAGCCCAGGTCGCAGCGTCGAACGTCGGGCTGAGCGTGATCGCCGCGGGCACGACCGACACCGACATCGAGGCTCTCGCGAGGACCGTGGCCACACAGAATCCTGCGCCGGGGACGCCGGTTGACGAGGGGTCGACCGTCCAGGTGACGCTGTACGTCTTTGTGCCACCGCCGACGACGATCCCCCCCGAGTCAACTACGACGACGACCATCGCAGAAGAAACATGACC
>PVMK01126650.1_pt1 | contig 21341 bp, 26 predicted proteins | sample 1853481 | NCBI WGS metagenome assembly PVMK01 (sample SAMN08533507, study PRJNA380276) | Marine sediment metagenome, whole genome shotgun sequencing project.
GCTGGCAATAATGTGGACGTTCTTTACAGCCCCGGCTGCTACCAAAGCTTTGAGAGTTCTCTCATCCATTCTCGGTCCTCGGAAAAAGATCGGATTGTTCGACGATGGTTATGCCCGTCTGGTCACAATGACGGCGAATGAGTACTTCAACCATATTGGCAACACTGCGGTGCTCCTGCGCTGCAGCTGTACGCACGGCATCCTTGATCGAAGGATCAATGCGTAAATTCAGCGTTGATATTTTGGTTTTCGCCATGAGACGCATTGTACCGTAAAGGCCATCAGAATGTAACGCGTTATGCAATACTCCAATCATTCTGCGGGGCGCGTCTCGGCGCGAGCCCTTGAATTAGGCTACGTTTTTCAAATGACTCTGCAATTCCTGCAGCACAATTGGGCCGTTCTGGCGGCAAGTGTTCTCGGTCTTGGTATCGGCTTGTTTGTTGCCTACCGAGCTCTTGACGACTCCGCACGTGGCCGACTAATGCACCTGGTTCGCCTGTATGACGAAATGGTTGTCGCGGCCAGCAGGGCGCAGCGTGTTGCTGCAAAGGCCGAGGCGAAACTGCGAAAATTACGTGCCAAACTGGAATCCGCAAAGCCGCGGCACGTGCAGGAGATGTCCGAAGAACTCGAAGACGCGCACGCGCTGCTGAAAATTGCTGAGGATCAGGTGCTGATCGCTGCAAATCACGTGCGCAAGCTCATTTTGGAAGAATTCCCGCCGACCCGGCATGAGCAGCTGCGGAGCAAATACCTTCCGGACTCCGCGCCAGATTCAAAACCCTTTACATTTTAGTAGGTTATGATGATTTCGTCGTGTATTGCATCGCGCCAATAGGTGTTTCTACCCATGTCACTGAATGGTAGTCTGGATTAGAAAGGCCCACTACCTTTATGTTTGTGCAGGAGAGGAATGATGCAACAGATGATATTCACGCTTTGCATGTTTTTTGGAATTTTTTCCACCGTGCTGATCGCTTTTACGCTGCTCGGTATCGTGATGGGCCGGATCAGAGTCTGACCTTCACCCGCGAAGGTTCCGTTGCTGTCGATCCCAGCCCGCCACTGCGGCGGCGTGTTTGGTGCCGCCGGTGCATAATTTCCTGGTGATGCTACCTGCCTGGCGCACGTCAGCAACTTACGCGTGTATTCGGCACGCTGGATAGTTTGTACACTGCTGGCCATTCTTCACCATTGCCTCGCACAAGTGGAGTCCAGATAGCTTGCAGAACATGCGCATAGCCAGCGTCAACGTCGGTCAGGCAGAAGAGCTGACATTCGGCCGCCAGACTTTCACGACCGGTATTCAGAAACGTCCAGTCGGCGCCGCTGTTCGAATAAGCCGTGCGGCCGTGGGTACTGACACCATTTGCGATACACGAAATCACGGTGGGCCTGATCAGGCAGTGTACGTGTACAGCATCGATGACTATCGATGGTGGAGTGAGCAACTCGGGCGAGAGGTTGTTGCCGGTACTTTTGGCGAAAATTTGACAATTTCCGGTTTGGATACCGAGTTGTATATTGGCGATCGCTTGCTGATTGGTGACGTTGTGTTGGAAGCAACTTCTCCTCGTATTCCTTGCGCGACGCTGGCAGCAAGAATGCAGGACAGAAAATTCGGTATCGCATTTCGGCGCGCGGAGCGCCCTGGAGTCTATTTTCGAGTCATGAATGAGGGCGATGTGAGAGTAGGGGACCCGGTTGTGCTGGTAGACACACCGCAACGCCAGGTATCAGTTGGCGAGTTATTTCGCTTCGCATTCGAGCTCAGCCACAATCAGAACGACCTGCGGCGATATCTCGATGCGCCAATCGCTGCAAGAATGCGTTTGAAGATCGAGTTCGTACTACGCGATGCATTGCGCAAGGCCGGTCGCCAGAAAGGACCCGTTCGTGATGACGACTCAGATCATGATTGAGACGACAAAAGAGAATAAGCTCTGATCAATAAATTGGCGGCAGTGTTAGCATTGTGCTTATGCGAAGTTTGCTGCCCATTTTTTCTGTCATTCTCGCACTGATCGCGGCGGGCTCGATTGTCTATATCGCATGGGAACTAACTTCAGGTAAACCGGGCGAACCGGGTGAAGATTCGCGGGACGCGGATAGCGAGAATCCGAGTCAGCCACAAGACCCAAACGAATCGTAGTCACTGGATAGCAGCCAGATCAGGTATCTCGAGATCGACTCTTCTTGCCACTCGAGCTTCGATTGTTGCTGCGTGATGCCGATTTCTTGCTGGCTGAACTGGAACCTGATTTGCTGCTGCTGGGCCGAGATTTGCTCTGTGTCGGGCTCGATTGCCGCTGTTGTCGTGTCGCAGAACTCTGTTCCGCACGACGAGTAGACTGAGAGCGCGACGGGCCGGAACGAGACGGTGTAGATAATGATGTTCGTGTTGCTGCAGTCGCATTTCTCGTGCTATTGCTGCGACGATCTGACCCGGACGAAACGCTGGCAGATGGAGTAACAGTACTGTTACGCGCGACCGTCGTGTTGCGCAAAGCGGCCGTGCTTCGTGCGGGGGTTCTTGAGCCCCCACTTGATGAATCGGATTTTCGCTCGTTATTTCTGGGTTTGAATCGTATGTCGGCGTTGGATCCGTTCCTGGCCGTCGTCGTGTTTTTGCTGCGTCTGTTGCTGTTGCCATTTTGCTGTCGCGAAGCAGTGCTGTCGCCGGGTTGACGACTGCTATTCGCAGTGGTCCCTGCGTTGCGCGCCCGAGTACCGCTTGCAAGGGCAGTTTGACGGTCGCGATTGATGGTGGTGCTGGCATCGCGTTCTCGAAACTTGATCTTTGTCGTAGCATCCGAAGCTGCAGTTGTTTTGGTCGAGTCCCGACGGGACGAGCTGCGTCCGGTTGAGGTTGTTGCATTGCGATCGCGAGTGCCAGCCGATCTGGAGTTCGATGATCGACTGGTCGCGCCAACGCTGGTCGTTGCAGATGACGCGAAACCACTGGAGGTCGAGCGACGCGCGACCTGTGATCCACTGCTAGTGCGATAGCGTGATCGCGTTACCTGTTGCTCTGAGCCCAGGCGGCGCGTGTTATTGGACTGCCATCGGTCACCATCCTGATAGTAGTTGTTTGACCGACTATTGTAGTTATTGACGTAGTAAGTGTTATGAACACTGATCGACGGTCGTCGGTACCACCAGTTATTGTTGTAATTGTAGCTGTAATACGGATGGCCGTAGTAGCTGTGGTGATGAACGTGCAGGTGGTCGGTGGCCCAACCAATCGTGAAGGCGGTGGTCACGCCCCAAAAATATCCGCTGCTAAATGAATGACCGTACGGGTATGGGTAGTTGTAGACCGGATATGGGCGCGGATGGTAATAGTAAACCGGCTGCGGCTGGTAAACGACAACACGCTCAGGCTCGTAGTAAGGGACATAAATGATTTCTTCATTGACCGGTGTGATTTCAATGACACCTTCTGCATGCGTCACTTCTTGGTAGTCATCGCTCTTTAGATTTCCAGCGGCATATGCGCGGTCCCTGAATGTTTCGATCGCAGAAATAACATCGGCTTGCTGCGCAACAACGGCCTCGCCCAGTTGCCAGGTCCAGTCCAGATCATCGTTCAAAAGTTCAATGACCTCAGGATAATTGGTCAATGCGACAACAGAGTCGTCCCAGTCATCGTCAGGCTGCAATGACGGGTCGCTTTCCAGGTCCTGCAGAAAACGTGAAGCCTCGACAAGCTGCAGCGGATAGGTTGATGCGGGAAGAATAATTGCCAGCAGGTCGTCCGGATATAGAGCGATAGAACCGACAAGGTCTTCGAGTTCAGCCGGTGTCGCCGCTCCGAAAACATCACCCTCGAAATCGGCATTGTCGAAATCGTCACTTCCAGGATCGAAGTCCTGGGCTTGGTATTCGCCGATCGGGTTACCACTGTCATCAACAGGAACCTGTGCAAGTCCAATAATCGGCCATATGGCCAGCATCACAGCGAGAATTGCGTGGGTTACTGTGCTGGAAAGCGATCGAATGTTCATACAGCCTCCGGTACCGACAAGAGTTGACGGACAAATCCATGTTGGGACCTATCCTATCGGGGTAAAGCTGAACCGCCGCTTAATCGGCGTGTTTTCAGGAGGGGGGTAGAGTATTACCGGATCAATATTCGCTTGGGGCGGCCGCAGATCAGGGCCCGGGGAGGCGGGCACGAGTACGGTGAGTGGCCTGCACAATCCGTAGCCGCGTGCTGAATGACAGCAAACGGCTAGCCCGAACATTTCATGAGTGCCGGCTATCAGCAATGAATCTCACAATTGAATCAATTAGTTAACTATCTATTAGCTTGTATCGAAGCGTAACAAATTGCGCCTGCCGGGCTGTCGCTCCCTGTGCCGGCACATCGCGCTCAATCCTGCTCCAACCGTAGTCCCTGCTATGTCTCTCGCGCGATCGAACGCGCTGCACGCGGCACAGAAACCGACAGTCCCAGCCACTCATGAAATGTTCGGGCCAGGCTGACTGGCCGCTATCTAGTCGTCGTTGCTGTCACCACCGCCGTGCCAGGCGATGAACTTCCAACCGTCCTCTGTTCTGACCAAAACGTCGGAGTAGCGGCCATTGATGACCTCGGTCTTGCCGTCATTATCCTCGAATGCGGTCGAATACAAGTAGTGAGCGACCGCAACGTTGTCGTGTACAACAATGGCCAGGGGATACAGTTCATGCATTACTGGCTTCCCTTGCGTATCGTTAAATCGGTCCCACATTTCTGTCGATGCTTTCGTACGTGGCGCGGGTGAGTTGTGACCCCAGCCTGAAAAATCATCGGTCAGTAAGCGCTCGATCCACTTGTTATCGCCTTTCTCATCAGCGGCCCACTGTTCTTCTACAACGGCCCAAACATCGGCTTCATCGTCCAAAACATCTTGAGCGATTGCTGAGCTGAATGCTGTGAGCAAAAAGCTTACGGATACTAGTTTGAGCTTGTCGATTGTTTTCATTGCTCGTACCTCAATGGATAGTAGCTGCAGGTGCGCCAAGTTTAGTCTCAATTGCCTGTTGCGACAAACCGCTGGGGGTGCCAAACGTGAATCGGCTAATTCTGTTTCGGCATTAAGATAAGATCAATCAACTCGCTCACTTCATCGCTTTTGAGACGAGCTGCTTTGTCTGTTGTGTACAGACGATCCAAATCCGATTTGCTCAGATAGTCCGGATGGTGAGTTTCGATGATGGTCGCGTAGTCCACAGTCAGATTCCCCTTGCGTAGCTGCAAGCGGTAAATGTGCGTGGCCAGTACCTGTGATTCGCCCAGGCTCATTAATTGCGCAACGTCGTTTGCAGGCGCATCAATTTCGATCTCATCAATGTAAATAGTCTGTTTGAATATTTCCCAGCCGTTTTCTCTGAAAACGGCACCGATCGAGCCACCGGCCAGAATTCTGGAATGTTCCTCGCTGATATCCCCGGTGGTCTGGTCGGCGAATTTGACGACGGCATAGGTCCGGCACACACGGCCGCTGTCTTCGACGCTATACAGGTTGCTTCGGCGGAGTCCGGGTTTTGCGGAGACCACCTCGATGCCATAGTTACCAAAACGTTTCGCTATTCGCTCACTATTGAGCAGTTCAGATTCCATCGCACTGGCGGTAAGCGCCGCTGCGAGTACGACAAGAGGGACTTGGTTGGATTGCATAACGGGTCTTGCGTGATGATCGATAGCGAACCTTATACTGAGGGCGGGAGAGGGTAAAGGATTTGATGTCACAACAAAGGCGTTCGTGTTGCCACGATCTGGATGTTATTCAAACGACTGCAATGGACGTTTTTCGCGGCGCTTCCCAGAGTCCACTTCGAGCCTGCTAAAGCGATATAATTAGTTAATAAAATATGTGAAATATCAGATAATTATAAAGTATTATTAATCTAAATGATTATCGGTGATTCAACGCGTTCGTGCAACGCAGTCGAGGCTCCGGGTAGTCGATTAGCGGACATCGTGCAGCAACGGATTCATCGGGTGAGAGCTAACTCGTCATCAAGGGCAAGACGCTATAATGCAAATCCCAAAGCATGCGCGGATTCAGTATGACGCATAACATCGCTTGCTATCGATGCGGCACATCGTTGGCGGAACTATCATTGCCTTTGTCTCGCCAGGACGAATGCCCCGGCTGTCGGAATTACGTTCACGTCTGCATGATGTGTTCAAACTTTGACAAGCAGGTGCCGAAGCAATGTCGCGAAGACGACGCTGAAGAGGTCATCGAAAAAGCACGCCTGAATTTCTGCGAGTGGTTTATCCCCAGCGAAACCGCCTTCGACGCCAACAGCAAGGCCGTTGAAGACCAGGCGAAAGCGACACTCGATTCGCTTTTTAACGAGCAACTCGAACGGCCTTCAGATAAAGGTAACGATAGCAATCTTAGCGACGCGAAACGACTCTTCAAGTGAACAGAACGTATTTCATGGTGTGGACGTGAGCTGCGACCGCCGCACCTTCCTGAAATTGTCCGGAGCGACGATCGCCACATCGTCATTGAGCGCATGCGGTGGTGCGGACAAAGTGCCGACGAATGGTGTGCCGCGCAGCAATTTCGGCGCTGATGCTACTGCTGAAGAAGTTACTGAAGGGCTGGATCTGAAAGGCAAGCTTGCTGTCGTCACCGGCTGCACGTCAGGCATTGGTTTTGAAACAATGCGTGTCCTTGCGAAGCGCGGCGCCCATGTCATTGGAACCGGAAGGACAGCAGAAAAAGCCGATGCAGCATGCAGGAAGGTTAACGGCACTACTTCGCCTGTGGCGCTGGAGCTTAGCGATTTCGATTCGGTTGTCGCGTGTGCTGATGCAATACGTACAATCAAGGCACCGATCGATATTCTGGTGTGCAATGCGGGCTTTTACGGTGGCAGCGGTGAGCGCGAGGTCATTAACGGGGTCGAAAAACATCTTGTCGTAAATCATCTCGGGCATTTTGTGCTGGTTAATCGACTGATAGACCGTCTCTTCTTCTCCTGGCAAGGAAGAGTAGTCGTTGTGGCCAGCCGAACGGCCTACCGGAACGCACCGGAGACAGGTATTCAGTTCGACAATCTTGCATTCGCTGGAGATTACGATGATCGGCGGGCCTACGGGCATTCCAAGCTGGCAAACGTCCTGTTTTCGATGGAGTTGGCACGCCTGTTCAAGGGGACGCGGATCACGTCGAATTCTCTGCATCCTGGCCTGATTAACACCGAAATTGACCGCTACATGAGTGGCATTAAGCAGAAGGGGTTTGCGCTTCTTTCTGCGGTAGGTGGTACGAAGTCGATTGAAGCAGGCGCCGCGACCAGCTGTTTTGTCGCTACCAGCCCGATTCTGGGGTCGACGAGCGGAAACTTTTTTGAGGATTGCAATGCGGTGACAGTGCTGGGGGACAATCATTTGTACGATTCTGCAATGGCCACGAGGCTTTGGCAGGAGTCTGAAGAACTGACCCGCAGCTACCTTGTGGACTACACCACGGCGGATTGGGAAGAACTCGAAAAAGAATTGGCCGGCAGTGGCGGAGAGTCGCCTGGTGCCTGATTCAGGTGAATCGGCGCTGGTCGTCCTGTCGGGTGGTCAGGATTCAACCACCTGCCTGTATTGGGCTATCAATCGATATGGGCGTAATGCTGTTTCCAGTCTCACTTTCGACTACGGTCAACGCCATCGCATAGAACTTGAATGCGCGAGAAACGTCGCGGCGGCGGCCGGAGTCTCGAATACGTGTTTGCCCATCGACACATTTTCAGCGCTGGGTGGCGATGCTATCACTGACCGTAATATCGACGTCAAAGTCGACATTGACGCAACATCGGGATTGCCAAATACATTCGTACCGGGACGAAATCTGATATTCCTGACCTTCGCTGCGGCTTTTGCGTATCAAAGAAATATTGGTAATCTGGTTACTGGCGTCGCACAAACTGACTACAGCGGGTACCCCGATTGTCGTGCACCGACGATGGAATCTTTGCAGGAGTCGATTCGTCTCGGAATGGACAGTGACATACGAATTCATACGCCGCTGATGCGCTTGTCCAAACAAGCGACCGTAGAGCTCGCGGTAAGACTCGGAGCGCTCGATGCAATGTTGCTTACGCATACTTGTTACGAGGGGCAACGCCCACCGTGCGGTAAATGTCCTGCGTGCCTGTTGCGTGCAAAGGGGTTTTCCGACGCAGGCGTTGTTGATCCACTGGTCGGTGCTGATGACTTACGCAGTTAAGGAAATCTATTACACACTGCAGGGCGAGGGCGCTCACACAGGCAGGCCAGCGGTTTTTTTGCGTTTCGCGGGATGCAATCTGTGGAGTGGTCGAGAGCAACACAGGATTGATGCAATATGCCGCTTTTGCGATACGCAATTCGTCGGCACTGACGGTCCGGGTGGCGGCAAGTTTGCAACGGCGGAAGTTTTGGCCGCTGCAGTGGCAGCCGCATGGCCTGATAGCAGCGAAGTTTGCGCTACTACGAGCAAACCCTATGTGGTTTGTACCGGCGGTGAGCCCCTGTTGCAACTTGATACCGCAGCGATCGATACTTTGCATGGCGCTGGTTTTGAAGTAGCTGTCGAAACCAACGGAACCATCGAATCGCCGCCCGGCATCGACTGGACCTGCGTCAGTCCCAAAGCGAACGCTGCATTGAAATTGCGCAATGGTGATGAGCTAAAGCTGGTGTATCCGCAAACAGAAGGTGCTGCGCAACCCGAGAAATTTCACAATTTGTCGTTTGATCATTTTTACCTGCAGCCGTTGGATGATATTCACCTCGAAGAAAATACCCGGAGTGCAATTGTCTATTGTCTTGAGCATCCGCAGTGGAAGCTGAGCTTGCAGACCCACAAAATGATTGGTATTGATTGAATCCTGCTGCGATCAACTACTGGTCGAAACTCAATTCGATATAAGCATTAAAGAGGAAACAATGAACCACCGTGTTGGACGTCTGATCTTCGCTTTCGCCGTCGGATTGCTGGTTGCGATACTCGCCTATCGATGGGTAACAGATCCTGCTCCAAGGGCTGAACGCGCATTGGAGGAGTCGGTTGTGGCCTCAGCCAGGGTCAGTTTGATGCACAGCCTGTCCCTGGGGGACCTTGAGATCGTTGATGCGCTCTCTCCCGATCGAAAGGTCGGTAAGACCTATGTCTATCGCAACGGTGCCGGGTGGCAGGTTTCAGGCTATTACCGCCGCTCGGCGGATGACCGCTGGCATGTATTTTTATTGTCTCTGAGTGACTCGATCGAAGTCGAGCATCTAAAAATTCAGGATACTGACCCGGGCCTCGTTGCCAGGGCTGCGAACGACGCCCGACTTGAAGCCGTTCCGTAACTCAGAAGCCTGTTTTTTCTGCAACCCAGACGATAAGGCTGATAATGGAGAAGGCGTATGAGGCACCAAGTACCATTACGCTCGTCTCAATTTCCTGTATCCGATTTTGATCTGACATTGTCCTGCTCCAACTATTGATTCCGAGGTTTAATCATCGGATGTCATAGCTGGCGGGTCCTGACGGCTTTCTGACGTTGTCCTGATGGTTTCCTGATGTCGCGGATTGCAGGGCAGATTTGCCATGTCCGGTGTCAATTCCGGCTCGAACGAGGTTGCCAGAGGCTCTAGCTAGAATCAGCCGCCAACACTTCTGCGTGTGTTTCCTCGCGCCACTCGACAACGTTCAATTCGATGAAAACGAACGCAACCAGCCACAGGAACGCGTCCCAGAAGTCGACGAAGTCGCCCTTCAAGCCCCAATAGACAGCAGCCAGAAACAGTAGTGAGTACAGGATGCCCTTCGATACATTGCTGATCAGGAAAGGCATGCCTTCCAATCGACCTTTTTCCTGTAGTCGGACGTCGATTTCAAGAACTATTACCACCAAAAGCCAGACCGCCGAGTTTATTACGTCGACCCAGGCCAGATAGCGTATTGCTGTCAACCCGGCCGCATCGACTACGGCGCGCATACCGTCAAACTGAATAAATGAAGTGGCGCTGGAAAGTGTCCCACAGTTGGTCGCTGAGATGTCAGCAAACTCGTCTAACGTGGTTGCATAAGCCCATTGATCTGCTGCCATGGAGCACAGATTCGTAATATCGGCCAACGGTGAAACGTCGAATAGTGCCGTGAGATTGCCGATATAACCATAAAATGCATAGACGATGAAGGCGTAACAAATGGCGCGCAGACCGTGCAATGTCCAGGTCACAGGCGGTGTAAAGCTGGAGTCGTCGAGAATGTAAGTCTCCAGTTCGAACAGCAATAACAGAACGACCCAGGCCGCGGTATCGATCGTTGCGGCAAATGCTTCGATTAATTCGCCCGCCGGAATGCCGTTACGAAACTGATGTCCCGACGCCGCATATTCTTCAACAAAAAACAGATAAATGTTGATCGCAAGCAGTACGTATATCGTGTACTTGAATAACTGAAAAAAGGACGTACGGCTGATTTTCAATCGAGCGCTCCGAGGCCAATCCGACTGATTCTATGCCGCGCGCGGGTTTCTTGGCAATGCACAGCAATGGAGCTGCCTGATCTCAATAGCGTCAAGGCGGTCAGGATAAATATTACGGCGCTGATGCCGCTCCTGTGATCGCGGCAGATATTCGACCCGATAACTAGCCCGAACATTTCATGAGTGCCGGCTATCAGCAGTGACAATCGCAGGTGAATGAAACAGTTAAGTATCTATCGGGGCGGGAATCGAAGCGTAACCATATGCGCCTGCCGGGCTGTCGCTTCCTGTGCCGGCACATCGCGCTCGATCCTGCTCCATGCGTAGTCCCTGCTACGTCTCTCGCACGATCGAATGCGCTGCACTCGGCACAAAAACCGATAATCCCGTCCACTCATAAAATGTTCGGTCTAGTCCAGCGCTATCGAATTGTCCGCGGTATCAGTTTCGATTTCGGAATAGTAATCCCACACATATTCCTCACCCGTCAGAAGTTCTATGTATTTTGGATGGACAAAAATCGCTTCGCGTCCGGATTTGATCTCTTTGAGTACGCCGAGATCGCAGAGCTGCTTTAGATAAACCGATGCGGTTTGACGTTTCGCGATACCGGCTTCAACGAGATTGCCGATGCGGCAGTACGGTTGCTTGAACAGGAGTTCCACCAGTTCCCAGGTGTAGGTCTTCGGCAGTTTCATCTGTACGAATTCAGCCGAGTGTTCCATGAGTTCACGTGTTGCCTTGATCTTGTCAGTGGTCCACTTGCAGGTTTCTTCGACTCCCTCGAGGATGAACATGATCCAGGATGCCCAGTCCTGTTCGTGAGTCACATTTTTCAACAAGCGATGGTAAGCTGCCTTGTTGCTGATGATGTAGCGGCTCAAGTACAAGATTGGGGAGTCGAGCAATCCGTGTTCCACCAGGAATAGAATGTTCAGGATTCTGCCGGTACGGCCGTTGCCATCTGCGAATGGATGGATGGCTTCGAATTGGTAATGTTGCACCGCCAATCAAATCAGCGGGTCAAATTCGGTATTGCGGTGCATGAAGTCTGCCCAGTTATCCAGTTTGGCTTGCAGCAATTTTTGACCGATCGGCGGCGTGTAGATCACTTCACCACTCATACGACTCTTGAGCGTTGTGACCGAGACGTCTCGAAGATCCAGCTCCACGCCTTTGATGGTGCTGCAGATCTGAATCGCCATGTCGGTCGTCAGCATGCCCCGCCGCACCATTTGGGTGCCCTCAAACAGGACCGTGCGCGTATCTCAGTGCCTTTTTGGTGGCTGGATCTGCTCGATCCTCGGCCATATCTGCATACTCGAATAATTTGTCCGTCGTCGTTACGATGTTCTCGACTTCCGAACTGGCACGAGCTTCCAGTAGTGGCAGGGCGTTGACGAGCACAGCAGAATTCGGGATCAGTTCGGCGGCCTGTTTCAGTTCGGCAAGCGCAACGCGGGCGTTGATGCAGCGTTTCAGGATTTCCTTGGTTTCGATCAACTCGGCCCGTGGTGGCAGATCTGGTAGATCGTTAAAGGGAACTTTCGGATCAAAATCAGTCATTTAGGGAACCCCCCGCTGCAAGTCTATTGTGCCCATAGCGTCAACATGTTGAGCTGATATGTCGATATATATTGATTTTATCGACATATTAGGTCGACCTGTCCGACGTATCGACACATTCGTATTTCATGTCGATATTTCGTCGGATTTTCGACAGGTTTGGAGTATAGGTCGATTGCATCGACACTTGGGTGATGCAGTTGCGGAATCCCCTGATTGGCCGCTAATGGCTTACTGCTTATGATCCGGGCCAAATGCGAGAGGGTTTTTTTTGGTATAGAATCCGCTGCCGATCTGCGGTGGCAAAGAGGACTAAGACGTGGCTGTAAAAAGTGATATTGAGATTGCGCAAGCAGCAAATGTGCTGCCAATTCAGAAAATCGGCGAGAAGATAGGCATACCAGCGGAAGCGTTAATTCCATACGGCCATGACAAGGCAAAAATCAGCGACGATTTTATCAAGGCGCAAGGCAGCAACGGCGACGGCAAGCTTATCCTGATAACGGCGGTATCGCCGACGCCGGCCGGTGAAGGCAAGACAACCACCACAGTGGGTCTGGGCGATGGAATGAACAAGATTGGGAAAAAGGCGATCATTTGCCTTCGGGAGCCCAGTCTCGGTCCATGCTTTGGCATGAAAGGCGGAGCGGCCGGTGGCGGCTACGCTCAGGTCGTGCCCATGACCGATATCAACTTGCACTTTACCGGCGATTTTCATGCGATCGGCGCAGCGAATAACCTGCTCGCAGCTTTAATCGACAATCACATGCACTGGGAAAACCAGCTGAACATCGATCCTCGTCGCGTTACCTGGCGGCGAGTCGTAGACATGAACGACCGCGCGTTACGCACAGTAACTTCAGGCCTTGGCGGCTTTCACAATGGCGTGGTTCGAGAAGCCGGTTTCGATATCACCGTTGCGTCGGAAGTGATGGCAATTTTCTGCCTGGCGACTGACCTGGCTGACCTCGAAAATCGCCTCGGAAATATCGTGTTGGGCTATACACGTGACAACAAGGCGGTAACCGTTCGTGAACTGAACGCTGATGGCGCTATGACGGCTCTGTTAAAAGATGCATTTCAGCCGAACCTTGTGCAGACGATGGAGAACAATCCTGCGCTCATGCACGGCGGGCCATTCGCTAATATTGCACACGGCTGCAATTCCGTTATTGCAACCAAGACCGCTTTGAAACTTGGTGATTACATTATCACCGAGGCTGGCTTTGGCGCGGATCTTGGTGCCGAGAAATTTCTGAACATCAAGTGCCGCAAGGCTGGGTTGAAACCTGATGCTATCGTGCTGGTCGCCACGGTCAAGGCCTTGAAAATGCAGGGCGGAGTTGCGAAAACTGATCTCGGCATTGAGAACGTCGCAGCATTGGAAGCGGGCTGCAAGAATCTGGGGCAGCATATTCGCAATCTGGGTAATTATGGCGTTCCGGTCGTTGTCGCGATTAATCACTTCACCGCTGATACAGACGCTGAGGTTGCCGTAATCGAAAAATACTGCGATCAGTTTGGCGTCAAAGCGATCAAGGCGACGCATTGGGCTGACGGTGGAGCCGGTGCAGCGGAACTTGCAGCCCATGTGGCCGAGCTGTGCGACAGCGGCGCATCGCAATTTCGCACGCTATATCAGGACAACCTGCCGCTGTGGGAAAAGGCGCAGCGTGTTGCCCGGAAAATGTACGGGGCCGACGACATAATTGCGGACAAGAAAGTCCGCGATGAGTTGGCACGTTTTGAAGCCGACGGCTACGGCCATTACCCGGTGTGTATGGCGAAGACTCAATACAGCTTTTCGACGGACCCGAATTTGCTCGGTGCCCCGACTGGTCACGTTGTACCTATTCGCGAGGTTCGGTTGGCCGCGGGTGCCGAGTTCGTCGTGATTGTTTGCGGAGCAATCATGACCATGCCCGGGCTACCAAGGGTGCCGGCAGCTAATAATATCCGCGTTGGCAGTACCGGTCAGATTGAAGGCTTGTTTTAAACGCTCGTGTGCTGGCCGGGTTAACTTGCCAGACGGTCGGGCAGGACGAATGATTGTCTTGCCTGATCGCTCCACAACAGCTCCTTGCTGTAATAGCGCTGCATGACGTCGATACCGTCGGCGAACAAATCGTCATTGCTGCGCCGGAACGACAACCAGTCCTGGTGCTCAGCCACTGAGCGGCGCTCGTCGATTAAGAGCATGAACATCCATGTGATCGTTGCGTGGTATTTTTCCGGTACACCAAGACCGGACGTGAGGCGTCGCAGGGCGTTATTAAATCGGCCTATGGCGTCGGCAGGTTCGAATTTCTCCAGATACAGCCATGCCATGTAAATGTGGCCCTCGTGACCAAAGGACCCTGGGTCGAGCATGCCGTTCTCGAGTTCGTCGATCGTCAATTCGGGAGTCGCCGCTGCGTTCATGACTGTTCTTCCAGTAATTTGTGGCTGTCTGCAGCGGATAACTCGCATCCGTAGACAGCTTTCAGCTGCGATATGACATTGAGTGTCTCATCACCGAACGGCGCCTTGCCTTCGAAGCTATGTAGCACGATGCCCTCGAGCAGGTCGCCTAGCGACAGGTTGGTGTACTCGGCCAGGCCTTTTAGCACCTTCAACAGCGTGGTTTCGACGCGAACCCCGGTTTGAGTGCGACTGACCATTTTGGGCACCATGTCTGTTTCTCCATTTGAAGTATGTGTACTATAGTACCAAGGTACCAAAGTAACATCCACTAACAGAGATCCGGAGTTTCCTCATCGATACGTCAACAGCGAGCCGGGATCGAACCAGGCACGCGGGTTCTGCAGGTCTGGTGTTTGTTGACCAATCGCGTAATATTAAGCCGTTGCGGCCGGGGACCAATGCATGCCGACACGAGAAGAACTGGATAAGGGATTCGCGATCGGGGACTGGGAAATTCTGCCAGCACGCGGCATTTTTCGTCGTGGAGATCAGGAAGAACACCCGGAACCCAAGGCATTCAATGTACTGCTCTCGCTTGCGATGCGAGACGGGAATCTTGTTTCCAAGGATGAGCTGGTCGACGAATGCTGGGATGGTCGACCGACAGCGGACGAAGCAATTACTCGACCCATCTTTCAGTTGCGCGGCCATCTCGGCGATACCAAACCGCATCAATACATCGAAACGCTGAATCGCCGTGGCTACAGGCTCATTCAGCCGGTGCAGCTCAATGAGCCGCCAGTTCCTGTCGTTGCTGCGCGTGAAGTCAGGACAACATCACGTCGCAATTGGGTCGCAGCTGCCGTTTTGGTCGTATTCGGAACAGCGGCTACTGTGGTTTTTTGGCCGTCACCACCTGCAGGTGATATTCAGTCCATTGGCGTGTTGCCGTTTGATAACCTGAATGCTGCTGACTCGGACCAATATCTTCAACATGGATTCAAAGAAGAACTTGTTCATACCTTGAGCAACATTCCGGAATTGGTCGTCAAGAGTGTAAAGAAAGACTACGACGAAGAGCTAATTGAGATCGGCGAGATTATCGATGTTGATGGTTTGCTGTCAGGCACTGTCCAGCGCAATGGCGAAATGCTAAAGATCACTTACCAGATCGACGATGCAAGAAACGGTCAGAGCATTTCCTCAGGAAGCATCACAGGGCGGCTCGAGGAAATTTTTGTTCTGCAGGAGCAACTGGCCCGGCTGGTTCGATCGGAGTTGCAGCCCGAATCCACACAACAATTGATTGCGTCAAGCCGACCGGCAAATTTCGGTGCGTACGACAGCTATCTGCGCGGCTTGTACGCGTTAGACCATAGAGGCACGCCGGGGAATTTAGAGGATTCAATTGAGTTGTTCAAAGAAGCAATTTATCTGGATTCACAATTCGGACCGGCGTACCTGATGATTGCCAAGGCGTATGTCTTGAAGCCCGACTTGCTCAGCGCACCGCTTACCGAGTCGTACGACATGGCGTTCGACTTTGTAGAACGGGGCGTCGTTGTTGATAAGAGCATTGAGGAACCTGCTGGCGCGATCTACGGCATGGTCTATCACAAACAAAAGAAGTGGGCTGAGGCGGAACGAGCTTTTCAGCGTGCAATCAGCGCGGACATTGTAGACCCTGACGCGTTCACCTGGTATTCGCGGATGCTTGCCAGTGTTGGCAGATTGGATGACGCTCTGGTGCAAGCGCACTCAGCGGTGGAAATCGATCCCAGTGGTGCGATCAGCAATAGCCGTCTGGCGATCACCTACACGTGGCTCGATGAGCGGGAGAAGGCAGCCCAGTATTTCGAGCGGGCAAACCAGCTCGGTGCCAGCGGCGCGACATACATACTTGGTTATGCATGGTTTCTCTCGCGCGAAGGGCGCTTCGATGAAGCCACCGCACTGGCCGTTCGCGGCATGGAAATGGGCGGTGGAAACAGCACGTGGATCAAACCTTTTTTCGACGCGGTACAGGACCCGTCTAATCACCAGGCAGCGATCGATGCAATTAATCGGGCATCTGACGATGGCCAACTGGATCCGCTCGTGGAGGTCCCTGTAAGAACTGTGCTAGGTGACATTGATGGCGCGATGTCGGTTGCTCGAATTTTGGAGCAACCCGGCGAAGCGTTTGAAATGGATATTCTCTTCATCAGTGAGTTGCTCTCACTCAGGCAGCATCCTGAGTTTCTCGATTTGATGGAGAATCTCGGCGTTCGGGATTACTGGGAAGGATCCGGGTGTATTTGGCAATCAGCCGCAGTGCATTGTCCCAGAGCTTTGTAGAAAACCTTTCGATCAGCCGAGCTATTTGTAATGGTGTTTCACGTGCGCGATTGACGGTCAGTGATACATCGAAGCCAGCGAGCAGTTTCTTATAGTTTGCCCAAACTTTTCTCAGCGCTCTCGTACCCGAGCGTAATCATCTCGTCTGCGCGGCGTTCTATCGCCAACGATCCCGCCCAGTGCGATCTAGTCGTCCCGAATATTGCTGCGGGACTGCTTCAGTTCCCCACGCCGCCGCTTGTTATCAATGCGCTTTTGCAACGAACGTTTCGATGGCTTCGTCGGTTTGCGTGGCTTCTTCTCTATCAAAACAGTCAGTACCAACTCGCGCAGTCGATCCATGGCGGCCTGTCGATTGCGTTCCTGCGTACGGTGTTCCTGAGCCTTTATGATCACCACGCCACTCGGAGTTATGCGACGATCATCCAGTGCCATCAGTCGCTGTTTGACGTAGTCAGGCAGTGACGGGCTGGCTCCGGAATCAAAGCGCAAGTGAATCGCAGTTGCGACTTTGTTGACGTTTTGGCCACCGGCTCCGCTGGAGCGAACTGCGCTGAAATTAATCTCGCTAACCGGAATATCAATTACATCGTTGATGTTGAGTACGCCTACCATAGGTCCCAGACTTTCCTCACGGAGTCGGGCAGGGGCGGAAATTGTCCAGGGCTTGACCAGTTGCTCGCCTGATGAAAATCAGAGCCGCAGGATGCTGCGAATTCATAGTCACCTGCGAGATCAGTCAGCTTCCTGGTGGCACTCATTTCCTGGTTGCCGCAAACGACTTCGATCGCCTGACCGCCGGATCCTTTGAAGTCGTCGAGCAGCGCTCGAAGTTTTGTCCAGGTCATGCCGTACTTGACGGGGTGTGCGAGAACCGCAGTACCACCCGCGGCCCGAATCCAGCTGACGACCTCTGGAAGTGCTGCCCAACACTGCTTAACGTCGCCAATTTTTCCATTGCCGAGATACTTGCGAAACGCGGCGTTGAGGTTCTTGACGTGGCCGATGTCAACAAGATGGCGCGCGAAGTGCGGTCGACCGATCATACTCTTGCCCGCAATTTTGCGGACGGCAGGCATCGGGTCGTCGATGCCCGTCTTCGCTAGTCGTCGAGCGATTAGAATGGCGCGGGATACACGGGCGTCCTGTTGAGCGCTGATGCCTTCTTGCAGCGTCAAATTACCCGGCTCAACATTCAGCCCAATGATGTGAATATTGTGTCCCTGCCATACGGTAGATAATTCGATGCCGACGACTATCTTGATGCTCTGACGTACGCCAGGATCGAGCTGCTCATACGCGCCCAGAGTGTCGTGGTCTGTAATAGCAAGACAATCGACTTGTCTGTCCCGGGCAAGGCGAACAAGCGCGTTTGGCGATAACGCGCCGTCGGACACGTCTGTATGAGTATGTAGGTCGAAAATCATGGTGCGAACATTATAGAGGGTCCGCACAAGGCAAATACAGACCGAAAGTGAGATACGGATTGTGTGAGAATGCGTGAACTTTGTGATATCTGGTACTAGGGATGCAATCACGCAACCTGATCGTTCTCGTTTCTTGCCAGCTGATTTCTGCAACCGGCTCCTTCGTTATGGTCGCGCTGGGCGGAATAATCGGTTCTACGCTAACGCAAAATCAGGCTTGGGCGACGTTGCCTGTGTCGATGATGGTCGTTGCGGTTGCAGCGACGACCATTCCCGCGACATTGCTGATGCGGCGGCTGGGGAGAAGGGCCGGATTCTCTATTGCGTCACTATCGGCAGTAACGGCATTGATCGTCGCCACATTCGCGTTATCGCGACAGAGTTTCGCGTTGTTTATCGTTGCTGCGATGATGTTTGGAATCAATATGGCGTTCACTCAGCAGTATCGGTATGCGGCTGCCGAGAGCGTGCGCGCAAAATACATTCCGCGTGCGATTTCGTTCGTATTGCTCGGATCAATTGGTGGTGCATTCGCCGGAAAAGCGCTTGCGACACAGGGTGTCGATTGGCTGAGCCAGGTTCCGTATACCGGAATCCTGTACGTTCTCGCGGGCCTGTATGTAATTCAGGCGGCATTGTTTCTGTTGCTAAGCGACACTGAAATCGGCGGTGACGACAGAGATCACGACACGCGACGCGGACTTCCGGAAATCGTAAAACAGCCCGTATTTCTTGTCGCTGTACTGGGCGGCGCTGCCGGCTATGGATTAATGACGCTGATTATGACAGCGACGCCGCTCAGCATGCATATTAATGACGGCTATTCGGTAGAGCAGACCACGAATGTTATTCGGGCGCACGTTCTTGCGATGTACGCTCCATCACTGGTGTCAGGATTCTTGATCGAGCGCCTGGGGGTTGCACGCATGATGCTAATTGGTGCAATCAGCATGATGGCAGTATCGGTAATTGGTCTGCAGGGGCAGACCGTAATGCACTACTGGTGGGCACTGGTCATGCTCGGCATCGGCTGGAACTTTCTCTACGTTGGCGGCACAACGATGCTGACGTATACGTATTCCATGCATGAGCGTTTCCGAGCTCAGGCAGTCAACGAATTCCTCGTGTTTGGATTGTCCGCTACGGCTTCGTTATTGGCAGGCACCGTCATGCATTTCTTCGGTTGGACTCGACTGATGTGGGTTCCATTGCCGATACTCCTTGCCGTTTGCATCGCGCTCATCATTGTTCGTAGAGACTCACTGTTGAAACTTGGTTAGCCAACACCAAGCATGAGACGACTAGCGTGCGCCCGGGATAGAGACTACTGATTGATGCTGATTCGTCGCCGAATCGTTTCAATTAGAAGTTGTAAACGAAGCTCAGAGAAACGACTGGCCACGCTTTCAGGCTGCTCATTTCGTCTTCCAGTTGCTGGCGTTCCAGTTCAAGTGCCGCGTCAAAGATCGGATCGCCCACGGCGAGGCCGGTCGCCTCCAGGGTTACCACAGGATCGCCTTGCCAGAGTACGCCAAGATCAAAATTCAGACCGGCTTTACCAAACAACTCAAAGTCATAACCAATTCCGAGATACGGTGACGTGCTGCTAAAGGACGTGACGCTGGTCAGTTCTCCTACCGCATCAGCGGGATATTCGATGCCACCGATGTTATAGCTATCATTTACGCCGCTCACCAGTAGCACTTCATTGCCGTTGGCCGCAGCGCCGGCTGACACCCTGAAAGGGCTTGCCGGGAAATGGAAGTTTGCTGTCAGGTAAACCGTGTCCAGGGTCAGTATCCCGTCATAATTAATGTCTGCCTGATCACCATTGTCTTCGTATTCGTAAACATTGGTGCCGAGCCGAAAATCGACATATGGCAGCGGCTGCCAGCGACCCTCGATGCCGATACCCAAAGTGCCCGCTTTGACACCAATGCCGAAATTACTGTCAGCGCTTGCTGCACCAGTAAGAAGTAGTGCCAGCGTCAATAAACCGGCCTTCAATTTGAGGTGTTTCATTGGATTTACCCGTTTGCCCGAACGAATATCTGAAAGAGCAGGGTAGAGCCGCACATTGACCCGTTCTGTGCGATGTATCACAGGCTGGCGACAAGGCATAAGCCAGGAGGGCGGTAACTATGTCAAATCGGTCCAAAAGCCCTAGTTTTAAAGGGGGTAGTGCATGACTACTGGCGATAATGTGTCTCTGCGCGGTGCGCGCATTTAAACCAATCGATTCGAAAAGGAGTTTGAATCATGAGAGAACTTACGATGTTAGAAGTGGGTCTGGTGAGTGGTGGAGGCGACAGCTGTTCGGCTGAAGGCGGTGGCAACAATTATGGTGGAGTGACCGATACTACAACGCTGGGACAGGACCTGATTAACGCATACGAAGCTGCAGTTGAAGTAGTGTCGTACATGATTGAGCGTGTAGCGAACGCGCTGTAGGAGAAAGCAGGGTTGGGGCGCTTACTTCGGCTATCGCGCCTCGACCGTGTTTTGCCTGATCAGGAACGCAACTACAGTTAGGCAAAATAAGAATCCGGCGGCACTAACGACAGCTATACTGGTGAGCGGTAATTCTGCAGCGATCGGATTCCACTTTCCGGTGACACAGCGCCAATCCAGTTGGATTAATCCGTTGTACGTGGAATGAGTAATTAGCGAGAACCAAAGCGTGCGGCTGTTCCAAAACTGGATACCCAGAACTAGCCCTATAAAAAATGCAATGTAGTAACTACTGGGAGAATGATAGGCGGCAAAGAAAGCGGCGGATATCAATATTGCAAACGTCTTTCCACTGCTCGCCAATGTTGATTGAATCAAACCACGATTGATGACTTCTTCCATAATTGGAAGCAGTACTGCCATCACCAAAATTCCGAGAAGGATAACGGTTGGTGGAGGGCACCCGAAGGCGAATACAGGATTCACCGCAATGGCTTCTTCCGTATTCGTCGTAATGCCGGTCGAAATTCGGAAAATCAATTGACACCACCAGGCGATTCTCAGGCTCAGGCCAATACCAATGGCTGATAGCACCAGCTTTAGTGTCAGGTGTTCACGTCGAAATTGGCTCCACAAAAAAGTCTTGTGGGCTCTGAGTATCGGGAACAACAGGATCCCAAGTGTCGGTGGAACGAC
>PVMK01127167.1_pt1 | contig 21339 bp, 18 predicted proteins | sample 1853481 | NCBI WGS metagenome assembly PVMK01 (sample SAMN08533507, study PRJNA380276) | Marine sediment metagenome, whole genome shotgun sequencing project.
CGGGCTACGAGCTCTACCTCCTCGGGGTCAGCGGCTTTCTGGCCGTCATGACACTCCCCTTCCTCGTGCCGATGGGGCGCCTCCTCCCTCTCGGCTACGCCCTCATCGGGAAGGACAGCAAAAACTACGGCCGGGTCTGCGGCGAGGTCTATTTCACCAATACCCTGGGAACGGTGGCGGGGGCGGTCTTTCTCTCCCACCTCCTGCTGCACTTTCTCGACATCGACCAGATCTTCAGGCTCAACATTTTTCTCCTCGCCGCCCTCACCGGTCTCCTCCTGGCGCGCGAGGGGAGAAAGGGGCGCGCCCTCATCGCTCTCGCCGCCGCCGGGGCCGTCTTTCTGCTGCCGGCGTGGGACCGGAGCGCGCACCACCTGGGGCTCTTCCGGATGCACCGCCGGGCCGATATTCCCGCCCGGGGTGTTTTCCATGTTCCCGAGGTCTACCGCGGCGAGGCGGTCGTCTTCGGCGACGGTCCCAACAGCACCGTTTCCGTTCTCGAGCGGTCGAGCCCCGACGGCCGGAGGGCGGCCGCGACCTTCGTGGTGAACGGAAAGTCGGACGGCGACACGGAGATCGACTATTCGACAATGAGCCTGGTGGCGGTTCTGGCCTACCTCTACGGGCCGGAGAGGGAGGACCTCTCCGCCACCGTCGTGGGGCTGGGAACAGGGGTGACGGCGGGGATGCTGGGACTGGCCGAGGAGGTGGAGGAGGTGGTGGTCCTCGAGATATCGCCCCTGGCGATTGCCGCCCAATCCTTCTTCGACGACTACAACGGGGACCTCTCGAACAACGGGAAGGTCACCATCGAGGAGACCGACGCCTTCCGGTACTTCGCCAGGACGAGGGAGCGGGCCGACCTGGTCGTGGCCGAGCCGAGCACCGCCTGGGTCGTGGGTGTCGAGAACCTCTTCACGCCGGAATTCTACTCCCTGGTGAACAGGAACATGACCGATGACGGGGTCTTCCTGCAGTGGATACACGTCGGGGAAAACACGGAGGAGATCTGCCTGTCGATCCTCGACAACATGACGAGCGCCTTCGCCCATCTCAAGCTCTATCAGATCGGCGCCGGCGACGTTGCCGTCATCGCCTCCCGCAGCCCCCTGCGCCTCAAGGAACGCCGGTTTTCCGAAGAGGCGGTTCGGGAGGTGAGGGAGAGGATCAGAATTCGGGACCGGGACCTGTTGCGGCTCCTCGAAGTCTGCGACGGTGACCAGCTGCGCTGGCTCGCCGCCGGGAGCACCCTCGGTGTCCACGACTTCGACACGCCGCGGATCGGTCACGCCGCCGGCAGGGCGATGTTCCACGGCGCCTTCGTGCTCGTCGAGAATCTGGTCAGGCGAGGAGAGGCGCGCCACCTTTTCGACGCGGGGTCGCGAGAGAAGTCACTCCTCCTTTCCCTCGAGCGCTACCGTGACGGTCTCCCCGGGTGCGAAGACGCCGGGGTCGGCAGCGAGATCCTCTGCGTCCGTCTCGCGAGGCTGGGCTGGCTCCACCGCGCCCGTCTCGACGGATCGCGCCCCTACCGGCAGCGGCTGGAGGCGTACGGGACGCTGCGTGAGGAGGGTTTCCTCGGCCCGAAAAAGGGTTTTCTCGAGGAAGCGGCGGAAGTTATTCTCGGCCGCGGACCGGCGCCGGGAGAGTCCGGCGAAGGGGACCTCTTCGTCCTGCTGCGGGAGTATGGCCGGGAAGGGGAGTGGAAGAGGGCGGCGACCCTTCTCGGCGAGGCCGCCGCCGCCGGGATCATCTCGCCTGAAAAAGTGGAAGGACTGGAAAAGGTGTTGCGGGCCGACCGGGAGAAGCAGTCACGCATCCTCTCGGCCTGGCGGGTCTTCGACGATCACCCCCGCTGACCGGTCACTCGGCCCGCCGCAGTTTTTCGAGCCTCTTTCCGGCCTCCCTCAGGGTGGTCTCCCGCTTGGAGAAGCTGAAGCGGATCTGTGTTCGGCCGTCGGCCGGATCGCGGTAGAAACTTGACCCCGGCACCGAGGCGACGCCGACTTCCTCGATCAGCCAGAGCGCGAAGGCGCGATCGGTCGCGTGGCCGGTGCGCGCCATCACGGCCGCCGCGTCGCTCATGACGTAATAGGCGCCGCGCGGCTTCCAGCACCGGAATCCCGCCGCCGCGAGTATCCCCATCAGAAGATCGCGCCGGCGGCGATAGCTTTTCCGGAGGCCCTCGTAATAGGGACCCTCCATCCGCAGGGCGACGGCCGCCGCTTCCTGCAGGGGAGAGGGGGCGCCGACGGTCAGGAAGTCGTGCACCTTGCGGATGGCATCCGTCAGCGGGCCGGGGGCGACGGTCCAGCCGACCCGCCAGCCGGTGAGGCTGTAGGTCTTGGAGATCGAGCTGATCGTCACCGTGCGTTCAGCCATCCCCTCGAAGCCGGCGATGCTCAGGTGCCGTGCCCCGTCGAAGAGGATGTGCTCGTAGATTTCGTCGGTGACGGCCCAGACGTCCCACTCCCGGCAGAGCCGGGCAATGAAGTGCATTTCATCGGCGGTGAAGACCTTGCCGGTAGGATTGTTCGGGGTGTTGATGATGATGGCCCGTGTCCGCCGGTTGAAGGCGCCGCGCAGTTCGGCTTCGTCAAAACGCCACTCCCCGCCGTCCTCGGGGCGCAGTTTCACGAAGCGGGGCACGGCCCGGGAGAGGATGGCGCCGGGGCCGTAGTTCTCGTAGAAAGGCTCGAAGATGATGACTTCATCTCCCGGGTCGACGAGCGCCGTCAGAGTTGCGAACATCGCTTCCGTCGCTCCGCAGGTGACGGTCACTTCGGTTTCGGGGTCGATCGCCCTCCCGCTGTCGAGCGTCGTTCTGGCGGCGATGGCTTCCCTGAGCCGTGCCGCTCCCCAGGTGATGGAGTACTGGTTGACGTCGGCGCGGATGGCGGTCACCGCCGCCTCCTTGATCGCGGCCGGAGCGGGGAAGTCGGGGAATCCCTGTGAGAGATTCACCGCCCCGTGGAGAATCGTGAGTCTTGTCATCTCCCTGATGACCGACTCGGAGAAGGACCGGGTGATGCGGGAAGGGGGGGGAAGAACCATGCAGCATTCTTTCCCGGGAGGGTGGGGCTGTCAAGTTGTAGTCTATCGTCCGTCGTCTGTCGTCTATCGTCTGTCCTCGGCGGGGAAGGATTGACCGCCCGGAGGCCGTTTCCTATAATGCGAACCGCAAGTCCATGTCAGTCATAACGATCTCACGCCTGGATGCGAGCCGGGGGGAAGAGGCAGCCGCCTTGGTGGCCCTGCACCTCGGATTCCGCCTCGTCGACCGGAAGCTGATGAAAGAGCTCATCTATTCCTACGACCTCCTCTCCTCCCTCGGGAGAATGGGAGAGCCGGGCGGGGGAGAGGGGGCGGCTGACGAGGAGGCTCACATTCGCGCGGTCACCGAGGGCGTCGTCTTCCACCTCGCCTTCAAGGAAAACATTGTTTTTCTCGGACATGGGGGGCAGTTCCTCTTCCGGGGCTGTCCCTCTTCCTTCCACGTGCGGATCATCGCCTCCCTTTCCTACCGCCGTCGGAACTTTCATCCTCAGGGGAAGGAGAGTCCCGACGAAGCACTGCTGCGCGGAGACAGAAAGCGCCGGCAACTGGTGCGGCGCCACTGCGGGGAAGATCTGAGGGCGCCCGAGCACTACGACCTGATCGTGAAAATGGATTCTCTCGGGGTGGAGGGGGCGGCGGAGGCGATCATCGCCTCGGTGAGAAGCCTCCCCTGGGAAGGGGACGGCCGCTTTGACGCCATTCGCTCCTTCGGGGGACGGCGGGGAGTCGAGGAAATCTCGCTCGACCCCATTCCCTCTTTGACGGCGAAGGAGGTCGTCTTCGCTCATCCGAGCGAAGCGGAGTTCGCCCGGGTCCTCGACTTCTACCGGATTCGCTGGGAATACGAACCGACGAGCTTCCCGATCGAATGGTGGCCCGACGGCCGGGTCAAGGAGAGCTTCACGCCGGATTTCTATCTTCCGGAAACGGATGCTTTTCTGGAATTGACCACCATGAAGCAGTCCCTGGTGACGAAGAAGAACCGCAAGGTAAGGCGCTTCCGTGAACTTTATCCGGATCGCACCCTGAATATCTTCTACGGGAGGGACTATCGCAAGCTGGCGCTGAAGTACGGACTGGAGTAATGATGAGAAGTAATGGTGTGAAGCAACGACGAAATAAAAAGAAGCCCCGAGTGATCAGTTGCGGAGCCTTCTCCTATCGGAAACCGTCCCCTTCAGGTTATCGGTCTGCCGGCGCGTTCCGTTCTGCTGCCACTGCTGCTGCTACCGCACCGATCCAGTCCCTGGCTTCCCTTTCCGGCTCCTTCCCAACCTCTCGGGGCCTACCCTTAATTTAGGTCTTTTTTCGGAGAAGTCAACGGGGAGGTGAAAATGAAAAGCGAGGGCCTGGAAGCAGTCTATTCCGCGGAAGAGATCGGTCGCCGGGTGGGAGAACTCGGCGCGGAGATATCGCGTGACTACGAGGGGCAGGTGCCGATACTGGTCTCCATCCTCAAGGGATCGGTCATCTTCCTGGCCGACCTCATGCGGTCGATCTCGATCCCGGTGCACCTCGACTTCATGTCGATCACCAGCTTTGCCGGCAACCAGAAGTCGGGAGGGGTGGTGCGTATACTGAAGGACATCGATCTGCCCGTTTCCTCGCGTCCCGTCATAATCGTGGAGGACATTATCGACACCGGCCTGACAGCGGGATACCTCGTGAAGAGCATCCAGGCCCGTGATCCCCAGTCTCTGCAGATCTGTACGCTCCTCGACCGCCAGGTCAGGCGGTTGGCCCGACTCCCTCTCCGCTACGTCGGGTTTGAAATTCCCGACCAGTTTCTCGTCGGCTACGGTCTCGACCACCACGAGACCTGGCGCAACCTCCCCTATCTCGCCCTCCTGCCGGATGATGAGACATCCGGCTGACCGCTCCTTGACGCCGCTTTTCCATCTTATGTATAACTGAAAGAAAGAAGATTCTCAGGCGGCAGGGCTTTGCAGTCATGGCGGTCGTGATGGCGGCCGTCATCTTTCCGGGAGTCGGCCGGACGTCCGAACCGATCAGGATCGGGGTCGCCGGCGCTCACAGCGGTGACCTCGCCTCTTACGGAATACCGACGGTCAGAGCGGCCGAACTCGTCGTCCGGGACGTCAATGCCGCGGGAGGACTGCTCGGCCGGGAGGTGAAACTGCTGGTGGAGGTCGATTTCGCCCTCGATGTCCTGAAGGTCCGGAAGATCGCCGTTATTCACGACAAAGGTGATTACGGCAAAGGCCTGGCGGAGTTTGCCAGGAAGTTCCTGGAGGAGTCGGGAAAGGCGGAAGTGGTGCTCTACGAAGGGATCACCCCCGGTGCCGTCGACTACTCCGCCGTCGTCCAGAAGGTCCGGCGGAAGGGGGCGGAGGCCGTTATTTTCGGGGGATACCATCCCGAAGCCTCCAAGATTGTGCGGCAGATGCGGAAGAAGAGGATGGACACCATTTTCATCTCCGATGACGGCGTGAAAGACGATACCTTCATCAAGGTTGCCGGCAAGTACGCCGAGGGGGTTTACGCCACCGGTCCGAAGGACGTCTCCCGCAACCCCCCTGGCGGAAAAGGCCAATGAAGCTCACCGGCGGGCATACGGGCAGGATCCGGGAGCCTTCTATCTCAACGCCTACGCGGCCGTCCTGGCGCTTTTGAACGCCATCGAGAAATCGGGTTCCACCGATTACAACGCGGTTTCCAGGGCCCTGAAGACGGAGTACGCCGCCACTCCCCTCGGCAGCATCAGTTTCGACGAACGGGGAGACGCGATCGGCGTCGGTTTTTCGATGTACCAGGTGCGGGACGGCGCCTATGTAGAAGTCCGTTAGCCCGTGGACTATTTCCTCGAGCTTTTCGTCGGCGGACTCACCCGCGGCAGTATCTACGCCCTTATCGCCCTCGGCTACACCATGGTCTACGGCATCATCGGTCTCATCAACTTCGCCCACGGCGAGATCTACATGATCGGGGCCTTCACGGCCCTCATCGTCGCCACCGTGCTCACTTTCCTGAACCTTCCCGCTCTCGCCATTGTCTCTCTCGCCTCGCTGGCGGCGATCGTCTACGCGGCCGCCTACGGTTTCACCATTGAAAAAGTGGCCTACAAGCCCCTGCGCCACGCCCCCCGCCTGTCGCCTCTCATCAGCGCCATCGGCATGTCGATCTTCCTTCAGAATTACGTGCGTTTGGCCCAGAGCTCGGAATTCCTGCCTTTTCCCAGCTTCGTTCCGGAGTTCGCCTTCGTCGAACCGGTGGCGCACATCATCGGCTCCTCGGAGATCGTCATCCTCTGTGTCACCGCCATCGTCATGGTCCTTCTGACCGGACTGATCAAGTTCACCAGAATAGGCCGCGCCATGCGCGCCACCGCCGAGGATCGGGAGATGGCCATGCTCGTCGGTGTGGACGTGAACCGGATAATTTCGATCACCTTCGTCATCGGGTCCGCGCTGGCGGCGGTGGGAGGCCTTCTCGTCGCCTCCCATGTCGGGCAGCTTAATTTCTATGTCGGCTTCATCGCCGGCATCAAGGCCTTCACGGCCGCCGTGCTCGGTGGTATCGGAAGTATCCCGGGCGCCGTCCTGGGCGGTCTCGTCCTCGGCTGGACCGAGAGTTTTGCCACCGGCTACATTTCGAGCGACTACGAAGACGTCTTCGCCTTCGCTCTCCTCGTGCTCATCCTCATCTTCCGTCCGTCGGGTATCCTGGGACGCTCTTCAGCGGCGAAGGTGTGATCGAGAGCCCGATGGTCGTCAGGGTGGTGAAGAAGGCGCTGCTGGTCTCGCTCTGGTTCATCTTTCTGACCTTCCCCATCATGGTTGTCCGGGTCAATCCCGTCGCGGAGTTGATCGAGTGGCGCTGGCGAAACATGGCCCTCGTCGGAGCGGCCAGCTTCCTCTTGTCAGTGGCCGCCGACGTTCTTCGCTGGAGACGGGAGAATTTCGGCGGGGGGGGATGCCGGAGGAGGGACGACGGCCGCCTTCCAAGCTCTCCTCAGGGAGAGGAAATTCACCATGCCGGCCCTTTTCGTTCTCAGTCTCTTCGTCCTCGCCTACAGTTATGCCCTGCTGAACCATCACTACGGCTTGAGCTTCTGGCTGGCTCTTCCCGTCGGGGCGCTCCTGGGCGCTCTCTTCGGCGTGCTCCTCGGCTTCCCCGTGCTGCGCTTGCGCGGCGACTACCTCGCCATCGTCACCCTCGGTTTCGGTGAGATCATAAGGGTCGTCCTGGAGAACTGGAACGAGCTCTCCTTCGGTCCGAGCGGCATTGCCGACATCCCCCGGCCGGCACTCTTCGGTCACCAGTTCTCCCTCGACGGTTCGGCCCGGTTTCTCTACTACATCATGATCGCCTTCGTGGTCTTCACGATCCTCGTCGTCGGCCGCCTGCAGCACTCGAGGATCGGCCGCGCCTGGATCGCTTTGAGAGAAGACGAGATCGCCTGTCAGGCGATGGGCATCGACAAGGCGAGGACCAAGCTGACGGCCTTCGCTCTCGGCGCCACCTGGGCCGGCATGATGGGCGTCGTCTTCGCGGCCAAGACGACCTTCATCAATCCGGCGAGCTTCACCTTTCTCGAGTCGGCGATGATCCTCGCCATCGTCGTCCTCGGCGGCATGGGCTCCGTCGCCGGTGTCGTCACGGGGGCCTTCATCCTGATTCTGCTGCCGGAGCACCTCCGCGCCTTTTCCGACTATCGCATGCTTATTTTCGGAGCGCTCATGGTCATCATGATGGTCTTCCGTCCCCAGGGAATTATTCGCAGCGTTCGCCGCTCCTACCACTTTCACCTTCCCGAAGAACACCGGCCCGGGAGTCCCTGAAGTGAGGAAAGTCTTCGAAGTCACCGCGCTGACCATGGACTTCGGTGGCCTGCGGGCGCTCGAGGAAGTCAACCTGCACGTCGACGAGGGAGAGATCGTGGCCCTCATCGGTCCCAACGGAGCGGGGAAGACGACCTTCTTCAACTGCGTCACCGGCTTCTGCCGGCCGACGGGCGGGGAGGTGTTCGTATCCCCCCCGGGCTCGAGGAGGTCGCGGATAGGGAACCTCAAGCCCAACCTGGTGACCGAAATGGGTGTCGCCCGCACCTTCCAGAACATTCGCCTCTTCCAGGAGATGACGGTCCTGGAAAACGTCATGGTCGGGCGTCACTGCCGGACGGCGACGGGGATAGCCGGCGCTCTCTTCCGCCCTCGGGCGGCGGTGCGAGAGGAGCGGGACGTGGTCAGGGACAGTTACACCATCCTGAAGAAGCTCGGGCTCTCCTCGCAGGTGAACGAGCGTGCCCGGAGCCTTTCCTACGGGGCCCAGCGACGGCTCGAGATCGCCCGGGCGCTGGCGACCGACCCTTTTCTTCTTCTCCTCGACGAGCCGGCGGCGGGCATGAACCACCGGGAGACGAAGGAACTGGATGAGCTGATCGTGAGAATCCGCGACGAGGAGGGCATCTCCGTTCTTCTCATCGAACACGACATGAGGCTGGTGATGAGTCTTTCCGACCGGATCGTGGTTCTCGACTTCGGCCGGAAGATTGGTTCGGGGACCCCCCGGCAGGTCAGGGAGAACCCGGCCGTCATAAAAGCCTACCTGGGGGAGGAGAGTGCTTAGCCTGCGTGACATCCACACCTTCTACGGGAGCATCGAGGCCCTCAAGGGAGTGAGCATCGAGGTGGCCGCCGGGGAGATCGTGGCCCTGATCGGATCGAACGGGGCGGGAAAGTCGACGACTCTCATGTCGATTTCCGGGATTGTCCCGCCCCGCCGCGGGGAAGTCCTCTTCAACGGGCGTCCCATCGCAGGGATGAGTCCCGACAGGATCGTCAACCTCGGTATCAGCCAGGTTCCCGAAGGGAGGCGCATCTTCGGGTCCCTGACGGTCATGGAGAACCTGCATATGGGAGCCTTTCCCCGCCGCGACCGGAAAGGTATCAGGGAGGACCTGGACTACGTCTTCGACCTCTTTCCGATCCTGGCGGAAAGGCGGGAGCAGGAGGGGGGAACCCTCAGCGGCGGCGAGCAGCAGATGCTCTCCATCTCACGAGCCCTGATGGCGCGTCCCCGTCTCCTCCTCCTCGACGAACCGTCCATGGGCCTTGCCCCGCGTGTGATCGGGCGGATATTCGAAATCATCGGGCGGATCAACAGCGAACAGGAGACGACGATCTTTCTGGTGGAGCAGAATGCCAACCTCGCCTTGCGGATTGCCGACCGGGGGTACGTCATGGAGAACGGCCGAGTCACCAAGTCGGCCGCCGCCGCCGCTCTCCTCGACGACGACGGCGTGAAGAAGGCCTACCTGGGAATCTGATGCCCACCACCGTCACGATCCACCCCCTTTCCCACAGCGTCGCGCGCAATATCGGCCCCTCATTATTGCGTGAAAAAAGCTTTGCACACCAGCCCTCCGGTGTGCTATCGTATTTAAGAATTATCCATACCAACCTTTAACAGAGGAGATCGTCTATGGTCGCGAAGAAAAAAGCTCCGGCTAAAAAGAAAGCAGCCCCGGCAAAAACCGCCCGTCCCACCACCAAGACGGAAACCATCGCCTTCCTGGCTGAAAAGACAGGCCTTACCAAGAAGGATGTCGGCGGGGTTTTCGAGGCACTCAGTGCCCTGATAAAACGCGATCTCAAAAAGCACTCCGTCTACACCGTGCCGGGCATGATGAAGGTCAAGGTCATCAAGAAGCCCGCCACGAAGGCCCGCAAGGGGGTCAACCCCTTCACCGGTGAACCGACGGTCTTCAAGGCGAAGCCGGCCCGCAAGGTCGTCAAGGTTTTGCCTCTGAAGGGTCTCAAGGATCTCGTCTAGGCGAAGGAAAGCACACCGCACTCAAAAAGGGTCCGTCGGCGGGAGGAGTAAAGCCTCAAGCCGGCCGGGCCCTTTTTTCTTGGCCTGAGAATTCTAAGGGCGGCCATTACAAAACACGTTCCCAGGGACACCCCCGCCGTTGCCCCTCACGTCATACGTTTCCCAAGGCAGCCCTTCGCCGACGAGGGATCGGCGCCCTAGTCGGCGGGGAGGATGATCCGCTCGAGTTCCTCCCGGCAGTCGGAGAGCCCCTTCCGGAACTGTTCCCTCTGGTCCTCGACCAGCTCCTCCGCCAGACTCCGGTAGTATTCGATTCCCCCGGTGAGATTGTCCTTGAACTCACGGAAGTACTTCGGCGTCCTCGGCGAGAGATCGAGGGAGTGGCTCTTCACCTCCCCCCGGAGATGGCTGACGTAGAGCTGCAGTTCCCGGATGAACATGTGCGGCCTCTCGACCCCGCTCAGGAGGGAAAGACGTCCGTAGATGTGGCCGACCATTTCCTCGAGAGTGACAACACGGCGAAAATTGACGATGTTCGGACCGCAGCAAACCGCCGGCGTCGCCGCCTTGTCGATACCGTGCTTCAGCGTCGCCGCTCCGGCGAGGTCGTGGCAGATGCAGGCTTTGGCGGTCACGGAATTTCTCGCCACCGGCAGCTGCTCTTCCGAGAGCCGCTCCTCCTCGAGGTGTCGCAGCTTCTTCTTCTGGTAGGCGCGGGAGGAGGGGCAGATCGGGATCTCGGTGAATTCGGTGTTCATTCTGATGTGACCCTTGGGACAGGAACTGCCCGGTCTCCCGTCAGCGATGCGCCGCCGACACACTTCCTCACTGGCGGAGGTGCGGAGGTTCCAGAAGGGAAGTCCCAGCGGCGAGCTTTCACTGAGGTAGACGTCCCCCTCCTCGAGGGCCGTCAGCTTTCGGAGGTGGTCGTCGTCGAGGGTGGTGACCTCCGGGCAGAGGAGGAAAGGCGTCCCCCAGCCGGTGGCATCCATGCGGTAATGCTGCAGCAGGAACCGATCCTCCCCGGTGTCGCCGATGCCGCCCTGTACGGTCACCCGCGTTTCGTGAGGCTCCCGGATCGTCTTTTTCCCCAGGCGGGCCAGACCCTTCTGGTAGATCTCGTGCTGGGTCCCGAGAAGCCTGGCGCGATTCTCCCCGAACTCCTCCATGATCGGACCGATCAGGTGTCCCTGGGTGGCGAAGGCGTGGCCGCCGCAGTTCAGGCCGGACTCGATACGGAACTCCGAAACCCAGAGGCCGCGTTTGGCGAAGAACTTCCCCTGTATCACCGCCGAGCGGTAGTCGCTCACCTTGAGCACGATCTGTTTCCGGAGCCGTCCCTGCTCGTCCGGAAAGAAGTCCTCGAAGGCGGCGGCGTAGCTGTAGAGATGCATATTCATGCCGGCGGAGAAGACCACGGAGGAACAAAGGGTGCTCCGGGCGAATCCGCGGAGTGCGGCCATGGCCTCGCGGAATTCGGGGGGGAGAGGTTCCCCCCGGCGGTAGACCGTCCGGTCGACCTTGGTCATGATGTTCACGTCGATACTGCCGGGAACGGCCCGGGAGCGGAGGAGGGCCTCCCTCTTTTCCTTCTCGGGGCCGGCGGGGAGGGCACGGGTCTCCCGATACATCTCCTTCAGAGGCGTCTCCGGCAGCAGTTCGAAATAACGGGTGATCTCGCTCCCCTCTTCGAAAGGGGAGCCCTGCAGGTTTCGCACCTGAGCGGCGACGAGGCGGTCGACGAGGTCAAGGTAGGCGGTGATGCGCCTGGCGCGGAAGTCTTCCTCGTCCTTATTGATCGCCTCGAAGGGAAGCCCTTCCCGGTCACTGTGAAAACGGCGCATCTGTTCGAGCAGCAGGTCGTCGACGAGGGAGATCACCGACGATATCCCGTAGCGGGCTATTCGCAGGGGTGTGTCTATGCTGAAAGAGGTGCCCATGACGGGGAGGTGAAAAGTGTGCGGGCTTCGCCGGACCGTGTCGCTCATGGGGCGTCCTCTTTCCCGATTTTCCTGTCAAGGGCGGTGGCGAGGACCTCCTCGATGGTGTCGACGGTCACAAAGTGCATTGTCCGTTTTATCTTGGGCGGTATTTCCTCGATGTCCATCTTGTTCTTTTGCGGCAGGATAATCGTCCTGATGCCTGCCCGATGGGCGGCGAGGACCTTTTCCTTGAGTCCCCCGATCGGCAGCACCCGCCCCCGCAGGGTGACTTCGCCGGTCATGGCCACGTCCTTGCTGACGGGAATGCCGGTGAGCGAGGAGACGAGGGAGGTGACGATGGTCACGCCGGCCGAGGGTCCGTCCTTGGGGATCGCGCCGGCCGGGACGTGAATGTGAATGTCGTTGTCGATGCTGAAGTCCGGGTCGATGCCGAGTTTCGTGGCCCGGGACCGGGTGAAGCTGATGGCCGCCTGCGCCGACTCTTTCATGACGTCGCCGAGCTGGCCGGTGAGGGTGGTCCCCCCCTTCCCTTTCATGAGCGTCGTTTCGACGTAGAGTATTTCTCCTCCCGCCGGGGTCCAGGCGAGCCCGGTGGCGACACCGACTTCGCTCTTCTCCCGTTCTCCTTCGATGAAGAACCTTCTCGGGCCGAGGTAGCGCTCGAGGTTTCGACTGGTGACACGGAAAGGACCGCTTTCGCCCGAGGCGATCCGGCGGGCCACTTTGCGGCAGACGGCGGCAATCTCCCTCTCCAGGTTGCGCAGCCCCGCCTCCCGGGTGTAGCGGTGGATTATCGTGAGGATGGCGCTGTTCGAAAGATGGAGGTTCTCCTCCGTGAGGCCGTGCTCCTCGAGCTGGCGGTCGAAGAGATAGCGGCGGGATATGTGCATCTTCTCGTCGTCGGTGTAGCCCGGCAGGTAGAGGACCTCCATCCGGTCCTTGAGGGCGGGCGGAATCGGGTCGAGGAGGTTGGCGGTGGTGATGAACATGACATTGGAGAGGTCGAAGGGGATGCCGAGATAGTGGTCGGAGAAAGAGCTGTTCTGTTCCGGGTCGAGCACTTCCAGGAGAGCGGCTGAGGGGTCGCCGCGGAAGTCGGCGCCGAGCTTGTCCACTTCGTCCATCATGAAGACGGGGTTATTGGAACTGACTCCGTGAATTCCCTGGATGATCTTTCCGGGCATGGCCCCGACGTAGGTGCGGCGGTGGCCGCGAATCTCCGCTTCGTCGCGGACGCCGCCCATGGATATGCGCACGAACTTCCTCCCCAGGGCGCGGGCAATGGACTTCCCCAGCGAGGTCTTTCCCACGCCGGGGGGGCCGACGAAGCAGAGGATCGGCCCCTTCATCTTCTCCTTGAGCTTCCGCACCGCCAGGAACTCGATGATCCTGTCCTTCACCTTCTCGAGGTCGTAGTGATCTTCGTCCAGCACTTTCTCGGCCACGTCGATCTGGAGGTTGTCCGAGGTGCTCTTGCTCCACGGCAGTTCCACCAGCCAGTCGAGGTAGGTTCTCACCAGCGAAGACTCGGCGGCGTCGGGGTGCATGCGTCCCAGGCGATCGAGCTGTTTCTCCGCCTGGGCCTGGACCTTTTCCGGCATGGCGGCCGCCTTGATCTTCTCCTTATACTCGGCCATCTCCACCGAGCGCTCGTCGATGTCGCCGAGTTCTTTCTGGATGGCTTTGAGCTGTTCCCTGAGGTAGTACTCCCTCTGGGACTTGTCGATTTCGCCCTTGGCCTGGGAGTGGATCTTCTCCTGCATCTCCAGGAGGCTGCTCTCTTTGTTCAAGAGATCGTTCACCTGGCGGAGCCGCGCCACCGGATCGGTGATCTCGAGGATTCCCTGGGACTCCTCCGGCTTGAAACCGAGGTTGGACCCCAGGAGGTCGGCGAGGCGTCCCGGTTCCTCGAGGTTTTCCGCCACCACCATGATGTCGGGAAGGATCGCCTTCCCCAGGGAAGTGATCTTCTGCATCTGTTCCTTGACGGTCCGGATGAGGGCTTCGGCTTCCAGGTTTTTCCCGTCCGGCTCCGTGTCCTCGATGCGCTCGATGGAGGCCCGGAAGAAGGGCTCCGTCTGCAGGACTTTCGCGATGCGGGCCCGGGCGATCCCCTGGACAAGGATCTTGATCCGCCCGTCGGGCATCTTCAGCATGCGCATGATGAGAGCCACCGTTCCCATCTGGTAGAGGTCGTCGGGGGAAGGCTCCTCTTCGTTCTGGTCCCTCTGGGCGGCGAGAAGAATCAGCCGGTCCCGGGAGAGGGAATCGTCTATGGCGTTGATGGAGATGGTCCTGGCGACGAAGAGGGGGAGGATCATGTAGGGGAAAATCACGATATCCCTCACCGGCAGCAGCGGCAGGTTGTCGGGAATCTTGAGGGCCTCCTCTTTTTCCTCTTCCGTCTCTTTCGTCTCTTTCATCGCTGACGGCTCCTTGTGAAAACGCTACTCCACCGTGACGGGAATGATTCGGCGGGCGCCCCTCCTCTCGTCGAGTATGGGGATCTGGATCTCGAGAATGCCGGCCCGGTAGGCGGCTTTTATCCCGGCGACGTCGACGGGATGGAGAAAGGGGATGATCCGCCGGAAGGATCCGAAGGTGCGCTCCATGCACAGGAAATTGATCCTCCCCGGCTCCAGGCTTTCACGCTTCAGCCCTGCGACGACCAGGGTGCCGCCGGTGACTGAGACCTCCAGGTTCCCGGTGTCGATGCCGGGGATCTCCATCTCCACGACGACCAGCCCGTCGGTTTCGTAAATGTCGAGAGGGGGGGAATCGGGCTCCTCCCAGGAATCGGGGCCGCCCTCCTGCTGACCGAGGAGGAGGCGGAGGGGTCGTTCAACCAGACCCTCCCGTGCCCCCTCGAAGAAATCGAGGTCGTCCTTGTGGAAGCCCATCTCCTCTTTCCCCCGCTCAGAGTTTCATTGTGCGCAGATACTTCACGAACTTTTTGCCCAGGCCCGGGTCGTCCATGGCGAATTCCACGGTCGCCTGCAGAAACCCGAGCTTGTTCCCCGCGTCGTAGCGCGTGCCCTCGAAGAGGTAGCCGAAGATAGGGTAGTCCTGGGCCATGCGCTTCAAGGCGTCGGTCAGCTGTATCTCGCCACCTCGGCCCGGCTTGGTCGCCTCGAGGTAGCGGAAGATGGCGGGCGTCAGTATGTAGCGGCCGATGACGGCCATGTCCGAGGGCGCCTGGGAGGGGTCGGGCTTTTCGACGAGGTCGGTGATCTGATGCACCTGGTCGTCGATCCGGCGGTTCTTGATGACACCGTAATCCTTGATGGCGGCCCCCGCCACTCGCTGGATGGCGACCACCGGGCCTCCGTGTTTTTCGAAGACTTTGACCATCTGCTTGAGGCAGGGCACCTTGCCCCGAATAATGTCGTCACCGAGGATGACGGCAAAGGGCTCGTTTCCGACGAGGTTTTTGGCGCAGAGGACGGCGTGCCCCAGGCCGAGGGGCTCGCCCTGACGGACGTAGGAGAAATTAGCGAGATCGTGGATCTTCCGGAGTTCGTCGCGGAGCTTCCTTTTCCCCTTCTTGGTCAGGGTGTGTTCAAGCTCGAAAGAGACGTCGAAGTGGTCCTCGATGGCCCTCTTCCCCCGTCCCGTGACGAAGATGACCTCGGTGATGCCGGCCTGCTTCGCCTCTTCGACGCAGTACTGGATGAGAGGCTTGTCCACGAGGGTCAGCATCTCCTTCGGCATGGCCTTGGTGGCGGGAAGAAATCGGGTGCCGAGCCCGCCGACGGGAAAAACGGCCTTCCTGACAGTCATGTTGTTTCCTTTCGCACCTATCCTGATCCTTTTCGACAGGGGACTGTTTCATGCTATGAAACTGTCCCCCAAAGGTCAAGGTTCTTTCCGCGGCCGCCCTTTTTCGCCTTGACCTCGATTTCGGGAGTTGCTAGAATCCGCCGGATTCCTTCGGGTTCTCGATGCCGACAGGAGTCCTGAATATTCTGCTGACATGCGCGCCGACCGTTTCTTGCCGGGAGGAGTGTGAAAACAAGGCAACACAACATGTGGGGGTTTGGTATGGGCTCTTCAGGTACACGCAAGTTATCATTCGTCTTTTCTCTTCGCGCGGTGATTCCGGCCGTTCTGCTGGCCGGTTTTTTCGTTGTCGCCGGATCTGCGCCGCTCCTTGCCGTCGAGAATGACGAGTGTTTGGACTGTCACGGAACAGAGACGCCGGTCATCGACGCCGAGGTTTTTTCATCCACCGTCCACGGCGATCTCGACTGCGTCGAGTGTCACGATGCCATCGAGGAAGTGCCCCACGAAACTGGACTCGGCTCCGTCGAGTGCGGCAACTGCCACGACGACAAGCTCGAGGACTACGAGCAGAGCGCCCACGGCAAGGGGCTCGCCGCCGGCATGGACGATGTTCCCGGCTGCCAGGACTGCCACGGCACCCACAACATCTTCCCCCCCGATGACCACCGCTCACAGATCTACCCCCTGAATGTCGTGGAGACCTGCGGCAAGTGCCACTCCGACCAGCTCATGGCGGAGAAGCACGCTATCGACGTTCCCGATCCCTATCAGAAATACCTCACCAGCAGTCACGGCCGGGGTCTGATCAAGTCCGGTCTCCTCGTCTCGGCGGTCTGCAACGACTGTCACGGGGCCCACAAGATCCTCCCCCACGAAGATCCCGATTCCAAGATCAACTACCGGAATATTCCCGAAACCTGCGGCACCTGTCACGCCGGCGTTCTGGCGGAATACAAGGAGAGCATTCACGGGCAGGTCTTCGAGGCCGGCAGCGAAGAGGGTCCCGTCTGCGTCAACTGTCACCAATCCCACACCGTCACCCGCGTCACCGACGATAAGTGGAAGCTGAGTATCGTCGAGGAGTGCGGAAACTGTCACGAGAAACTCATCGAGACCTACTGGGAGACCTATCACGGCCAGGTGAACGCCCTCGGCTACAGCAAGTCCGCCCGCTGCAGCGACTGCCACGGTTCCCACAACATCCTTCCTCCCGGAGACCCGGACTCTACCCTTTCCGCCGCGAACAGGGTGGGGACCTGCCGGAAGTGCCACGAGGGGGCAAATGAGAAATTTACCGCCTACCTCGCCCACGGCGATCACAACGACCGGGCGAACTACCCCTTTCTCTTCTACACCTATTGGGCGATGATCGGCCTGCTGGCGCAGACCTTCGCCTTCTTCGGACTCCACACCTTTCTCTGGCTGATCCGGTCCCTCAAGGAAAAACATCGCCGTCCGCCGATCAGGATCACCGAGGAGAAGATGTACTGGCGCTTCAACCTCTACGACCGGGCCACCCACTTCCTTATCATCGTCAGCTTCCTCGGTCTCGCCATGACCGGTCTGCCCCTCAAGTTCAGCCACACGCCCTGGGCGGAATTCCTCGCCCGCTACCTCGGCGGCTTCGAGACCGCGGGCTTCATGCACCGGTTCCTGGCCATAATCACCTTCGGCTACGCCGCCATGCATCTCGGCAAGATCTTCCTGAAAGCGGTGCGCGGCGAAAAGGGACTCTTCTACGGGCCCGACTCCCTGGTTCCGAACCTGAAGGATCTCGCCGACATCACCGGCCATTTCAAGTGGTTCCTGGGGCTCGGCGAGCGGCCGAAGTTCGACCGCTGGACCTACTGGGAAAAGTTTGATTACTGGGCGGTCTTCTGGGGGATCAATATCATCGGCTCCTCGGGCCTCCTCCTCTGGTTCCCGACCTTCTTCTCCAACCTGTTCCCCGGATGGGTCTTCAACATCGCCATGATCATTCACAGTGACGAGGCCCTCCTCGCCACCGGCTTCATCTTCTCCATCCACTTCTTCAACAGCCACCTCCGGCCGGAGAAGTTCCCGATGGATTTCGTGATCTTCACCGGGCGCATTACCGTCGAGGAGCTCGAGCACGAGCGGCCCGAGGAATATGCGCGGGTGAAGGAGTCGGGCGAACTTGAAAAGCGCCTCGGCGATCCTGTCCTCGCCTGGCAGTACACCGCTTCCCGGGTGGTGGGAGTGATCGCCTTGACGATCGGTCTGGCGCTCCTCGCTTTCATCCTGGCCTCGGTTCTGCTGTAGACACACACCGACCAAAGGCCGGGTGGCGGTTTCGCCACCCGGCCTTTCTTTTGCACGGACGGTCTCGGGAAAAGCCCATCTGCGGCGTTGCGCTGCATCCTTCGTCACTGCGACGTACGTGCGTACGTCTCATTCCTCAGGATTTGCACGCCTTGCATCTGGACCTTTCCCGAGACCGTCCGTGTCAAAGGCTTTTTACGGGACCGTCATGTTTGACAGGTCGGGAGAGGCCTCCTTAATATGGCTTCCATGAGTCAGTCCCCTCGATTCTCAATCTTTCTGCCCGGCTTTGCCGTCCTCATCTTTCTCCTCTCCCTCCCCGGGTCGGCGGCCGCCACGGCGGAGCTGGAGAAGAGGGTCTTCGAAGAGACGCTCGACAACGGCCTGCGGATCCTCGTTCTGCCCCGTCACCAGTCCCCCACCGTGTCGCTGCGGATGCGCTTCCGGGCGGGATCGGTCGAGGAAGAGGAGGGTCGAAGCGGCCTGGCCCACCTCCTCGAGCACATGATGTTCAAGGGCACGCGAGACCTCGGCACGACGGATTGGGAAAAGGAGAGGCCCCTGCGTGAAAGGATCGAGGAGCTGGCCGCCGCCATTGACGAGGAGCGCGGGAAGGGGAGGGGGGGCTCGGCGGAGAAAGTGAGCCTTCTTGGCCGGCAACTCGCCAACCTCCAGGAGCAGGCCCGCCGTCTCGTCGTCAAGGATGAAATCGACTCTATCTACAGCGCGAACGGCGCCCAGGGGCTGAACGCCGGCACCAGCGCCGATTTCACCACCTATCAGGTAGCCCTGCCCTCCAACCGTCTGGAGCTCTGGGCCCGCATCGAATCGGAGCGGATGAGAGATCCGGTGATGCGGGAGTTCTATTCCGAGCGAGACGTGGTCATCGAGGAGAGGCGGCAGAGTTTCGAGACCGATCCTTCCCGCAAGCTCGTGTCCCTTCTGTTGACGACGGCCTTTCAGGCCCATCCTTACCGGCGGCCGGTGATCGGGTGGGCGAGCGACGTGGAACGGCTCCGGGCGGGCGAGGCCGAGAGCTTCTATCGGACCTACTACGCGCCCAACAACGCCGTGCTGGCGGCGGTGGGGGATGTGGATCCGGAAAGCTTCTTCGCCCTCGTCAGACGTTACTTCGGTCCTCTTCCCGCCAGGGAGATCCCTCCTCTTCGACTGCCGGTCGAACCGGAACAGGAGGGGGAGCGGCGGGCCGTCCTCCTCATGGATGCCCAGCCGGCGGTCATGATCGCCTTCCACAAGCCGACGCTCCCCGACGAGGACGACTACGCCTTCGACATGATCGACGGCATTCTCTCGCGGGGAAGGAGCTCCCGTCTCTACCGGAGACTGGTGGAGGAAACGCAGGTCGCCGTGTCGGTGTCGACGGTGAACGGCCTCCCGGGAGCGCGCTTCCCCAACCTTTTCGTGATTCGGGCGGAGCCGCGCTTTCCGCACCCCGCCGCCGCGGTCGAGGAGGCGATCCTCGCCGAGCTCGACCGCCTCGTCGAGGAACCGGTTTCCGCCGGGGAGATGGAGAGGGTCAGGAAGCAGATGAAGGCCGACATGATTCGTGGTCTCCGGTCAAACGACGGCCTCGCCCACCTCCTCTCCTACTTCGAAATGCTCGCCGGTGACTGGCGCTACCTTTCGACCCACCTCGACGTCATGGAGCGTATTACGCCGGCCCGGGTGCAGGAGGCGGCGGGGAGATACCTGACGGCCGGAAACCGGACGGTCGTCACGCTGGTGACCCGACGTCCCGGGGAGGAAGAGAAGTGAGGGGCGCTGTCGGCGACGGTCGACCGGCATCGGGGAGGCGGGTGACCGGGTGGGCTGCGGGGCTGGGTTCGCTGGCGGCTTTCCTCCTCGCCGGGGCCTGCCTCGGACCGGGCTTGCCCGATCCGAGAGAGATGACCTTTCCGGCGCTGCGGATTGCTCCGCCCCTCCCCGAGAGAGTGGTGCGGGAAAACGGGATGGTGATGCACCTCCTCCCCGATCGCGAAGTGCCCCTCGTCGACGTCCAGGTTCTGATCCGCACCGGCGCGGTCCTGGAGCCGGAGGACAAGGTCGGCCTCGCCGATCTCACCGGCCGGGTGCTGCGAACGGGAGGCAGCCGCCGCCGCTCCGGCCCTTCGCTGAGCGAGACGCTGGAAAGCATGGGTGCGGTCCTGGAAACTTCCATCGGCTGGGAGTCCGGCCGGGCTTCCCTTTCGGTGCTCAGCGGCGACGTCGAGAAAGGGATAGAACTCCTGGCCGAACTCCTGCGCCACCCCCGCTTCGAGGCTGAGGAAGTCGAGCGGGCGAAGAATCGCAAGGTCGAGTCGATCCGCCGCCGCTCCGACGATCCCGACACCGTTGCTTTCCTCGAGTTCAGGGCGGCCGTCTACGGCGACGATCCCCGGGGGAGAAAGTCGACGGTCGAGGGGGTTGCGTCCATCGCGAGGGATGATCTCGTCGCTTTTCATCGTCGTTACTTTCACCCTGACCGGATCATCGTCGGCGTGAGCGGGGACTTTGAAACGGAGGAGTTCATCGCCCTCTGGGACCGCTATTTCGGCGACTGGTCACCGGTCGGCCGTCCCGCGGAGCCTTTTCCGGTTCCCCGGCTCTCCCCCCCTCCGGTGGTGCGAATGGTCCGGAAGGGATTCCCTCAGTCGACCATTCTTCTCGGCCACCTCGCCCCTTCCATCCACTCCCCCGATTTTTTCGCCTTCACTCTTCTCAACTACGTCCTCGGCGGCGCGGGCTTCAACTCCCGCCTGATGGGGGAGATCCGTTCCAACCGGGGACTGGCTTACAGTGTCGGCAGCTGGTACCGCGGTGACGTCGGTTACGGGGTGTTCATTGCCCACTGCAAGGCCGGACCGGAGAACACCGTCGCGGCGGCGCGGCTGATGCGGGAGATCATTGAAGAGGTGAGGGCGAAGGGAGTGACGGCCGAAGAGCTGCGGTGGGCCAAGGAGGCCATCGTCAACAAGCTGGTCTTTGCCATCGACGGCACGGCCGAGGTTGTCTCCCGTAAGATATCCTATGAGTACGACGGGCTGCCGGACGATTTTCTGGAAACCTATCCCGAGAAGATCGAAGCGGTCGGCCGGGAAGAGCTTCTCCGCCTGGCGCGGCAGGTTCTCCGGCCTCTCCAGTCGCCGATGGTCGTCGTCGGTGACGGCCCGAATCTGAGCGAAGCCCTAGCCGAGTTCGGAACCGTAGTCGAGATCCCCCTGGAAGACCCGCTCCCGGCAGGCGAAGCCGGTCCGTAAGACCAGATCCGGCTGCTTCCATCGCCGGCGGAAAGGCGCCCATCCCCCAGGGAGGGTCCCGGGTTAATCTGGCACCCCTCCTTGTCAACTCAATGGACAGACTATTCAGTACGTGCTTCGAGCCGTGCCGGTCGGGAGGGCGCCTGTCCCTGGACTCGCTACGCTGCGCCGCCGGGGCTCCCCTGTATGCGGCCCCTCGAAGGCCGGAACTCGGACTTCGT
>PVMK01121814.1_pt1 | contig 21331 bp, 16 predicted proteins | sample 1853481 | NCBI WGS metagenome assembly PVMK01 (sample SAMN08533507, study PRJNA380276) | Marine sediment metagenome, whole genome shotgun sequencing project.
ATTGGGTAATTAAGAATTCTGACGTTTTCTAATTGACGCAATCCGATTTTCGATCCATCACTCCAGTACTCCATCACTCCAATACTCCATGTGGCAGTTGGATATTAATCTATGAATTTTGCAGTATAAAGTTCCGCAATCAATTATACTCATAAAACCCTCTTCCTGTTGTCCTGCCCAGCCAGCCGGCTTCGACGTACTTTCGCAAAAGCGGACAGGGACGATACTTTGAATCCTTAAAACCGTCGTAGAGGGTTTCCATAACTGCCAGGCAGGTGTCGAGACCAATTAGATCGGCAAGGGTCAACGGGCCCATGGGGTGATTCATGCCGAGTTTCATGACGGTATCGATATCTTCGCGGGTTCCCACATTGTGATAAAGACAGTAAACAGCCTCATTGATCATCGGCAGCAGGATCCGGTTGGCAATAAAACCCGGATAGTCATTGGCTTTGGCCGGTGTCTTACCAAACTTTTCAGCCAGTTCCCAGGTGGTTTTAAAGGTCTCATCCGAGGTGGCGATGCCCGGTATTACCTCGACCAGCTTCATCACCGGCACCGGATTCATGAAATGCATGCCGATTACCTTTTCAGGCCGCCGGGTTTGGGCGGCGATCCGGCCGATGGGTATGGAAGAGGTGTTGGTTGCCAGGATCATGCCGGATTGACAGATCTCATCCAGATTTTTAAATATTTGAAATTTTAGATTTTCATTTTCGGTGGCTGCTTCAACGACAAAATCCGCCTTAGACATGTCCTGCAGATCGACACTCGGTTTGATCCGACCCAAAACGGTATTTTTCTCATCATCGGTCATTTTGCCTTTGTCCACGCTGCGGGCCAAAATCTTTGTGATGGTGGCCAGACCGCGTTCCACGAATTCTGTTTTGATATCATTCATGACCACATCGAGACCGCTCATGGCAACCACCTGAGCGATCCCATTTCCCATCTGCCCTGCACCGACGACTCCAAATGTCTGATGTCCATCCTGCCTCCTTGCTCGTGAGATGGTTAGTCGTTAAGAACGTTAGGATCGTCGTTCGTCCTAGTTAAATTCGCTGCACTCGTCACTCGCACCCCACAGCCGTTAGGCTAAGAATCGATGGCTGGACGTACTTGAGAGAAATCTCAATTTACAAAGTACAAATCCCAAATGGATTACAGCAGTACAAATCGCAAACAAAAGCCAAAAACCATATCGAAACAGACTTGTGGCATTTTGTTATTGGGAATTGGAATTTGTTTGATATCTGGTATTGAGATTTGTGATTTGCGCCTAAAAACGATCAAAACGTTAACAATATATGCTTAGCCTGACGGCTATGCCCCGCACCCCGCACCCCGCAACGCGTAACCCGAAACGCGCACTCCGCACCCCGCTTATCTCTCACCACCATCGCCACCGCTTCTCCTCCGCCCAGACACAGGGACGCCAGGCCGGTCTTTTTATCCTGCTTGATCATTTCATGCAGCAGGGTCACCAGCACCCGGCAGCCGCTGGCACCAATGGGATGGCCGAGGGCGACGCTGCCGCCGTTGACATTAACCATTGACGGATTCAGCTGCAATTCGTTTAGCACAGCCACGGTTGAACCGCTAAAAGCTTCATTGATTTCATAAAGATCTACTTCTTCTTTGGAAATCCCTTCTTTTTGCAGGCATTTGGGTATTGCCAGAATCGGTGCCATCAGCACGTATTTCATATCCAGAGCGGCGGAGGCCTGGGCGCCAATGGAAGCGATGACGTTGCAGCCAAGTTCTTCAGCTTTTTCTCGGGACATTACCACCACAGCCGCCGCACCGTCGCTGATGATCGATGCATTGCCGGCGGTGGCATAGCCCTCTTTTTGAAAGGCAGGTCGCATTTTGGCAAGCGCTTCATAGGAGGTCTGCCGGGGGCATTCATCTTTGCTGAAAAGCACAGGATCCCCTTTGCGCTGGGGGATTTGAACCGGAACAATTTCATCTTCAAATCGGCCGGAACGGATCGCTTCCAATGTCCGGCTGTAGGATTCGTCGGCATAGCGGTCCTGCGCCTTGCGGCTGACATGGTACTTTTCTGAACACAGATCATTGGAGATGCCCATATGAAAATCGTTGACAATATCCCACAGGCCGTCATGGACCATGGAATCATGCAGGGTGCCGTTGCCCATGCGGAATCCGAAGCGGGCTTTTTCCAGGTAGAAGGGCGCCATGGTCATGTTTTCCATCCCCCCGGCCACGACCACATCGGCATCTCCGGTTTGGATGGCCTGGGCCGCCAGCATCACTGTCTTCAGGGCGGACCCGCAGACTTTATTTACCGTGAAACATTCCACTTCCCAGGGCATATCCGCCTTTACAGCTGCTTGCTTGGCCGGATTCTGTCCGTAACCGCACGGTAACACCAGGCCCATTATGACCTCATTGACGGCTTGCTTCTCGATACCGGCTCTCTTGATGGCTTCCTCGATGACGATGGCCCCCAGAGCTGTGGCACCGATGCTGCCCAGGGAACCGTTAAAGCTGCCCAGGGGGGTCCTTACCGCACTGACGATGACTGCCTCTTTCATGTAAATTGTCCTCCGATGTTAGTTAAAATCAGCGTTTTGAACTGTATTCCGACTATTTTAAAATTTAGCCGGCAGCGTGAGTTGTCTGTTGGGTGTTGTTAGTTGGGAAATAAGGATGGTATCTAATTTTTATCTTTATCCTTTGCTGCCGAATGCGTTGAGATTTTCGATCTTAGCAGCTACTAAGGTTCATCGCCCACAAACCACTTACCACGAACAACTCACATTTATTACATATTCCTCCGATACTTCCCTCCCACATCATACAAGGCCTGGGTAATTTGTCCCAGGCTGCATACCCTTACGGTGCTCATCAATGCCTCAAATATGTTATCTCCGCGAAGTGCAACATTTTGCAGGCGCTCCAGCGCTCCGGACGACTCTTTTTCATGGCGCTTTTTAAAGTCGGCCAGACGATCGAGCTGTGATTGCTTTTCTTCTTCGGTGGCGCGGGCCAGCTCAATGCTTTCACTGAGCAGATCGTCATCGGCGTCCGGATCCCGAAAGGTAGTGACACCGATGATAGGAAGCCTGCCGGTATGCTTCAGCATTTCATAGTACATAGATTCTTCCTGAATCTTGCTGCGCTGGTAGCCGGTTTCCATGGCCCCCAGAACGCCGCCTCGCTCGGTAATGCGGTCAAACTCCATCAGCACCGCTTTTTCCACCAGATCGGTTAATTGTTCAAATATAAAGCTGCCCTGGTTTATATTCTCATTGGCGGCCAAACCCCACTCGCGATTGATGATCAGCTGGATGGCCAGGGCCCGCCGGACCGATTCCGCGCTGGGTGTTGTAATGGCCTCGTCAAACGCATTGGTGTGCAGGCTGTTGCAGTTATCATAGATGGCACATAAGGCCTGCAGGGTGGTACGGATATCGTTGAATTGAATGTCCTGGCTGTGAAGTGATCGACCGGATGTCTGGATATGATATTTGAGCATCTGACAACGGTTCGACCCGCCATACTTCTTTTTCATGGCAATGGACCAGATACGTCTGGCCACCCGCCCGATAACATTGTATTCGGGATCCAGACCGTTGGAGAAGAAGAAGGAAAGATTCGGTCCGAAAATGTCGATGGGCATACCACGGGATAAATAGTACTCGACGTAGGTAAAGCCGTTGGCCAGGGTGAGTGCCAGCTGGGTGATGGGATTGGCCCCGGCTTCGGCGATGTGATAGCCGGAGATGGAAACTGAATAAAAATTGCGAACGTTATTGTCAATGAAGTACTGCTGAATGTCACCCATCATTTTCAAGGCGAAATCAATGGAGAATATACAGGTATTTTGTCCCTGGTCCTCTTTGAGAATATCGGCCTGTACGGTGCCGCGAACATTTGAGAGAACGTCCGCACGAATCTGTTGATACTGTTCTTCGGTGGGTTTTTTGCCGTTTTCAGCATTGAACCTATCGACTTGCTGATCAATAGCGGTATTTAAAAACATGGCCAGGATAATCGGCGCCGGCCCGTTGATGGTCATTGAAACGGACGTGTTGGGTGCGCACAGTTCAAAGCCGTCATAGAGTACTTTCATATCATCCAGGGTGCAGATACTGACCCCGGAAGTTCCGACCTTGCCGTATATGTCGGGCCGAATATCCGGATCATAGCCATACAGGGTTGCCGAGTCGAAAGCCGTGGAAAGACGTTTGGCCTCGTAGTCGGCGGACAGCATTTTAAACCTGCGATTGGTGCGTGCCGGGTCACCTTCACCGGCAAACATACGGGTGGGGTCCTCATCGACGCGTTTCAACGGAAAGACTCCGGCTGTAAAAGGAAAGCGGCCGGGCACGTTTTCTTCACGCATCCAGCGGTAAAGCTCAGCCGGATCCTGAAAGCGGGGCAGGGCAATTTTGGGAATGCGGGAGTGCGACATGGATTCGGTGTGGAGCGGAATTCTGATCTCCCGCTCGCGAACCTGGTATACCAGCTCATCCCTGGCGTAGGTTGTCTTTATATCTTCCCACTCATCCAGACGTTGCAGCGTATCGCGGTCTAAAGCGGCTTTGGCTTTTTGAACTTCGGTTTTCAGCCGGGCGAGTACTTCGGTAAACCCGCCGTCCAGATTATCAGTCCCCAATTTTTCGGTGGTTTCCTGCAGATGCCAAAACGATCTCAGCGCCCGGGATTGCTCCTTTGTTTTTTGATGATATTGCCGGATGGTATCGGCAATTTCGCTTAGATAACGAGTGCGTTCAGGGGGAATGATGATGGTCTTGGACGAGGATGTTTTGGTCTCCGGTCTGGGCATCCGAGGTTCATATTTTACGCCGGTTTTCGAATGGATCGTATCGAAGATGGCGTGGTAAAGTGCGGTAACCCCATCGTCGTTAAATTTGGAAGCGATGGTGCCGAAGACGGGCATTTCAGTCGGGTCCCGATCAAATGCTTTACGATTGCGCTGAACCTGTTTGCGGACATCCCGGACGGCATCTTCCCCGCCGCGTTTTTCAAACTTGTTGACCACCACCAGGTCGGCGAAGTCCAACATATCGATTTTTTCAAGCTGTGAGGCGGCACCAAATTCACTGGTCATCACATAAATGGATATGTCGACCAGATCGGCAATGCTCGAATCCCCCTGACCAATGCCGGCTGTTTCGGCAATAACCAGATCAAAGCCGGCCGCTTTAACAGCAGTGATAGCATCTGCCAGTACCTCGGGGATTTCCGTTTGGGATTGTCGTGTTGCGAGGGTATCGAAAATACAACCGCGGATTGCCGATGGCATTCATCCGGATGCGATCGCCCAAAAGCGCGCCGCCGGTCTGCGCCGGGAAGGATCGCAGCTGAGCACGGCCACGTGAATATCTTTGAGATCCTGCAGGATGCGTAAAATGACTTCATCGGTTAACGATGATTTTCCGGCACCTCCTGTGCCGGTAATTCCGATAACCGGTGTTTTGCGGTCCCCGATTTTTTTTGCCAGTTCGGCACGCAGCGCCGCAAAATGTCCATTTTCCCGGGATTTGGCCTGCTCGGCGATCGTGATCAGGTTGGCCACCACAAGTTTGTTTTGCGGGCGACAGATCGTCAACTGATACCCCATCCTCTTTGACGGTGGAAAAATCCATGCATTGAACCATATGGTTGATCATGCCCTGAAGGCCTAATCTGGCACCGTCTTCGGGTGAATAAATCTTGGTGACGCCATAGGCTTCGAGCTCTTTTATCTCTTCAGGGACAATCACACCGCCGCCGCCGCCGAAAATCTTGATGTGGGCTGCCCCTATTTCTTTTAAAAGATCCACCAGATACTTGAAAAATTCTATGTGACCACCCTGATAACTCGATACTGCCACCCCCTGGACGTCTTCTTCAATGGCAGCATCCACAATATCCTGGACGGATCGGTTATGCCCCAGGTGGATAACTTCCACGCCTGTATCCTGGAGGATGCGGCGCATGATATTTATGGCTGCATCATGACCATCAAAAAGGGATGTGGCAGTCACCACCCGGATGTGATTTTCGGGTTTGTAGACTTCAACTTCAGCGCTCATGGGACCCCCTCTGAAATGACTTTAGAATGACGAATGACGAACGACGAACGGTGGAAGTCGCTTCGCTCCATCATTTGATAAACACAAATCGATAGGATTCCTTAATTTCTCCTTCGACATTCGTCCTTCCTTAGTCTTTCCTAGCCGTTTTCCTTGATGTAATAAATATTGCTGTTAGTTCGTCTGCTTCTTTTAGTAACGGTTCTACGAGATGTTTTTTTGGTAGGTTTTCGTCAATGATAAACTCCAGCCAGAAATACGATTCATCGGCTTCTTCGATGACGATACTTAGTTTTGATATAAAACTTGCTTTTGATTGAGCAAGCCTGGCAGCTCTGTAGTTAGCGGCAACTGAGGTAGAACACCGGATTAATTGTCCCCGAATGTGATTTCCTATCGACGTGTTAGGTAGCACCATTGACAGCTTAACACATCGATGTGCAAATTCCTTTGTTCTTAACTTGAGTTCTTCGCTCATGATTTCTCCCTTTGGAATGACAAGGGAATGACGAATGACGAACGACGAATGACGAACGGTGGAAGTCGCTTCGCTCCATCATTTGATAAACATAAATCGATAGGATTCCTTCTTTCGTCCTTCTTCATTCGTCGTTCGTCATTTATTTCGTGCACATTTTTAGTATAAATTCGGTCTGATGATTGATATAATCATCGAGACTGTAGTGACGGGCCAGATACCATCGCCTGAAGGTCCACATGTGGCCCAGTACCACAATATTGTGAGCCGCCAGTTCAATGCACTGCTCTTTGATACCCGGCAATTCTCCTGAAGCCGCTATGCGGGCCAGAACTTCCACAAATAGACCGGTAATTTGAAGCTCGTTTTCAAGGACTCTTTTCTGCCACTGGGGAGGCAATGACTGGGTTTCCTGGTATATAAGCAAAATAAAGTCACTCATTCGGTGGCAGACTTCGAAATATTGCCGGATTACGCCTGCAAGGGCAGCGCGGCCGGCTGTCGCCCCGGACATCGCTTCTGTCACGCCCCGGGCCACTTCCGCATGTATGGATTCGCACACCACATAAAGGATATCTTCTTTCGAGGCGAAATATTCGTACAGGGAACCGATGGAAGAACCGGATGCCCGGGCAATTTGCCGGGTGGTGGTTTTATGGAAACCCCTCTCGATGAAAAGCTGAACGGCGGCATCGGCGATCCGGCGGCGTCTTCGTTTCACCAGATCGGGATCCTTGACCTGGGTAGGGATGTCTTTTGTTCTGATCAGTTCTTGCATGATAACCCTAATCCGGACAAGCCGGGAAAAATTGAATATTGACGATTGAATATTGAAGATTTGTGGTATCGCTTCGCTCTGTCTTTTTTTGATAGCTCTTTTTGGAATTTATCCGCCAAGCCGGATGTACCGACATCGATGCAGTTCATGGATATCGAACCTATTCCAACTTCGCCTTTTGCTGTCAATATTACATCAAATTTGTTGCAGCGAGGCTATGCCACAATTAATTGACCGAGCGCTCATTCATAATGAATAGCATGCTTCCGTTTTTATTGTCAAGGTTTTCTATAATTTAAATTAATATACTTAACCCACTATAATTATGTTATATTTCGATATCTGATTTTAATTTTACTATAATGATAAAGGTATTGACAAATACAATTTATTCAAGTAAAAATTGCATTATGACCGAGCGCTCGCTCATAATGAGGGCCGATTAATTTTCTTTTTGCCTTCTTTGTACTTAACCTATGAACGGTTACCAAATAACAAATATAGACCTCGTTAAATGGTTGATTAGGTAAATTATAGTCATAATTTCACAATGTTATGATTGTTGAAACATGAAATGTCCAATTGTTTTGCAAATATGAGATAAAGCATATTTACAACCACTTAACCAATCAACTAATCAACTAATCAACCAATCAACGATATCTGAAGTCGGGAGGAATGCATGGAGAATAATATCTTGTTGGCAGAAGAAGATGCCGGAAGCCTGACGTTGACCCTGAACCGGCCCGACATCATGAATTCTTTGAACTTTTCTTTGTTGCACGCGCTGCGGGACCAGATCGAAGCGGTTCGATTCAGAAGTGATATTCGGGTTGTCATTATCACCGGCAGTGGGCAAAAGGCTTTTTGTGCCGGTGCCGACCTGAAGGAACGTGCCACCCTCAAGCCCGAACAGGTCAAGGAATTTATTTTTACCATTCGCAGCCTTTTCACATCTATCGAACAGCTAAATAAAGCGGTCATCGCAGGGGTGAATGGGATTGCACTGGGCGGCGGTACCGAGCTGGCATTGGCAAGCGATATTCGCATCGCTTCATCTAATGCCAGTATGGGACTTACTGAAACGCGTCTGGCGATCATTCCCGGGGCTGGTGGAACCCAGCGCCTGCCGCGACTGGTGGGCAAGGGCAAAGCCAAAGAGCTTATTTTTACCGGCCAGCGCATAGATGCCCAAGAGGCCTTGAAAATCGGCCTGGTCAATAAAGTTTGTGAACCACAGGATCTGCCGGCAGAGTGCCAAAAAATGGCGGCCATGATTTGCGAGACCGGACCGATTGCCATTGAACAGGCTAAATATGCCATCAACTACGGCATGGAAACGGACATGCATACGGGTCTTGCCATCGAGTCGAATGCTTACTGGGTGTGCATCCCCACCGAAGACCGCCTGGAAGGACTGGCGGCTTTTAAAGAAAAAAGAAAACCGGTATATAAGGGGAAATAGAAGAATGAAGAATGACGATTGACGAACCTTAGGAAGGACGAATGACGAAGGACGAAGGACGAATGGTGGAAGTCGCTGCGCTCCGCCGATTGATAATTTTTAAAATAGATAGTATTCCTTAAATAGACATTCGACGTTCGTCCTTCGTCCTTCCAAAAAGCAGGCACAATAGTGGGTACAAATTACATATTCCCAACCCGGCAAAGCCGGAATTGAATATTGACGATTGAAGATTGAAGATTTGTTGATGTCGCTTCGCTCCGTCCTTTTTAAAATCGAAAGAATACCTTAAATATTCAATATTCATTCGAAAATATTCAATAGTTACAAAATAGCGATAATATTTTGTTAGATAAATCCTTCGCAAATATGATGGGATTTCAGTAAATAGGTACTAAGCAATATGAACATTATTTAAGCATATAATTACACGAAAGGAGGCTTATAACGTCATGACTGAATACGATTACTGGAAGATTTTTCCACGAATGGCTAAAAAAATTACCATTGGCGACATTACCGTGCGGGATGGATTTCAGCATGAAGAAAAGTTTATTTCCACCCAGGCAAAAAAGTTTTATTTGGAGGAACTGATCTTTGCCGGCTGCCGCAACATCGAGGTGACCAATTTGGGAAATCCTTTTCTAATGCCCCAGTTTAGAGACGCCGAAGAACTGCTGACCCATGTGCGCAGCGATCGTTTCAAACAGCGTTGCGCAAAAAAAGGCATTAATTATGATGATATCACTTTTACCGCCATTACCATCCGTGAAGGTGGCGTGAATCGTGCCATCGAGCTGAGGGAGAAAGGCATTGGGCCCGATCGTCTGCTGATGATGGTATCCACCGAGGAAGAGCATCATTTTGCCAATTCCGGTACGACCCTGCCGGACTACTGGGCCGAGGCCGAGCGTTGTATCAAAAAATCAACCGATGCCGGTATGAAAATGTGCGGCACCGTCAGCACCATCTGGGGCAGCCCCATCGGCGGTGCTACGGAGTTGAAAGATGCGGTGGAGTTTACCAAACGTTTCCTGGAAATCGGCGCCCATGACATCGAGCATGCCGACCATGACGGCAGTGCCTCGGCCGCCGAGGTATATCGTTACTATGCCACGATCCTGGATGAAATTCCAAATCCGGACTTGCACATCGCTCACTTTCATGAAACCAAGCGAGTGGCCTCGGCTTCCGTTCTGGCCGCTTTGCAGGCCGGTATTACCCATTTTGAGGCCACCCTGGGGGGGATGGGCGGACAACCGGCCAATTTCCTGGATGATACTCCGGTGAAAGGGACCGGCGAATACTACTACGAAGATCCGCGTTACGTAGGGCTGGTTACCTTGGAGGATACCCTGGTTCAGATCGACGAGATGGGCATTGAACATGGCTGGGATGTGGATCGCGTGCTGTGGATTGGGCGACAGATGGAAAAGACCGTCGGCCGCCGACTGCGCTCCGAGGCCGTCATCAACGGCCGAACCTTAAAAGAGGGGCATCCGAAATTCGCCCGTCCCGGATTAAAATTCAGAAAAGAAAAACTGGGTGAAACACCTGAGCAGAAATGGCCCCGGGACTGGACGGACAAGCCGGTGCTGCCGGAGCAGTATCGGCCATAATTAGATGATGTATCGGAATTGCTACAGTTTATTGGAATCACGGTGCTTTTTGCGGCCATTTTCTTGGTAAGCCGCATGGAATGATGGAATAGTGGAATGCTGGCCCGCCCTGGCGCGATTCGGTGTTAATGCTTCTTCTGGTATAATAGATTTGATTATAGTTAAAAAATGGACACGCTATGAATTCGGACTGGGCCAGGGAAGACTGGGTATAAAAAGCGGAAAAAGATCTATTCTACAAAAAATGTTGTATCAACATTTTATGATGATGCCCGTCAGACATCCATTTTCTGCTTTCGCCCCGAAAAAATACGCCACTATTGCGAGAAAATCAATACAATTATATTCGTTTTGATTCTCTAAACCCACCATTCCATTATCCTCTCCGAGCCGGAGGCCAGAACCCATGATTCCAATATTCCAATTGGCCTAAGTCCCTAACTTGCATCTCGAGGTATTCGCAACCCGGCTTTGATTTCCGGGTACCAGGCTTTCATGAGGTAACCGATAAAGATTGCGATGAAATAGGATTTGACATCCACTTTTATTTGCAGGCATAATGCAACATAGGTTGAGCGGTTCAGCCCGCCCTGGTGCGACTTATAAGATCATATTACGGCCCGTGTCAGGTTCCCAAATATGAATCCAAATAATTGAGCAATGCAAAATCAGGTCTGGGCCAGGGGGTTCACCGTTCCGGGTTGAAAAAACCAGACAGCTCGTATCATAGGAATCATGTCTTCATCGGGTTATAAATCTGTTTCACTCAATGTGATATGATGGTATTCTATATTTTGATTAATTGGGAGCAGTATCCATAAATAGTCACTAGTTCCGCCGCAGGCGGATCAATAGTCAATTCCGACGATAGTCAGTACCGGCTCGTCCGGGAGAGGATGGTTCGGCATGAAATCTCTGACTGCCTGTATTGTTGTATGTTTTTTATTTTTTACCATCGGATGTGCATCTACCAAAACCGTTTACCATAGCGTGAATTATGATTACGACGTAAATGTCGACTTCACCCGTGTAAAAACCTACGATTGGGTATCTTTGCCGGGGACATTGCGAATCGATCAATTCAATCGGAGTCGGATACAGGATGTCGTCGATAAACAACTGGACGCCAAAGGGTTAAAAATATCCCCGCGAAACCCTGATGTATTCCTTGTCATGTACGGGGGAGATCGTAAAGCAGTTGATATGACCGTAATGATGGACTATGAAGTCTATACGGTTGGTAGACTGAAGCTGGCGCTTTATGATGCGAAATCCAACGAGGAAATATGGTGGGCTGAAACCTGGGCCGATTTATTTCATTATATGACCCCTGAAGAAAAAGACAGGATGATAGCGTTCGCCGTCCATAGAATGCTGGAATATTATCCTCCCGGGCCTTGAAGTCTTTCCATCCTGAATCTAAATAAACCTGTCGATCGGTACGTCAAATAACTGAGATAATTTCCTGGCAACATCTTTACTGATAGTCCGTGTATTATGTTCCATGTCAGATATTTTTTGTCGAGTAAATTTCCCAAGTTTCTGACCAAGCTCTGCTTGCGTCAGTCTAAAATTTTCCCGATAAATTCTTAAAGTATCTCCAGGAGTTGTCGCTTCGCTGATGTCTTTGTACCAGTCTGTGTCAAAGATATTGAGGAGTTCTTCGTCATCCTTGACCACCTCAACGTCTTGACCGAATTCTCGTTCAAGATATTCTATGACTTCGGAGGGAATATCCCCTTTTACCTTGAAAAGAGTCTTATTAGTACGGGGCTTTTTCACGACTGCCAACATAGTACACCTCGATAATTATAGTCTGGCTGTGTTGCCTCCAGCAAGCCACCCAAGAAGTTCCCAGGTGGCAATGGTATTCAGTCTGACTAAGTTTGCTGTTTTCAGGAAATGGTAGTCAGTCCCATTGCCTTAAAATCAGCGTCAAAAGAAAGGGCGGGCATTTTTTTTAGTTCCCCCAAGATGAGGACCCGTGTGAGGGCATCGACAAAGGAAATTTTTCTATCTTTGCCAAAAAGATTGAACACTGCAATGGCCTGATGATGTTGGCTTTCTGTGGAATGATGGATTTTATAAAGATCGATTGACTGATTGAAAATCAGTGCTTCGGTGTAACCATACTGGTAGCGAAGAACGGTCATGGTCTCCGAGACAGCAAACCAGGAAGTATGAATCGCGATTCGGTTTTCCTTGATTTCTTTAAATAGTTCTATAGCCCGTTTGTGTTTTGTGTCCTTTTTCGAAAATAGAGCGATAAAAAATCCGGCATCACAAAAAACGGCATTAAATCCTTTAAGCGTTTTCATTATCGCTTCCGTATAAGAAAGATTTGTAGTTTTCGGCCACCGGCAGCAACTCCTCCAATGGCTCGGGTAAAGCCCCAATCAATTCTAAAACTTGCTCATAGCGGTTAACACCCCCCAACAACTCAATCCGAGCAAATGGCTTACCTCTTTTACTGACTTCTAATGACTCACCAGGCTTTAGAAGCTTGTCCAGCTGGGTCAGCTTAATTCGAGCCTCACTGAGCTTTAGTTTCAATATTGGTTCTCCCATAGCAACACCTCTATAATTTGTACAAATTCTACATATAATTATTATATTTTGTACACTTTGTCAAGAGAAAAGGCATGTGCATACAAGAAATTTTTTGATTGCTGATTGATTATTCTTTGCAGTTAAAGATAATCAACCCATTGCCATTTGATCTCTCCATTTTTGTTCACGTGTTTCAAATTGCCCTGCCGCACGGCGTCGCTTAAGGTCTCATATATCTGCTCCGGGTCATAATCCGTCGTTTGGCAAATTTTATTTGAAAGAAACGTTAACAGTTCCTTTTCTGTCACAGGCGATCCCTGGTGACGCCGGCATCCATTTTCTTCGATCACGCCTTTCATCATCAGATCGTAAACCAGGACAATTCTCTCCAGGTTTTCGATTTCCCAAATCTCCTCTTTGGAGGCCCTGTTTTCAGACATGCGCACTTGAATGTCCGATAAATAATCATCGTACTCGGCTTCCCATTTGACAACAATGTCATCCAACATCTTATGATCAACCGACGGTGTCTCCACAATGGCTCTGTTGGCATGATATTGGGACCAGTCGTTGGTTAAGATTTTGATGCCGTACTGGTCGCTTTGCTCGCGAACTTCGGTGCCGGGGAAGGGAGCCAGCAGGTGAAATCCGAAAGACAGGCCCAGCTTTTTTAGGCGGTTGCCAAATTCCATGGTTTCTTTTATGGTTGCCGGGGTTTCACCCGGAAGCCCGAGAATGAAAGATGCAAAAGGCATAATTTCCGCTCTTTTGCACATGTTGACGGCATCCTCAACCTGTTTGAGGGCAATTCCTTTTTTAATGGTTTTCAAAATCTGCGGATTGGCCGATTCAATCCCAAAGCTCACCGCGCTGCAACCGGCTGCTTTCATTTTTTTCAGGACAGCATCGGATATTGTGTCCACCCTGGCAAAAGATGTCCACTTCAGCTGCAATCCTCTTTCAATGATTTCATCACATACAGCGTTGCAGTGGTTTTTATTGGCGGTGAAAAGATCGTCGGCAATGTTGATCTGGTGAAAATTCAAAGAGTTGAGGTATTCCATTTCGTCGACGATTTTGCCGGCACTGCGGTAGCGAACCCTGGCACCCACCATCTTCCGGCCCACACAGAATATGCATTTATAGGGGCACCCGCGGCTGGTGGTCAAACTGATCGGCATCCCGAGCGCGCGGTAGCGACCCAGCGGAAGCAGGCGGCGATCCGGGACCGGCAGATCATCCAGGTTTTCGATGGGTCCTCTTTTTTCGGTAAAGCAGATTTCTGTACCTTTTCGGTAGGCGATTCCGTTCACCTTTTCCCATGGATTGCCATTGTTAACGGTCCGGGTTAGTTCGACCACGGTCCGCTCTCCTTCACCCAGTACAATAACATCCAGTTCCGGATAGGCTTTGAGAGTGTCCCGGGCGCAAAAAGACACATGGGGGCCGCCCATAACGGTCAGAATACCCGGATCAATGCGTTTGATGTCTTTAAGGACGTCAATGGCATTGTCAAATGTCATGGTGACGGCGGTAATCCCGACGACCTGGGGATTGAAGTCTTCGATCAGGTTTTGCAGCATGGATTGGCTGTAGGGAAAAACAACCAGGTCAAGAATTCTTACCTCCACTTCCGCCTCGGACAGCGCTGATGCCAGATAGGCAAGCCCCAGGGGAGGGGAGGGAGTTTCGGAAATTGGGTAGAAAGGATTTATAGTAGAAAGCGCATAATATCGAATATTGAACCCGTATCGCAAAAGTTTAAATTACAAATCACAAGTACCAAATATCAAACAAATTCCAATGACCAAATTCGAAATTCCAATTTTGAAGAGAATACGCCAATTTGCCCATAGCTGAGTGGCTTCTTGTGAAAAATATTGTCGGTTCCTGCCCCTATGCTGTTTTGGTCATTTGAATATTTGAATTTGGGCGATTTAAAAAAAATGGGGACCGGACAAAATGTCCGGACCCCATTTAGTCTACACATTTGGCTATTAGAACAATCCGGACTGACTTTACCCGTTTCCACATCCACATCCACCCGCCTGAAAGCCGGGTTGGAGCTGGTACCGGGCATCAGGCTGATGGTGCCGGCGCAGGGGCACAGGAATTTGGCACCCGAATAAATCAGGATGTCGCGAATCGGCAGGGTCCAGCCCTTGGGAACACCCTTACGGACCGGATCATGGGTCAGGCTTAAATGGGTTTTGACCATCATGGTGGCGAAATCGGCGTACTGGGGATCATTTTCCAGCATCTTGGCCTTGGCTTCCGCATCGGACGTCCAGGATACGCCATCAGCGCCGTAAACTTCTTTGGCGATGGTTTCCACGCGATCCCGCAGTTTCATCTCCAGGGGATACAGGAATTTGAAGTCGTTTTCTTCTTCACAGGCATCCATAACCGCATCGGCAAATTCCAGAGCGCCCTCACCGCCCAGTTCCCAGTGCTTGGACTCGGCACAGCGTGCGCCGGCCGCTTCAGCGGCTTTCTTGACAACGGCCACTTCCGCATCGGTGTCCGTGTAAAACCGGTTGACACATACCACCGGATTGATACCGGCTTTACGGATTACATTGATGCAATGAACCATGTTTTCACAACCCTTTTCCACCAGTTCCAGGTTTTCTTTGGTGTATTCATCCGCCAGGGCAATGCCGGCCACCACCTTGGGGCCGCCGCCATGCATCTTTAAGGCCCGGATGGTGCTGGTCAAAACAGAAACGTGGGGTTTCAAACCACTGAAACGGCATTTGACGTTCCAGAATTTTTCAAAACCGATATCGGCCGCAAAGCCGCTTTCGGTGACATGGTAATCGAACATCTTCAGCCCGATGCGATCGGCAATGATCGAAGACTGGCCGACGGCAATATTGGCAAACGGTCCGGCATGGACCATGCAGGGGTTGTACTCGGCTGTGCACATCATGGTGGGGTTGATGGTATTGCGCATAAAAGCCGTCATTGCATTACCCACCTCTAGATCGCCGGTGGTCACCGGTTTGCCGCTCTTGTCGAAGGCCACGGTAATATTGTTCAGGCGCTCTTTCAAATCCGCAAGATCCCTGATAACAGACAGGATGGCCATGCACTCGGAACCTACGGCAATACCGAATTTGGACTGCATGGTAAAGCCGTCCATGCGGCCGCCGATACCGATGATGATGTTTCGCAGTGTCTGGGCACAAAAATCAATAATCCAGCCAAGTTCCACCCGGGTGGGATCAATGTTCAAACGCGGCATGCCGGTCAGGCGTTGCAGTTGCTCATCGTTGTAATTGCGCTCATGCTGCATGCGGGCGGTCATGGCCACCATGGCCAGGTTGTGGGCATTCATAATGTCATTGATATCACCGGTCAGACCCAGAGAAAATTCGGTCATGGGAATCAGCAGTGAATTGCCGCCGCCGGCTGCCGTACCTTTAACGTTCATGGTGGGTCCACCGGAGGGCTGACGCAGAGCTCCGCCGACGTTAACGCCTCTTTTTCCCATCCCTTCCATGAGACCGCAGGAGGTGGTGCTTTTACCTTCACCCAGCGGGGTGGGGGTGATAGCGGTCACCTCGATGTACTTGCCATCGGGTTGGTCCTGGAGCCGGTTGATGATTTTAAGAAAATCAAGCTTGGCCAGTCGACCCATGGGAAGGATTTCGTCTTTTTCCAGTCCCAGTTTTTCGCGCCACTCATCGGGAGAGGGCATGTTTTTTTCCGCTGCTTCAGAAATCTGCCAATCGGCCATGTTTACTGCATCGTAAGGCATCGTAGAATCCTCCTTTAAATTGGGTTGTGGTAGTTGTGATTAATTTTTAGTAAGCGTTCACAGGTTATAATGTTTGATAAATTGCTTGGATTGCATAACGGTCGTAAAGCATTTTAAAACTTATCAATATCAACCTCCGTCACCGTCCATCAGGTTGTAATGTCTGACAACATTCTGATAATATATGGAAAATATCCCATATCATTTGACTTTCATTATTGCAAGAGATTTTATTGTCCCGCCTGCAATTGATTATTGACAATTTTCAAGGGTGATAATCATTTTGTAACTCCGTAGAGTCGGCCACCGTGCCGGCTTAAAAGGCAGTGTGTTTGTGCACCAAGCCTTGGCGGGCACGGTGTCCCGCCCTACGAATACTCAAGGCTGTTCTTGGTCATTGAATATTGGGATTTGATATGTGGCCATAGTTCAACCACAAAGACACCAAAATGGCACGGTTTCTTGATGACTAAACTGGCCGCTTCGGCGACCGAGCCTGGGTTGAACAGCGAACCGCAGAACCAGGGAAAAGCGAACCGCAGAATATCGAATATTGAATATCGAATGTCGAAGGAAGGAATTCTGTCGATTTTAACTAAAAAAGATAGAGCGAAGCGATTCCACCATTCGTCATTCGTCATTCGTCATTTCCGTCCCCCGCCCGTTTTGCAGCTGATGCAGCTTGTAGTAAAATCCTTTTCGCTTCATAAGCTCAATATGGTCGCCGGTTTCGATGATTCGGCCGCGGTGCAATACGATGATTCGATCGGCATTGCGGACGGTTGACAGCCGATGGGCCACCACCAGTGATGTCCTGTTTTTCATCAATGTCTCCACAGCCTGCTGTATCGCTAACTCGGTTGAGGAGTCGATGTAGGAAGTGGCTTCATCAAAGAGAATCAGCTGGGGGTTTCGTGCAAAAGCCCTGGCAATTGAAAGGAGCTGGCGCTCGCCGCTGGATATGGAAGCACCGCCTTCGCTCAGAACGGTGTCAAGCCCCTGGGGCAAACGGTCAATAAGGGGTCTGCATCTGGATGCATCGATGATGAATTGTTCCTGGGATGTGGTTGGATGCCGGCTGTCCTGGAAAATGTTTTGCCGGATAGTGCCGGAAAATAAAAAAGGGTCCTGCATAACAAGTGCGATTTTCGATCGAAACAAAGAAATATCCAGATTTCTTAAATCCAGACCGTTGATCAGCACCCGTCCTGATGCGGGATCGTAAAAACGGGGGATCAGGTTGATCAATGATGTTTTGCCGGCGCCGGTGGGTCCCACCACTGCAATGGTTTCACCGGCGCTGATACTGAATGAGATTTTTCGCAGGATATTTTCTCCGTCGACATAGCTGAAATAGACATTTTCGAAGCGAATTTCTTTAATGTGCTGCAGCCTGGATGCCCCATTGGCCCTTTGCACTGCAGGCCGGGTCAGCATCTCCCGGCTGTCCAGTATTAAGAATATACGTTCAGCTGACGCCATGGCATTTTGCAATATGTTATATTTTTCCGCCAGGTCACGGATGGGCCTAAAGAACATTCTGATATAGGAAATAAAGGCCACCAGGGCTCCCAGGCTCAGCGTACCGGTAAGTACCCGCCCGCCGCCGTAAAATATCACCAGAGCGACGGCCACCACCGCCAGAAGTTCAATCAACGGCATGAATACCGCCAGGACATGGATCTGGTTCATTCCGGCCAGGTAGTTCGCATGATTCAACTCCTTAAAAGTGCGGTAATTGTTCATTTCCTGTCGAAATAATTGGACCACCCGGATACCGCCGATGGTTTCCGAAAACCGGGTATTGATCTGGGCCACTTTGATGCGCAGTTCACGGAATATGGGCCGGGCCCGTCTGGAAAAATTTATCGACGCATACAATACCAGCGGTAAAACAATAAAAGAGATCAGGGCCAGCTTCCAGTTTATGACCAGCATGACCACGGCAATGCCGCAAAGCAAAAAAAGATCTTTGAAGATCATGGAAATGACCGAGGTGAACAGTTCATGCATGTTTTGGATGTCGTTGGTCGTCCGGGTCACCAGTCTACCCACCGGGTTGCGGGTGAAAAAGGCGATGGTCAGATTCTGGATATGGACAAACAGCTTCATGCGCAAATCATGCATGATCATGAGGCCGGTATATTCCATGATCATTTTCTGGACGAAATTTAAAATGAAGTTGATGATCACCAGGGCCATGAAAACAGCTGAAATAACAGTGATCCCTGTTATATCATTTTTGCGTAACACGGCAAGATCCGTTTTTTTTATCCCGGAAAGTTTGCTGTAAGAAATCAGGGCCGTGTTTCCTTCAATTTTAAATAATTCCGCGTATATATCGACCAGTGCCCGCTTTTGGGGATCGGCTAAATCCACCCGGATGACTCTTTCTCTGGTTTTATTTGCAGAGGCTTTGCCGGCAGCGACCCTATCCGTCGTCGGCACGATATAGCGGTCGATGGCAACTTTGGTGACATAGGGAAGGGCAAGATCCAGGACGGTGATTAAAACCACCAGTCCGATGGACCCGAAAAGCAAGAGCCGGTACGGTCGGGTAAACGGATAAAGCCGTTTCAACAGCTTTATATCATAGGGTTTGCCCAATTTGGATTCTTCAAAATATCCATGATCATGCTGCATTCAGGTCCTCTTCAATTTCTTGCAAATGATAGGTTTTGGCGTAGTATTTGTTTGATTCCATCAACTGCCGGTGAGTGCCGCATTCGGTAATACGTCCCAGATCGAGAGTGATGATGCGGTCGGCGTAACTGACGGCGGAAAGACGATGGGAGACAATGATGATGGTCTTTTGTCCGGCCATTTTCCGGATGGTGTTGATAATCGCCGTTCCGGTTTCCAGATCGACCTGGCTGATAGGGTCGTCGAGAAGCAGGATGGCATTATCCTGCAGCAGGCAGCGGGCAAGGGCGATGCGCTGTTTTTGCCCGCCGGATAGAATGATGCCCTTTTCGCCTACCACGGTTTCCAAACCGTCGGGAAAGCTTTTGATCGTATCGTACAGGGCAGTGTCTCTAACGGCTTTTTCAAGACGGTTTGAGGGGATTTGTTGATCGCCAAAGGTGATGTTCTCTCGAATCGTCCCGGCAAACAGGAACGGTTCCTGGGGGATAAACGAGATGTGTGATCTCAGATTTTGTATTTTCAGAGTGCGAATATCATGTCCGTCAATCAGGATTCGTCCCCGGTGGATGTCGTAGAGTCTTGGAATAAGACTTAAAAATGTCGATTTGCCGCAACCGGGAGGACCGACAACGCCCAGCACCGTCCCCGGTTCTATGTCCAAACTAATTTTGGAAAGCGTCGCTATTCCTTCCGGGTCCGGGTCGGCGCCATAGTGAAAGGAAACATTATCGAAAACGATGTGTCCCTGAACGTCTTCGGTAGATACGGCATTTTCACCGTCTCTGATTTCAGGGACGGTTTGCATAATTTGATTGATGCGGTCCAGAGAAGCCCGACCCCGCTGGATGAGATTGGTTACCCAGCCCAGGGCCATCATCGGCCAGGTCAGCAGACCCAGATAACTGATGAAAGCCACGAAATCTCCCGGTGTAATGTCTTGCATGATGGTTTTGCGACCACCGAGATAAATGACGATGGTCAGACTTAAATTGGAAAAAAGAAGCATCATCGGGAAAAAAGAGCCGATAATTTTGACCAGGCTGATGTTTTTGTCGACATAGTTTTTAGAGGCGGCTTCCACCCGGGCGGCTTCTTCTTTTTTACGGTGATGTGCCTTGATAATGCGAATACCCGCAAAGCGCTCCCGGATCACTTCGGTGAGATCTGAAAAAGCAGCCTGGACCGCCTGATAGCGACGATGCATTTTTTTACTGAAAAAACGGGTGCTGATAACGATCAGGGGCATGGGGATGAGGACAAAAGCCGTGAGTGTGACGTTGATGTAGGCCATGAATCCGATGGCGGCCAACCCCAGAACGATGGCATCATTTAAGGCCACCATTCCCATGCCGGTGGCCATCCGGATTTGTTGGATATCGTTGGTGGCATGGGCCATCAGATCACCGGTCTTTACCCCATCGAAATAGGCGGCGGAGAGGCATTGCAGGTGGGCAAACAGCAGGTTTCTCAGCCCTTCTTCGATTCGCCTGGCAGTACCCAGAAGGCAGCGACGCCAGATATAGCGAAAGATACCGATAAAAACGGCAATTCCAATCATTAAAAGTGCATAAGATAACAGCTGCCGGCCATCCAACCTGTATGCCGTCAGATCGTCGACGACACCTTTGATGATGCGGGGGATAAAAAGCTGGAGTATATCAACGATGATCAGGCTGAGCAGTCCGATCATAATTTTGGCGCGATTTTCGATGAAATAGGGTTTTATCAGGTCGATGGCGTTCATCATGCTGGTTGCTGGGTACTGGTCACTGGGTACTGGTTGCTGGTTGCGGGTTGCGGGTTTCGGGTTTCGGGTTTCGGGTTACGGGTTTCGGGTTACGGGTTGCGGGTTACGGGTTACGAGGTACTGGTTACGGGTGGCTGATTACTGGGTACTGGGTATTGGTTGCTGGGTACTGGTCGCTGGGTACTGGTTGCTGGGTATTGGGTACTGGTTGCTGGTC
>PVMK01142223.1_pt1 | contig 21328 bp, 16 predicted proteins | sample 1853481 | NCBI WGS metagenome assembly PVMK01 (sample SAMN08533507, study PRJNA380276) | Marine sediment metagenome, whole genome shotgun sequencing project.
GGCTGGCGGTAGAGAAGCAGGGCCAGGTCAGCGGCGACATGGTCTTTTACGGTGAGATCGTCATGCTGGCGCTGAGTTCAGCTGTGGGGGCCGAATACCGCTGGCGAGTGTTATGGGTCCAAATTGGTGCGGATTATCGCTCACTAAAAAATGACCGGCTCAATTATGTGTATGTTTGTCGGTATCGCGAATTGATATCCGGATTAGACCACATTTTTATTCGGCTCGCCGATACCTTTTCTGGCGGTCATTTTTCTGCCACTCCATAATCCGCGTTTCGGGCAACTCGGGCGCCCGAGTGAAGGCTGTTATCAACAATCATGTCGGGAGTCATTCGGAAATGCATGCGATTGCGACAGCTTATCTGACAGCTCTGCAAGCCTCTGAAGCCGGAAACCCGGTCGGGGCGTTTTCATGCAAGTGTTAAGAATGTTTACACCGGGACCAGCATTTCTTAGAAGGTCAGCGCACCAGGACGGTGCGCCCCGGACACACCGGTGCGACGGGGAACCGGCGTTAAACGAACTTGGCGGCACGGATAGTCGCCTACCCGTGCCGCCTCGTCATTACTGCGATCAGATTTTAGACCTGGTCCAACTTCTTACGCTCGGCACGGTCCTTGATCGTTGGAATCTCATCAAGCACCCAATTGCCGGAGATCCGGCGTGACGGGCATGGGATCGCGTATGCCCTTTTCTTGCCATGATAGGCATTGAACTTATCGCTATCGATGCGCCAGCCCTTGTCGTCAAACTTCTCCAGCCATCCGCGGTAGGCCGCGACCGCATTGTCAGACGGCGTCAGGACCTCTTTGGTCGGGCTTAACGGTGTTTGTACCGGACACATGGTCGCCAGAATCTGGATATCCTGCGCTGCGATGACTTTGTTACGCGCATGGATCGGACCGTTGTTCTTCGGATCCAGCATGAAGTTACGCATGTTCAGGAAGAAAATCTTCGTGGTGTTCTCATCCACCGGCAACTCAAAGAAATACTGCCGGAACATCTGGGTTGCCGTGATATTGATATAGGTCGGCATGGAGTTCGGGCCATAGGTGCCGCCGCCAACTTTCATCTGAACATGATCTTCAGTCCGCGTATCGCCCCAAGGTGTGTCCTGACCACCGGCGGTCTCGTGGTCTTTCTGCGGCAGTGGCGGTGTATCAAACAGGTGCCAGAACCAGAGGCCCCAGCCCTGGCGATGATCTTCGGACTTGTAATCACGAGCCTTGTAGGTTTCACGATTAATAGAAGAGTGACCATGGGTCGGGTGCACAAATTCGTTGTGTGAAGGATCGATGCCGTTCTCAATCGAACGCTCGTAGTAGTATGGCACTTCGAGAACCAATACTTCGTTGGCGAGCCAACCGTCCTGGCCATATTCCTCGACGTTCAGCAACGGAATCCGGGTCTCTTCAGGCTCATCGCCCAGGAACGCAAACACGATGCCGTATTTCTCCTGCACCGGGTAGGAATCGACCTTCGCGCGCGGCGGAGCCTTTGTGCCGTAACCGATGGACGGGAGGTTCACGCACTCGCCTTCACCATTGAACTCCCAGCCGTGATACGGGCAAACGATGCAGCCGTCGATGATTCGCGGTCTGTGCTCGCCCTGGGACCAGGCGCCACCGAGCGACGCGCCACGGTGCGTACAGGTGTCGCTCAATACGTGAGCGTCACCGCCCTTATCCCGAAATACGACGAGATCGACGCCAAGCGCTTTGACTTTTACCGGCTGGTCATAGCCGAGGTCCTCACTGCGGACGATCGGGTACCAAAAGTTGATATACATAACTCACCTCTTGTTTTATCAAGGTTAAAATCAGGAAGGCTACAGACCTCCCCGCTCTCAAGCTGCCAGCTTACTGCTGTTCGATTGGTGCGTCGCCCCGCGTTTCGCTCTCTTGCGCACTTCCCAGCACTGGTGCAAAGCTCTGACGATATCGTAGTCACCAACTATCACCTCCCCCAAGTCGTACTTCTACCTATTGTCCCGCCCAAACCGGGCACGGCATGGCATCAATCGTTATATATATAGAGAGACATGCGGAAACGCACGACTACCCCAACACTGCGGAAGGCGCCCATGTATTGGGCGCCCCAAGTAAAGTTTCTGGCACTGCCATTGTAGGTAATACCAAGCTTAACATCCCAGGTGCCGGAGCCCAGCTGCATGGCATAAGGAATACGTACCGAATGACCACCACTTCCTCTTCTCGGAACTTGCACGTTATTATCAAATAGCATTTTACTAACGACCGCATTGGGTTGCGGTTTCAGCCGTCCAGTGTCAGATCAGGCTGTTCCAGGGATTCGGGTCTGTTTCTGGCGGTAAGCAGACATTCGCGCAATTCCTCGCGCAGCCGGTTTTGGGCGTTAAATAGTGGCCGGCGCCTACACCGCCTCGAACGCGGGCCCAAGCCAACAAAATCCGATAATTAGCCGAACCAGTTTTTACTTTTACCTCATCCATTTTTATTTATCACGCACATCAAAACGGATTCGAAAATCACTCTTATACCAAGCAATACCCGGCAAAAAATACCAGGCGAACAACAATAGTGCGAAATTCCATTCGATAATATTTATCGTTCGATTATCTGGGTCAGGAATGAGTTCGCCAACCGGAATACTGTAAAGACCGAGAACAAACATCAGCAGTGTAATCGTGAACATGGCGGTTGTAATGTAGCGGGGCAGACTTAGCCGCCCAGCCCGACGCTCATCCCAAAGACGATTCAGCAGCAACACCTGGGACAGATAACCAAAAGAAAAAATGGATCGTCACTCCGAATCGACGCATCAGACTGTAAAAATCTCCCTGCGAACCGAGGAAAACCGCGTACAGGATCAGAAAAATACTCGAAATGATACCCAGCCAAACCATGGCTCGCAGACCAAAACTATCTGAACCGCCGAGCGATAGAAACCACCGCCGACAAAGCACCCAGAAAAGCGACAGCAATACCGCTGTTGGAATCACGCCGCCCTTGAACAGAAAATAAGCCATGCCATAGCGACCCGCTCTGCTAACCGTAGTGCAGCCTTCGAGCAGCGGTATGCAGGCCGGGATCAGGCCTTCAGCTGCAGACAGGCCGTAGCAAAGGGATACCGTGGTGATCGGCAACAAGGAAACTACAAAGGGCAACCACTTTGGATTCATAGCGTTCCGTCATTTTACGCTTACCAACAGGAGTTAAGGCCTTTCCTACTCGACGGCCTACTTATGGTTGCGATTTCAACCGGTCGACGCAACACTTTGTCGGAAAGCCATTGCCTGGCGAAAATGTCTTTGAATCAAAGGAATAGCTATAGATTAGGAGGGTCGCCAAGCACTTATCGATGGGAAGACTGGCTAGCTCGTCCAATTGACAGCTCAATCGCCCGTTTAGCAAGGGTTTCCCGCGCTAACCGACTTTTTGAGCTTTCTGCCCGAGCATCGGTAGAGGTTGCTGCGCAAGCCCTTCAGGCGCCCCTGCAAAACCCTCTGGCTTGAAAACAAGGCAGCCCGCTTTAAATCGGGTGTTGCGTCGACCGGTTGAAATCGCAACCAATAGCGGTCGTTGGTAAGCCCAATTTTCAGGCAAAAAGAAATCTGCCGAAGCGGGTTCCTGATTTTGTTTTATATTGAGGCGCATTAAGCGACTTTCTTGCGCCTCATCCAACCCAGCAGTCCGAGTGCCGAACCAAACAGCCAAAACGGTGCTAGTAAAGGAACCAGCTAGAATTCAATACTGCTAATTCCCATACCATCCTGGATCACCGTAATATCAAAGCCGGAGAGAACGCTCAGTCCAAAGAGGGCAGATATATCAATCGAGGTCGTTGCCTGAAGCATTGTTTCTGTCATGATGCCCAATGAAACCCCGTTTTCATTAAGCCCCTCGAACATGGCCTTTACATCGAAAGGATCGCCTGACGTCGTATCGGTAGATACTATAGTGGACAACAACATCTGTAACCGGGTTAGCAAAGGGAAAAGACATGGATTCGGGTCTGCTTTCGGCCATACGGGGTCAAGTCCATTCCTAGTGAATCTGTGGATCTGATTCGGGGGTAAGGTCAGTTCGAGGCCTATCCTGGAGATATCATGTTATGCTTTTCAATTCATGGCGCTCGATCCAAATATAGGTGAATAACAATATAAACTGTCTACCTAAGTCGAGATTTTTATAACACCCGCTAACGTACGAATACCAACGATTCCACAGTCAGACGGTATGACGAGTCACAGGCGGCTGGTATTGGAATGGTGACGTGCAACTATAGGACGGGCTGATGCATAATTGGACATGCCATATCGAATCGATTGTGTTCAAGCTTGTAGCAATATATGGCCAATTAAGGCGTTGGAGAGTTTGCCGCAAATTTGCTTGCAGTGATTCGATTTTAAATACTTAAGACATAGCGGAACAGTACTGAATGAATAATGACAATAAAAACACGAAAACGATTCTGATAGTTGGAGCCACAGGCTACATTGGCAGTGCCGTTGTCGAGGAATCAGTACGACAGGGTCATGACGTCATTGCAGTAACAAGATCCCCTGCCAACGATGGTCAATTTGACGGAGCAGAAGTTGTAGTAGCCGATGTAACTGACCCTGCATCCATTGCGAAAATGTTTAATAGAAAAATTGATGTCGTCATTTCATGCTTAGCCTGTCGATCTGGCTTGCCAAAAGACTTCGATGATATCGACTACAAGGCTACGCTCAATGTTCTCAATGCCGCCCAGGAAAACGGAACAGAAAAGTTCATTCTCCTTTCAGCGATCTGCGTGAGGAAGCCGGAACTGCCACTTCAGCTTGCCAAGTTGAAAATGGAAGACGCACTAATACGGTCGGGAATCGACTACACCATCGTCAGGCCGACAGCGTACTTCTGGGTGTTCGACGCGCAAACTAAGATGATTGCGAAAGGGAAACCGGGTTATGTGATTGGCATGGGCGATCAGGTCCGCCACAACCCTATCGCCAAAGAAGATCTAGCCGAGTTTATGGTTGGCAGCATTAGCAATAGTGAACGCAAGGACAGGATCTTTATCCTTGGCGGGCCGGAAGTTCCCGATAATATCGTTACCTATAAGGAATCTCTTTTGATGGTCTTCGAATCCATGGGCAAAGAACCGAAGATCGTCAGCATCCCCAGTTGGCTGCTCACTGCCGTGATCCGTCTCACGTGGTTTATTGGGCTATTCTTCAGGAAAATCGGTGTTTTTTCAGAGTTCCTGAAGATTACTCAATATTACCTGGAAAATGATATGCGAGCCCCAGGCTATGGCTCTATTACACTCAAGCAATACCTGATGGATACAACGCGAAAAATACAAACGTAGCCGCAACCAAAGCCTCTGAGATTGTTGGTGTATCTCTGAGAACCCCCGAATGATCCGAATTTTTCTCTTCTATGCCCTGTCGGGATTCATCAGTCTCGGATACCAGGTTGCCTGGTTCCGGATTTTTACCGATTGGTTCGGCTCTACCAACCTCACTTTCGCGATCGTCATCTGCAATTTTATCGGTGGGCTGGCTATTGGGGCGTTAATGAGTCAACGCATCGCCAAAGTTTTTTCGCGCCTGGCTTTGCAGGATCGGCTTCGCATCTATGGTCTGCTGGAACTACTGGTTGGATTGTTTGTCTTGCTGACCGTGCTCGCCGAATTTATGCCCGCGGATCTGTGGGGCAGCTTCCCTTACCACCTGATAGATGGTATCTGGGTACAGACATCCGTTTACCGGATTTCACAAATTGCTGTCGCCGCCGCGTGTGTATTAATCCCATGTATTTTTATGGGCGCTACCTTCCCACTACTGTGTGAAACATTTGTCGAGACCCCTGAAGGCGGACGCTTTCCAGCTGCACTTTACGCATGGAATACACTTGGCGCTTGCACCGGCGTTCTTGCCTGCCAGTTTCTCTTGCTGCCATGGCTGGGCCACACCGTAACGCTATGGCTGATGATCGGATTAAATCTGCTGCTTGGAGCCTATTTTCTGGCAGTGGGCGGTGAACCGAATCCTGGCGCTCTCCAATCGTTATCGACAGGACCTGAGGAAGAAAAAGCACCCGTTAGCAACCAGACAGCAGGGCCAGTCAAAGTACTTTTCGTCTTTGCCCTGCTCAGCGGATTTTTGTCCGGGGCGCTGGAAGGTGATTTGTTCAAACGAATCAGCTTCGTTATTGCGGTGCACCCGGGCGCAACCATGGCTTTCATTTCTTTCTGGGCCATTCTGGCTATATTCCTGGCGAGCACTCTCGTGCACCGATTTCCACGTTTGTCGGTGCTGCATATCAAGATCGCATTCATCGTTGCTCTCGCTTACTTTGCCTTGGCCGCACGCTACATCGATGAAATTATGGGATTCGTGGCTGTCCGTTTCACGATGCTATCCGGTTCTGCCCTGCAAGGGCCGAACACCATTGCCGTCTTCCCAACAAATCTGACCGAACTGTTCGCCTTTTGCGGGATCCTGATTTTTCCACCGTACCTTCTGATCTCCCTGATGCTGCCCTACATCTGTATTCAAATGCAGAGTAGAAAGCTGAAGATCGGATATATCTATGGTCTGAACACGTTTGCATTTTGCATTGGATTAATCGGATTCACGCTGGTCGCCCCGCAAATCAATATTTTCTATTCGCTGAAACTGTTCTTGCTGCTATTTGCGTTGGCAGTGTTGCTCTTATTAGTGATTCGGGAGCGTAGCCGACTGACATTCTGGCAACCTGCCGGGTTCCTGGTTGCTATTATCGCAGCGGCCCTGTTGACGCCGGCTAATTTCGATGCCAGCTATTTTCTGCCTGACTCCACCCCTGCCCTGAGTCCGATCCGGGCGTTGAAAAGCAATGGCGCCAATACAACCTTCGTTGCAGGTGAAGGAGAAAATTCGGCGCTATATTTCGGCCGTTTGCGGATGTCGGCAAACAATATTCGCGCCAAAACCTATATGCGGATGATGGCCCATTATCCGCTTCTGTTGCACCCGGACCCGAAAAAGGCATTACTGATCTGTTTTGGTGCCGGTAATACGGCTGCCGCAATCGCAACCCACGACAGCATCCACCAAATCGACATTCTGGATCTCAATAACAGGGTATTTGAAACCTCTCCGGAATTCGCGAGCACAAACGGCAATGTCCATCTTGATCCGCGTGTACGCCTGATTCACGATGATGGACGAAATTTTCTCAATGTAACCGATCAAACCTATGACCTGATTACCAGTGAACCGCCTCCGCCACTGGCAGCTGGTGTCTACCGATTGTACTCACGTGAATATTATGAAGCGGCTCTTGATCACCTGAATCCGGATGGTCTGATGAGCCAATGGTTACCGATGTACCTGCTAAATCCGGAAGTGGTCGAGCTGGCCATCAGTACTTTTCTGGACGTCTTTCCCCACACATTAATATTTACCGGATTCGCCACCGATTTTATTCTTGTCGGCAGCCGATCACCGATAGACCTATCACTTCTGGAAAAGAGATTCCCCGAGTCACAAAAAGTCGTTCATGACCTTGCAAGCAACAATATCAGCAAACCGACCGACCTGCTGGCCCGGATTATCGCAAGTGATAGTGAACTGCGTGATCGTTATGAGGGCAAGCCCCTGATTCTTGATGAGCATAATGACCTTGAACACCTTTTCCGTGATCGTGCGCGCCCGGGCATCATCTGGTATGAACCGAAGAAAGTCCTCCACTACCTCAAAACGGCGGCGCCGGATAATTATGACGCTCTGAAACCAGTGCTGATGCATATGGGTCGCTTGCGATACCACGTTCGAGAGTTTCCATTTGAGTCACTCACAACAGTTCGACTCGGAGAAAGCGATGATGTTGCGCTGGCAAGTATAGATTGGTCACAAATTGCAAGACAGTATCGATTACTGGGCGAAGCGATGGATGCGGATCGTCAGGACCAGGTCCTCTCCATTCTCGAACGGCTGCTCGAGGTTGCGGAAGAACAACCCGAAGTCTTGCTCGCATTAGCTGATTTCAGACTTCGTGCCGGATTATACGAGGAAGCGCTTGCGCCGCTGCAAGGATTCCAGAAGCTGGAACCGGATGAATCCGTCGGCTATCAGTTGCTTGGGCGCGTATTAATGCTGACCGGTCGCGCAGACGAGGCCATACCGCTATTTCGTCAAGCAATTGTGCTGGAGCCCGACGGCTATTTGCCAAGAATCAGAATAGCGTGGATTTTGGCGACACACCCGGACCAGAGTCAGGCAGATCCCGTTGAAGCGATCAGGTTAGCGGAGACCGCCGCGGAATTGACCCGCCATCAGGATGCCGAAGTGCTGGGAGTACTGGCTGCCGCTTATGCTTCAGCCGGGCAATTTAAGCACGCGACAGAAACCGTCGAGATGGCGATAGAAAGAGTTCCAATCGCCCCCAATGACAGCATGCTTGACGCTCTCAGGTTACATCAGCGGGCATACGCAAGTGGTCAATCACTCGCAGACCAGTCTCTGCAACCGTAATTGAATTGATAAATGCAGCAATCATTCTTTTATCAGGTTGCAAGCACCACCGCTGATTCAGATGATCCCGGATGACAATCCCAGGCAGCTCTACCCGCTGGACGGGGTCAAGTCCAATCCTAGTGAATCTGTGGATCTGATTCGGGGGTAAGGTCACTCTATTGTTAGAGTTTAGGTGCGGCATCGATCAGTTGAATCCGCAAGCTAATAGCAGCCTCTTGATAGTGGGACACCAGTGGTCCGGCCCTTATCGTACTAGCTTTATCCCACTGACGTCGGCACCTGGCCACCGGCCCCCGGTTTCTTCAGGATGTTGGTTGCCAGTGCGATCATCGAGCCGATGTCGGTCAGGTTGGCCGGCAGCACCAGGGTATTCGAGGATTGCGCCAGTTTGCCGAGCTGTTCCACGTAGTCCTCCGCAATGCGTAGCTGCATCGCCTCCGGACCGCCCGCGATGGAAACCGCTCCGGCAACCTGCTTGAGTCCTTCCGCGGTCGCGGTTGCCACGGCAAGGATCGCTTCGGCCTGCCCCTGCGCCTCATTGATCTGCTGCAGCTTCGCCGCCTCGGATTCCTTGATGACGCGCTGCTTTTCGCCTTCGGCCTCGTTGATCTTCGCGTCGCGTATGCCTTCCGAGGTCAGTATGACGGCGCGCTTTTCGCGTTCGGCACGCATCTGCTTTTCCATCGCGCTGAGCACATCGGTGGGCGGGTTGATGTTTTTGATCTCATAGCGCAGCACCTTGACGCCCCAAGCATCGGAGGCCTTGTCCAGCTCGGCGACCACGTTCGCGTTGATCATCGAACGCTCTTCAAAGGTTCGATCCAGAACGATCTTGCCGATTTCGCTACGCAGCGTCGTCTGCGCCAGTTGTGCGATCGCAAATATGAAGTCAGAGATGCCGTAGGATGCGCGTTCCGGGTCCAGCACCTGCATGTATAGCACCCCGTCGACACCGACCTGTACGTTGTCGCGCGTGATGCAGATCTGCTCCGGGATATCGTACGCCTGCTCCTTGAGACTGTGACGGTAAGCTGAGCGTTCGATAAACGGGATCAGGATGTGAAAGCCGGCCCGCAGGGTTCGACTGTATTTGCCGAGATTCTCGACAACATAAGCACTTTGCTGAGGAACAACGACCGCGGTCTTCGCCAGGATGAAGATAACCACGATTGCAATTGATATAGCGACCCATAATCCGGAACCCAATTCCATTTTTCTTTACTCCTCGGTACTCAATGTTTCAGTGAATTGCTTTGCTGTTCAGTTCTGCTTGCTGACCTGGATGGTCAGGCCATCGACCTTCTCGATCAAGGCCCGTTCGCCGGCCTCGAGCGTTTCCTGACCGTTGTTGCGTACCGTCCAGCTCGAGCCTTTAAGGGCCATGCGCGCCGATTCACCGGGTGCAAGGCGGGCGGTGATTTGCAACTCTTCGCCGACGTGGCTGTCTTCGTAACCGCCGCCAGACGGGTGCACCCAGCGATAGACGCGGGTACGGAAAAATATCATCGAGCTGAGCGACAGCCCGGAAAACACCAGCCATTGCAGCCACATCTCCATATCAATGCCGAACAGCATCAGCAGTCCGACGAGCAGCGCCGACAAGCCCAGAAACACGAGGTAGAAAGCAGCATCGATCAGCCCCAGTTCGGCGCCGAACAACATGCCACCCAGTATTAACCATCCCCACCAAGGCATCTGATACTCCCCAAGCTGTTTGCCCACCTCACCGACCCGAAGACGATCGAGCCGACGGTTGTTCGCCCACGTGCGAGTATACAGCGATGTTTGTTGGTACTGACAAGTTAATTACTAAACCTGTGCGAACTCCAGGAAGGATGTTGTTTAAAATGCTGTAGCATATTCCCAAGACGCAAAGGCGCGCTCTCTAAATTAAAACGAGGTAATATTTTATCAGGTTGATTGTGACGTAATCGTGTCTAGTTTTTTGCTACCCATATATTTGCAATAGGGATTAATAATTGATGAGCAAGTCTAAAGGAATCAAGTCGCAGCAGTTTTCACGTCGCGACGTTCTCGCCTCAGCGGGTCTTGCTGCTGGAGTATTCGCGGCAGGCCCGGCAATCAGCGGAACAGAAACTATGCCTTCATCAACAAAGGGTATGCCATTAAGGATTGCAGGATATCGATTTAATCGGCTCGCTGCCCTTGTTGATGGCAAGGTGCCGGTTGAAGGCTGCGATGTTAGCTTCGAGCTTGCCAAAATCAGTGATATGAATACGGATGTATTCAGCGGGGCTCAAACGCGTGATGTGACAGAGATTGGCCTGCACCCATTCATGCTAGCTTATGCTAACCAGGAGTTTCGTGATTACACATTATTGCCAATATTTCCCTTACGACTTTTTCGTCATAAAAGCATCTTTATTCGTACAGACCGAGCCATAAGAATGCCCGAAGACCTTCGTGGCAAGACGATCGGAACTTCCGGTTATTCCTCATCATCACTCACCTGGATTCGCGGCATACTTCAGGATGAATACGGTATTAGTCCGAAGGATGTGCAGTGGGTGATTTCTGCTGATGACTCGGCAGCAGATAAGCAGGGTGTAGTCTCCAAGCAAGAGTTAGTGCTGCCTAAAGGTCTCAAGACAAAGATTGGGGCAGCTGGCAAGGATGAATCGGATTTGCTTGAAAGCGGAGAAGTGGACGTATTGTTCCATGCTGCTGAGCCACGAGCCTATTTGCAGGGTAATCCAAAAGTGGCCCGACTCTTTCCGGATTACCGCACCACGGAGCGGGCCTACTATGCGAAAACAGGAATTTTTCCTATCATGCATGTGGTGGCGGTGAAATCTTCGTTGCTTGAAAAAAACCCTTGGTTGGCCGAAGCAGTATTTAATGCGTATTCAGAATCAAAGCAGATGGATTATGAATTCATGTCCAGACTAGGCTGGATCTTTGACTCCTTGCCTTGGTATCCGCAAGAGTTGGAAGAAACCCAAAAGCTGATGGGCGATAACTTTTATTCTTATGGAATGGCAGCTAACCGCAACACGCTGGAAACGCTCTTTAGGTATTCATATGAACAAGGCTTAAGTAGTCGCGAGCTCACAATAGATGAGTTGTTTACTCCTGAAGGCCTGGAACTTGAAGAGTCAGTCTGAAGATTAAATCGCCCGGTCTGCTTATGGCTGCCGGCTCAACCGGTCGATGCAACATCTATTCTCTAGCCATAGAGAGGGGGGGGTAGTGACTTTATATTTTCCGGACACAAAAAAGCCCGGACATTCCGGATCTGTGTCCGGCGCAGACAATCGGCACATAGAATTCCCAGCCTGTCCCTGCGCCGCCCCTCGGCCAAAGCAAATCTCGGCGCTTCGCTTCCCGCCGCAAATTTGGTCTAATTCCACCTTAAAGGGAATGCTGCAACCGGGCCTTGGCGTCCAGCCTTGCCCGAAACAATTCACAAACCGCACGGACGCAAATTACACAATATGAAAAGAATTCTTGGTACTGACAAGTTAACTGTTGCTGGGTGACAATAATGGCATGGGCACCCAGCAACAGTTAACTTGTCAGTACCGTCAATGACGTTGGTTAATTACGGATACCGAGCGCAGCGGGCGAGGGCTTCGAGCTTCCGGGGACCACGCCAGTTCGCGCCCAGCATGAAGGTCTGAAAGAAGGCATTCTCATGGGCGTTATTGATCTCAATTTCTTCAGGCTGTACCGTGCTTTCGGACATCATATTCCGGAAGGCATCTCGGGTTTCAGGTGTCCTTGACCAGTAGTAGGCTTTGTAGTCCGTGTCGGGGAAAAATTCGGTATCGATGGCGGGTTTCTGCTTGCGAAGATCCACCAGGCTGACCAGTTCTTTGTTGCTCGGCAGCTTCCAGTCATCGTGGCCAGCAAACACCAGATCTTCGCAGTACTGGATGGATGATTCCCAGTCACGCTTGTTGCCATCAGTTTCCTGCACCCATATCAGGTTGGCTACCTTTTCGGTAACCGTGCCGTCACCGTTGTCGACAAACTCGGGCAGGTAGTACACGCCGTTGTTGTCCGCGCGCACGCACCGGGTGGTTTTGTAGCCACCCCGGGGGTAGCCCATGGCATGTCCGTCAATGAACCCAGGTGCCAGGCGCTGTTGTTATGGTCCGGTGCGAGCGGGCCGCCCCACATGCGCCTTTGCCCCGATCCCCATACCCCGGCAGCCCCGGATAAACATCCTTGAAATATTTCATGTGGATGGCGGGTCTTGCGGACGCATAGTTGGCGATTGTGTGGCCTTCTTTAATGGTGGGCATGCGCCAGTCATCATATTTGCCCAGCCTGAGCTGCTTACAATACTGGACACCTTCATGATAGGGACGGCGCTTGGGTTCCCCATCGACATAGAAAAAGACATCCTGGGGTCGCCAATCACCTTTCGGCGGGGTGGTCTTTGCAGTCCTCCAGTTCAGATGTCGTTCCCACATAAGCCCGGTGTTGTTATCGATAATGATTTTATCGTCATCACTGATAGTGAAACTCATTGGATGACGAGTGTAATCGGCGTCTTCTCCATGTACCCAGGTCGTTTCCCGAAACTGGCCGGAGTCCGGCAGCTTGAAATCTGGAATGGAATTTAGCGACGCGTAGTCCACCTCTTCCAGACCGGCCCGGATCACGTACGGAATCTCGGCCAAGGATTGATAGCTGGTCACGAGAGCCATCAGGCCTGCAATGAACTGGAGACGCTTCATTCCGGGCTGCTTCCTTGCCCGTCAAGCACGGGCACTATATGGACGTCTTCGGCATATACGCCTATTGCCTGGAGCATGCGTGGAGTCTGGAAAAGAGGCGCCATAACATGCTTCATGGCGGACATGCCACCGGCCCGACGACCATACTGATAGGCCTGTAGCTGACGCTTGATATACCCATACTTGAGACCCACGAGTTTGGGTGTAAACGGGGTGCCCACGTCCGGATCAAGTTCTCCTGTGCCCGGATTACGTACCCGAAGACCCTGGAAGTCGTCGCCATGACAATTCCCGCAGCCGGCAAAATTTGCCAGCCACCATCCCTGGGTAGCCAATTCGCCCCGGGCTTCCGCTTCTTCCTTGCTGGCGCCGACAATTTTGTAATCGATGCGGTCCAGATAGGCCACGATGTCCTGTATGTCGTCAACACTACGATCGAGCAGAATTGACCGCTTCAGCGATCCGGCGATGCCGCGACGGGCATCCATGGGGTCATCGGAAAGAAACGCCTGAATCTGGCTCAGCATATATGGTGGGTATTGCCCGAGGAGATTAGGAACGACATCATTGCTGAATTCGCCGAAATCACCATGACAAACCGCGCAATCTTCCGCATAAAGAGCCTTTCCGTTGTCGATATTTCCTTCGGCACCCACAACGGCGAACCACAGAATCAGCAACCCTGCTGTTATCAACGACTTGATCCCCCGCTTGTTCACTGATCGTCGCCTTCGTGGCCCATCAGGCGCATAAGGCAATAGAAGATCAGTGAGAAGATGAAGATACCCGTGAGAAAAATCACGGGGATGGCCGAGTAACCCAGGATGTGCCAGATGATGGATTCCAGTGTGCTCACGAAGCTACTCCAGGGTCATTACGGCGTGATCAAAAGGCGGGCGGTTCTGCGGTTCCAGAACGTCCGGGGAAATCAAGTCAAGGTTGCGCGTTTCCGGCAGCACGTGAGAAATGCCCTTGTGACAGTCAATACAGGTAAATTTGCCTTCTTCGAGCATGGTCCTGTGCATATAGACACCGGGCGCTCCTTGTTTATCGAAGTTCATGAACGACTGGTCATGGCAATTCCGGCACTCTAATGAATCGTTTTTACGAAACCGATCCCATTCGCGTTGCGCCAGTTCCAGCCGGTGTTCCGCAAAGTTCTCGGGTCTATCGATGTAGCCGGTAAGCTTCCCCCAGACCTCTTTGCTGGCCTGAATCTTCCGGATCACCTTGTCGGACCACTTGTGCGGTACGTGACAATCAGAGCAGACGGCCCGTACACCCGAACGATTGCTGTAATGAATGCTCTCCTTATAAGCGGGATAAACATGGTCCTCCATCTCGTGGCAGCCGATACAGAACTGTTCGGTATTGGTTACCGCCATGGTCCAGTCGAAGGTGCGCATGTAAAGAATGCCCGAGATAAAAAAGAATGTCGCCACGATCCCCAGGGCAACAGGGCGCGGACGCTTCATCATGAGCCAGTAGCGGGAAAGAAAGCCGGGCTTTTCAGGCATTGGTTTTTTTGTGCTCAGCGAAACACTAATTCATACTAGCAAAAAGACTCTGGTTTTCGCACCCTATTATTGCCTGCCGCCCAAGTCGATTCCCCGCGCCGGGGCAGCAGCAGGCTCAGGTTTCAGGCACAGCCTCGAAGCTGCCTCCCAATGCGAGATGCAGATTGATTCGCTGGGCCAACCTTTCATTTGGTACTGACAAGTTAATTACTAAACCTGTGCGAACTCCAGGAAGGATGTTGTTTAAAGTGCTGTAGCATATTCCCAAGACGCAAAGGCGCGCTCTCTAATTAATCGATAGTGTTTGGCTGAAATCAGATTCCGGCCCAGATTGAATAAATTGTGTACCGCCGCATGTAGACTTAAGAAGCGCTGGGCTTGCCGGGTCGATTTAAAACGGCGCATTCCTCGCTCTCTTACCCGTGTCGATTGGTGTGAAAGTTCGGCACGATTATTGGCATATGGTGATGTATCGTGAATCGTATCCGCGATCAATTCTCGATGCGCGACGCCATAGCTTCTCAACTTGTCCGTCACAATCTTCCGCGGCTCACTCTGATGCCTATTGAGCAGGCGCTTGAAAAAGCGTTTTGCGGCCTTGCCATCACGCCGGTTCTGGAGAAACACATCGACCACTTCACCATCCTGATCAACCGCGCGCCATAAATACTGCTGTCTACCCTGGATCTTCACGAATACTTCATCGATGAAAAATGTATCCCCATACCGTGGTGCCGACGCTTCAGCCGCCCGACATATCGGGGACCACACTTGTTACACCACAGGCGAATAGATTCGTAACTTACGGCAATACCTCGTTGAGCCAACAAATCTTCAATATCTCGATGGCTTAAATTGAACCGATGATAGAGCCAGACGGCATGTTGGATAATCTCGAGCGGAAATCGATGGCGTTTGTACGGGTTATTTGCTGTGCCCATGCCATCATTGTCACCCAGCAACAGTTAACTTGTCAGTACCACTGTAACTGTTCATAGAAAGCTTTATCCAATCGCCTAGGGTAAACCGTGTACGGCGGACGTCGAAGAACTGGGTGCTGGACGAGGGCCAACAGTCTAGGCGCCGGCCCCCCCCCCTTCGCTTCCCGGCCCGGACCCGAATCAACAGCGGGACCAGCAAGATCAGGAGCGCCATCGACGGGTATTTGACGCTATAAACAAGCGGCGTCAGTCCCACGCGCGTGGCCCATCTCAGCACCGAATTTTCAGCGATGATGCCAGCGATTCGTGGCGAGACCCGGTAGTACCAGTCCACGAAAGCCCGGCCCGGTGCATTAGTCAACAGATACCGATCGCGGAACGTTCGCAACACTTTGACCTCTGGTGCAAGATAAGACCCGAACGCAGCGGTCGCGATAAAACACCCACCACCTCCGCTGGAGGATCCGGGCGCGGGAGGCGGTGGCGCGGGCGGGTCGATGCGCAACACCATGCCGGTTGTCCCGAACGGCGTGCCGGTCGTGTTCGCGAGCACATAGATTTCGCCGTCGGCATCCTGCGCAAACCCGAGCACCGCGAACGGCAGTGTACCGACATTAAACTCGCGAATCTCATCGTTGTTATCCAGATAGAACAGCCGTCCCGCATCGGCCGTGAAGTTGCCAAAATCACCGAAAAGATACCGACCTTCAAGCGCTGCGAGCGCACTGCCGCGGTAGACGAAGCCGCCGATGATTGCGATCCCTTCGTCGTGATCGTATTCGGCAATCGGGTCAATCAGGCCCGCAGGAACGCCCGGATCGACATCGGTCACGACGCCGTCGTTGTTGCCATTCGGATCGAAGAAGAACGAACCTTCCTTCAGATTCCAGCCGTAGTTCCCGCCGAGCATGACGTGGTCGATTTCCTCGATCGCATTCTGTCCGACGTCCGCGACATAGATATTCCCGGTCTGGTCATCGACGGTCATCCGGAACGGGTTGCGGAATCCGTACGCGAAGATCTCCTCGGCCTGCCCGGGCTGACTCTCAAATGGATTCGACTGGGGAATGCCATACTGCATGTTCGCCGAATTGTTGCCGAGCGGATCGATGCGCAATATGGCGCCGAACGGGTTCGTCGTGTCCTGACCGTTGCCGGTGGCGCCGTGCCCCAGGCCCTCATCGTCGGCGTTGCCGCCGTCCCCGATCGAAATCAGCAGGTACCCGTTCGCGTCGAAATCGAGCGCCCCGGCATTGTGATTGAACTGCGGCTCGTCCAAGCGCAACAGGACCCGACTGGCAGCTGGGTCAGGACCACTGGCCGGGTCGGACGGGTCCGGTGTCGTGAACTCGCGGATCACTGACTGGTGATTTGGAACGTCGCCCACCGGAATCGTCGAATAATCAGCCACTCCGCCGACCAGTTCGGAGGTATAGGTGTACAGCAGACCATTGGTCGCGTAATCCGGGTGAAACGCCAAACCCAATAGGCCGCGCTCGTCGAAACTGTCCGGCCCAAATGCGCCTAGCGGGACGAGCAGGTTGGAGATATCGAGGAAGGTGGTCTGGGTATCGGCACTCAAATCGAACGCGATGATCCGGCCCGGCTGATCGACAATGAACAGCCGGTCGGGATCGCCGGGCGCTGAACTGCCGAACACCGGCGACGTCAGAGTATTGGCGATTTCGGTCAATTCGATGTCGACGCTACCCGTCGCAATCGTGGCGGGTATCGGGTTGTTCGGATCGAACGGGGGCGGCATCATCCCCATGTCCGCGGTAAAGGACAGGTCATCGACAACCACATCGAAGCCGCCGCCGGTGCCGCCATCGTTCGTGATCTCAAAACTTCGAATTAAAGTTTCTCCAATCGTGCGTACAACGCTGATCTGCATAAACGTATCCGGCGCCGTCGGCGGCGGGATCAGAATTTCGACATTGTTTTCATCGAACACGCGGATCTGGCTGACGATGCTCGGGTTGGTCGTGCGCACCCAGAACGACAATGCGCTCGCGTCTGTTTCGAATACCGCCGTCGCCGGAGAATCGGCGGAACTGATATGCCATGAGAAAAAACCGCTGTGGTAGAACTGTTGCGTTCCTACCGTTTGTGCAACGCCGGCCATTATTTCTAGCGAGATCGGCGACGTGCCGACTGTGAACGGCGCCGTCTGCGGGCTTTCGAAACTGGTCGTTTCGGTCACCGCAGCGAGCTTCTCGGGACTCAATATGACTAATAGCAGCGCAGCGAAAACTGCAATGGTTTTTCTGCGGACGCAAAAAACACTGATACCTGACTTAATCATCCCATCCCCCTTTAAGATATTGTTGTCTAATTCAGGAAGGCGTGGTCATGTTGCTGTGCAGTTAGGCTGCGCCGGGGTCGGAAAGTTCAACAGTGAATAAAGTAGGCGAAATTTCGGGTCAACAACGAAAATCATGCCCGCCCACTCTATTAATCGGCTGCAATATCGGATCAGCTCAATGGCTGCTTTGGGTCGGTAGCAGCCGGTTCGCTGCGTTTCAGCGATTCAATGACCTGGGGGGCTGCTTACGGCCGAGGCTGTGTGAAAACGTAAATTTCGAAAGTGCGGTGGAAAATCCATACTCGTTCTCACCATTTTCGGATTGCTATGTGGGAGCGGATCTCAATATCTAATCAGCGGCACGAGTCATTGTGGTGTGCTGTCCCATTGACCAGGAAAATCGATGCGTTTTCACACAGCCTCGGCCGTAAGCGGCCGCTCAGGCGGGGTAATTAACGAAGCGGACTGACTCTTCGGGGCGTTACGATGTCTGGCACAATGGTTTAACACGAACGCGGTTTTCGCTCACTCAAGCTTATTCATCCAGGGAGACCATCATGAAAAAACAACCCGTCCCTAATTTATTCCTCATCGCTGTTTACCTGTTTTTTGGCCTTGGCCGCGTCGGGATGGCATTGGCCGCGGAACCGATGCACACAGTCAGCTACAAGACGGTCGAAATAGAAGACGTCGAGATCTTTTATCGCGAAGCAGGTGACCCGGCGAACCCGACGATTGTCTTGTTGCATGGGTTCCCGACCTCGTCGCACATGTTTCGCGACCTGATCCCGGCCCTGGCGAACGAGTATCACCTGATCGCGCCGGACTACCCCGGTTACGGATTCAGCGCGATGCCCACTGTCGATGAGTTCGACTACTCTTTCGACAACATCGCGAAGCTGATGGAACACTTTCTCGAAGAGGTCGAAGTCGAGCGCTACAGCCTGTACCTGATGGACTATGGCGCGCCGATCGGGTTCCGGATCGCGGCCGCCAACCCGGAGCAGGTCGAAACGCTGATCATCCAGAACGGCAATGCCTACGTTGAAGGCATCGACAACGATTTCTGGGAGCCGATCCGGGCGTACTGGAAAGATCGCGGCGCGATCGACCAGGGGCTCGATAATGCCTGGTGGCAGAACGTCAAGAAAGCCTATGAGCAACCCGAGATGGCTAACGAGGACGCATTGCGTTTCCTGCTGACCCTCGGCGCCACGCAGTGGCAGTACACGAACGGCGTGCCGGATGTGACGGCGGTCAGCCCGGACAACTGGGGCCACGTGCAGCCGCTGCTCGACCGCGAGGGCAACCAGGCGATCCAGCTACAGATGTTCTATAGCTATGGTACGAATCCGCCACTTTACCCGGCCTGGCAGGCTTACTTCCGCGAGCACCAGCCGCCGACCCTGATCGTCTGGGGTCAGAATGACGAGATCTTTCCCGCCGCGGGCGCGCACCCCTATAAGAGAGATCTGGAGAACCTGGACTTTCACCTGATCGACACAGGGCATTTCGCACTGGAAACGCACGCCAATGAAATCGCCGGCCTGATGCGCGAGTTCATCGAGCGCAACCTGGACAGCGACCGTGTGGTCGACAATTGACATCCGACGGTGTCAGACAACAGGAGACTGACATGACTCATCGATTCGCCGACATCGCTTTCACTGACAGCGTCAAGGCCGCGCAGGAAGCCTACGGCTCGCGTGAAAACAACGACCGGCTGCAGACGAAGGCCGGGCCCAATGATCGACTCGGTCCGAAAGAGGCTCGCTACATCGGCGAACGCGACACGTTTTACCTGGCCACGTGCGGCGAGTCGGGCTGGCCGTATGTACAACACCGCGGCGGGCCGAAGGGCTTTCTGCGGGTGTTGAGCGAGAGCCAGATCGCCTACGCGGATTTTCGCGGCAACACGCAGTTGATCAGCGTCGGCAATGTGTCGGCCGATGATCGCTGTTCGCTGATCCTCATGGATTACCGGCGCCGCAAGCGCCTGAAGATTCTCGGCCACATGCACGTGCATGGAGCCGAGGATGCGCCGTCGAAGGTGCTGGAGGCAGTGCAGCTGGATAACTACCGTGGCCTTGTCGAGCGCGTGATTGTCATCGACATCGCCGCGTTCGACTGGAACTGCCCGCAGCACATCACGCGTCGATACACTAAAGAGGAATTTCTTGAAATGAGTTCTTAACGTCGGCTTTGGGTCGGTAGCAGCCGTTCAAGGCTTGCCCAGGGAACTCAGTGGATGAGTGTCTGCTTACGGCCAGAAGCGGACGTTCCCGACCTCTGAAGAAAAGGCAAAAAGAAACCCGCGGCAGAGAAAGCGGAGTTTCAATCTTTAAAGTCATTGCCCCCTGCGACCACCAACGGTCGCCGGTCCTACCCGGTGCGTGCAAACAGTACTAGAATACCGTCCGGCCATCTAGAGCGGGACGACTGTAATGGATTCACTAATCCGGAGCGCTGGCTTTGCTGCACTGATCATCTTTGCCGCCTTTGCAATGCACAATCTCAACGCCTGGTTCATCGAACCGAGATACCTCGGGTTTGCGAGTTACGCCGATTATGCTCTGCTCCCGAAGCTTGAGAACGCCAGCCGGACGTTGCCGTGGCTCTTGTCCGGGCTCGGCCACGTGCTTAGCGGCTTCGCGATGGTGATACTCGCACTTGGTGTTTACACGATGTTCCGTGATGCCCGGCCGATTGCGGCCCTGATCGCGCTCAGCGCCGGCTTGCTGGCAGCGGTGGGGTTCCTGCTGCTTGGCATGTCACACGTGATAGGAAGACAAACCCTGTTCCTGCTCACCGATGCCAATCCAGCGATGCGCGATTCGGCCTATATGACTGCAACGGTGGTGCGGATCCTGTTCAACGGGCTAGCGCAAGTCGGGCTCGGCTGGTTCGCGGTCGAGCTTTCATGGTGCAGTCTGAAGACGCGAGCTTTGCCGAGGCCCTTCGTACTCTATGGATTTCTGTCCGGCGGTGCCGGATTGCTGATGGCTTTTGTCTACATCCCGATTTATCTCTATACCGTGCTGATCTGGGCACTGTGGTTGGGGTTGCTACTACTGCGCCATCCGGTACCGCGGGTGGTCGCTGCGGCGTAGGGGGAGAAAGCCGCCATTCAGCCAGATGGCTGCAAATCAGGGGTTTAGGGTCCGCTTACGGCCAGTAGCGGACGTTAGGCAGGGATTCAGAGTCCCTTTTTAAAATGCGATGCAACTCCTATTTTCCGATATTCTCCTTCCCCTTCACATCGGTTCCCTCATCAGACCCAGTCCGCTGGAAGCTAATGGATGGGTCTGATGAGGGAACCGATGTGAAGGGGAAGGAGAATATCGGAAAATAGGAGTTGCATCGCATTTT
>PVMK01172445.1_pt1 | contig 21327 bp, 19 predicted proteins | sample 1853481 | NCBI WGS metagenome assembly PVMK01 (sample SAMN08533507, study PRJNA380276) | Marine sediment metagenome, whole genome shotgun sequencing project.
TGATCACCATCGGGTTATTTAGCCTTTCCTTTTATTACCGTTAATCCCCTGAAATTTTAACGGGAAAACCTTACAAATTCAAAGGTTTTATTCATTTCAATCCCCTAATTTTGCAGCACCTTAAGTCTACTGCGTTGCTCCCCCTGAAGTAAAGCATATTCTTCCCCGTAAAGTTTAATACTAATTAACTTAACCTATTTTGTGATGAGAAAAATTTCACGAATTGCAATTATTGTAACATGTCTATTTAGTGTTTTTGCCTTTTATCTTGGTAATGCCCAAGATTTTGATTATATGAATGAAGATGAAGGAACTTCCTACGATGCAAGACTTTCCCCCAGTCAAAATATTTCCATTCCTGATTATACAGTCTTGGAATGTGAAGTATCTCAATTAAATACTAAAGAACTTATATCACTACCAGCATATATATTTTTTAAAAGCAATGAAGATTTCATCATTAAATATAAAATAAATTGTAAAAATGATCCTGAACAAATTACTGGTGAATTATTCTATAAAGCCAGCAGCTAACAACGTGTATAGTCAATTGCTAGTTTTGTGTGTACTCGGAAAACCCTACGGATTTTCCGCCAGTTGGTTTCTTATTTAGTAAATTAGTCGCTTAAACACACAACGAAACCATACACAAACCGTTGTAAATCATTAAAAACTGTATAGCCTTGAATGGATAAACTTATACTGCATTTAAGAGAGTCTATTACTCTAACAAATGACGAGGTGGATATCATTATTAATAGTTTTAAGAAAAAACGTTTAAAAAAGAAAGAAATCTTACTATTTGTAGGAGATGTTTCTTCACATATGAGGTTTATTTCAGAAGGATGCCTAAGAAGTTATTATATGGATGAAGAGGCCCGAGAGCATATTATTCAATTTGGAATTGAAAATTGGTGGATAAATGACTTGTATAGTTATCTTACCAAAAGCCCTGCCAGACAATTTATTCAAGCTCTTGAAAACAGTGTAGTACTTCAAATTCACAGAGACACTTTAAATGCGCTATTTGATCAAGTGCCAGCCATAGAGCGTTTTTTCAGGTTTAAATTTGAAAAGGCATATGTTGCTTTGCAAGACCGTACAATTAACACAATGAGTAAATCTGCAGAAGAAAGATATTTGGAGTTTCGTTCAAAATACAGAGACATTGAACAAACCGTTCCACAATATATGGTTGCTTCGTATCTAGGCATTACTCCAGAGCATTTAAGTACCATTCGAAAAAATCTCCATTAATAGACTTTCTTAAGACACCTTAATTTTTATACGGCTAGATAGTAATTAGTTTGTTGTTAATTTAAAAAACAACTTATGAAAAATATCATAGCATTCACGGGAAGCACTAATCCCGATTCGATCAATAAAAAATTGTTAACTGCGGCAATCCATAAATTTCCAATAGACAGTGTGCACTTCATTAACCTAACAGACTATAATATTCCCATATATAGTCAAAAAATTGAAGCAGAAGGAATTCCAAAGGCCATTAAAAAACTTTTTCAGCTATTTACAAAAGCGGATGGTTTTATCATTGCCTCTCCAGAGCATAACGGGCTTCCTTCTTCCTTTCTTAAAAATATTATAGATTGGCTTTCACGTATAGATCAATATTTTTTTGGAGACAAGCCCATATTGTTAATGAGTACATCCCCTGGTGTAAATGGGGGCAATTCTCACCTACAAATTCTAATTAATTTGTTGCCTAGGTGGGGAGGTAATTTATCAGGGGTCTACTCTTTGGGTGATTTTAAGCATAAATTTGATAGTGTATCTTTAACAATCACAGACCCTATAGAGAATTTAAAACTAAATAAGGTTATTCAAACTTTTCAAGTAGCGTAATATTAATTTCAAATCCGCTTTAAATAATTCTGGATTCCAAATGTGTTTTTTAAGTAATAAGCCCTTTCTTAAGATACCTTAATTTATTTTGTTTTCTACAGTTGCACCTTTGTAGAATAATTATTAAAACATACATATGAAAAATTCAATTTTTAAAACATATACGTCGTTTGGTCCATTTGCGGTAAGAATATTGCTAGGATTAGTGATTTTCATTCATGGGGCTCAAAAACTATTAGGTTGGTTTGGTGGTTCAGGTTTCGAAAACACAATGAACTATCTTACAGATACTGTAGGTCTCCCTTGGCTGGTGGCATGTCTTACAATCGTATTGGAATCTATAGGAGCCTTGGCTCTAATAGCTGGATTTGGGACTAGATTCCTAGCATTTGCTTTTACCATTCTAGGAATAGGAATTGTTTTTACTGGGCATATAGAACATGGCTTTTTTATGAATTGGTATGGTAATCAAACAGGTGAAGGTTACGAATACTTTCTACTTTGGATAGGGATGTCCATATCACTAATATTTTCAGGAGGAGGCATAATGTCAATAGATAAAATAATTGGTAAAAGATTAATAATAAAAAATAAAAATTATGAATAATACAAAACAGAACATTTTAGTAGTTCAAAACTATTTTAATGCTTTCAAAAAAGGCAATATGGACGAAGTACTCAATGCATTTCATAAAGACTGCTTAATTGTGAGCGTCCGACAAGAAAAAAGAACAAAACAACAGTTGCATGGTATTTATAAAACTAAAGAAGAAGCAAAACAATTTGTGCAAAATTTAATATCCTATTTCAATCCTAAAGAGTTTGTTATAGATAAAACTATTGGAGATAAGGAAATAGTTTTTTCGAACGGAAGTTTTGTGCATCAATTAAAATCAACAAATAAAATATTCAAAAGTGATTGGGCACAACGCTGTATAGTAGAGGAGGGCAAAATTAAAGAATATCGATTTTATGAAGATTCGGCAGCTTTTGTTGAAGCGTTTAAACAATAACATTAAAAAAAAGTAATCATGGAAACAACAATTAAATTAAAGCATTTTTCCCTTCTATATCTTATAGGTATTGGTATGGTTTTTCAAACAATATCTGCCCAATCTGAAGGTACATCAATAAACAAAAACACATTTATGGAAACAACAAATAAACAAGAAGAGAAAATGGATGTCTTTTATCAAATCGATATTACCATTACGAATCCTGAAAAATTTCAGGAGTATGTAAATCATGCGAAGCCTCTGGTTGAGAAGTTTGGAGGAAAAATGTTAATCAGAGGACAGCAGTTGACTAATCTTGGTGGTAAAATAGACGGCAAGTTAGTCGGGATTATGGAATTTCCAACAGTTGATGCAGCAAGATCATGGTATAATTCCAAAGAATATCAAGCGATTATACCTATTAGAGATGCTGGGTCAATAAGCACATTTATACTTTTCGAAACGGTTAAACCACATACCTTAAATTAACTATGAATAAGATGTAGAAAATAGTCGGTTGGTTGGTGATTAGAACTGAACCCCGCTGGTGCTACGCCTTGGCGTGGTTCCTCTGCAAACCCGATCGCGCGGATTTGCAATCCGTGCCAATAAATAATTCCAAAAGAAAACCCCGAAGCTCTCACTCCGGGGTTTATTGACTAATTCAAATAATTCATATGTAAGTTAATGTTCATTCATCCTAAAGTCGGGATAAGCATTCATACCGTGTTCGTGCGAATCCAGGCCTTCGAGCTCTTCGCGTTCCGAAACGCGAATGCCCACGACCTTCTTCAGGATATATAATATCACAAAGGAAGACACCCCACAGATGGCGGCATAAGAGCCTACACCGATAAGCTGGCTTACAAACTGGTCGAATCCGGCCAGTGCACCAAACAGCCCTACGGCAAGCGTTCCCCAGATCCCGCAGACCAGGTGAACAGCGATGGCTCCTACAGGGTCATCGAGTCTCAATCGGTCGATCATAGAGACGGCAAAGACAATAATGGCTCCTGCAATACCACCGATCAGGATGGCATCGGTTGGTGACATCTGGTCCGCTCCGGCCGTGATCCCTACAAGCCCCCCTAATATTCCGTTAAGGAACATGGTAAGGTCGAGGTTCTTGAATTTGAACGCCGAAACCATTGAGGCAATTATACCACCGGCTGCCGCGGCAAGACAAGTGTTAACCAATGTCAATGAAGTTGCAGCCGGGTCGGCCGAAAGTACCGATCCGCCGTTAAATCCAAACCATCCCAACCAAAGGATAAGCACCCCGGCAGTTGCCAATGGGATGTTATGCCCCGGTATGGCCCGGATCTTACCATCCTTGAATTTCCCGATACGTGCACCCAGTAAACAAACCGCAACGATCGCTGCCCATCCGCCAACAGAGTGTACCAGGGTAGAACCCGCAAAGTCATAGAACGGGGTATCTAACCGATCCAAAAATCCGCCGCCCCATTTCCATGAGCCCGCGATAGGGTAAATGATCCCCACATATAATATCGTAAACAGCATAAAAGGGCCGATCTTGATCCGCTCGGCAACAGCACCCGACACTATGGTCGCCGCCGTGGCCGCGAACATCCCCTGGAAGAGGAAATCCGTCCAGTAGGTATAGCCATCGCTATAACTTAAATCCAGCGCGTCACCAACCATAGGGGCATCCAATCCGAATCCGGCGAAGCCTAAGAATCCGTTGAACTCTCCGGGATACATAAGGTTGAATCCAATTAAACAATATAAAAGGAGTCCAATGGTAATGATAAAAATATTTTTAAATAAAATGTTGATCGTATTCTTTTGCCGCGTTAACCCAATTTCTAAAAAGGCAAAGCCTAAGTGCATGAAGAAAACGAGGAACGTACAAACCATCATCCATACGTTATTTGTTGTTAATAATTCCATAATTTCTTTGCTTTAATAGTTTATTTTAAGGTGTCACCACCTTTTTCTCCTGTTCGTATTCTATAGCAGTCCTGTATATCGGAAACAAAGATCTTTCCGTCGCCAACATCGCCGGTCGCGGCCGCGCTCAATATGGCCTTGATAGTTGCCGCTTCGAACTCGTCATTGACGACAATAGATAAATATCTACGCTGAATATCGCTTGTACTATAGGCTATGCCTCGGTACACATGTCCTTCCTTTTCATTTCCTAATCCGGTAACATCCCAGTAGGAAAAGAAATTAACACCAACTTCGTGCAATGCATCTTTGACCGCACGATATTTGGACTTTCTGATTATTGCTTCAACTTTTTTCATGTTTATGAGTTTTAATTTTAAAGTGAGAATCCAAAGGTTAAGTAGATGTTCTCTGCATCGGGGTTCATTATCAATGCCGCATTTACCGGCAGGCTGAACGCATCGGATATTTTGACTTCTTTTGCAGCAGATATACCAACATTGATCAGTCCTGAACCATCGGTTAGATAATAACCGTTATCATCGGCAAATACGCCGCCGGCAAACAGGCCGAGTTCCACATCACCCACTGCAGTACTGTAACTCAGTTCCACATAGGTGGAGTATGCCGATTTCTCATCGCCGTCATCGTCGTATTTTATAGCGCCGCCAAAATTGGTGGCTACACTTATACCAATGGGAAATGCTTCTGTTCCCGCGAACGATAGCATGCCTTCGAATACATGTCCGGCATTATATGGGAAATACCCCTGCAAATTGCCGTCGATAGGAAAGAAATAATCGGTAATGGTTAACGATAGTGCATCGCTTATCCCTAAGGAGATGTACAGATCGGCCTCATTGCCAATACTGGTTCCACCTAAGTTATATGCTCCCCAGGCACCTATTGCAAATGCTCCCGAAGAAAATTCGGCCCAGGGCTGTGCACTGGAACTGTTGCCCCCTAACTGAATACCTCTCCATATATATCGGGACTGGATATCAACTCCGAGATCGAAGCTGCTTGAAGACTCTTCTGCGGTAACTTCAGGTGCATCCTGCGCCATAGTTGTTAAACCGCTAACTAAAAGTAGTGCTAAAATAAAATTTTTCATAATTGATTTGAATTTTTGTTATTTAAGCGCCAAAACTATATTAAAAAAAGTTTACCCCCCAAAAAAATAGGGGTGAGTATTTCATTTTTATCATTTTATCATTTTGCACCCTATTATTTTATGGGTAATAGTTTCGCAAACGTTATATTTTTGTGAATTGACAATGGCAAGAATATGGAATATGCAACGTTTTAGGCATCTCATTAAATATTATGTATCAAAAATTGGATAATGCAACACTTTTTTTAATTATTAAAAATTTTCGTATAGAAAAACGTAATTATATATTTCATAAAATGTACTGTAGAAATTTGAAGATTTTCCATAAACTAACAACATAAATCCCGATATCATAATAATGAAACCGGTATTGTTATTATTCTAATTCAACTGTATATATTCGCTTTTGGAAATTGTTTTTTTATACTAAAAATGTGTTACATATGATGACGAAACAAGGATTGTATTTACCGGAATTTGAGCATGACAATTGTGGCGCCGGATTTATTTGTAGCTTAAAAGGCGTAAAGTCTAACGATATAATTCATAAAGCGCTGGAGATCCTCGAAAAGCTCGAACATCGTGGTGCTGTAAGTTCCGATGGGAAGACCGGTGACGGTGCAGGAATCCTGATCGATATCCCTCATGACTTCTTTATAAAGCACTGTAGTTTTAAATTACCTAAGGCCGGGGATTATGCTGTAAGTAATGTCTTTTTACCTAAAAAGGAAAACCAGCGGCTGTATTGTATAGATATTTTTGAAAAGCACTTAAAAGAACAGGGTCTTAAGGTAATAGGCTGGAGAACGGTTCCCATCGACGCTTCTGTTTTAGGAGAGATCGCAGCTACAACACAACCGCATATAAAACAAATCTTTATAAGGAAACAAAATGCGAAGCAGGACGATTTTCAGTTCAACTTAAAATTATTCATTGCCCGAAAAAAAGCCGAACATGAGATATATAATTCGAAGCTTTCGGAAAGCAGCTATTTCTATCTTCCCAGCCTGTCCACCAAAATAATCATATTTAAAGGGCTTTTAATACCCGAGGACATCAAATTGTTCTATAAAGATTTGAAGGATCCCTTACTGGTAACCCGACTGGCATTGGTACACCAGCGATTTTCAACAAATACATTCCCTGCCTGGGACCTGGCGCAGCCTTTCCGATATATGTGCCATAACGGGGAGATAAACACCCTGCGCGGTAATATTACCAGAATGTATTCGCGCGAGGAACTCTTTCAAAGCAACTGGTTTGGTGATGAGATAAAGCACATTCTTCCTGTAGTTCTCAAGGGAAAATCCGATTCTGCCTCTATGGATATGGTTGTGGAGATGCTGTTAATGACAGGGCGTTCCCTACCCGAAGTAATGATGATGTTGATACCGGAAGCCTGGGAAAAAAATCCCGAAATGTCCGATTCGAAAAAGGCCTTCTACGAATATAATTCCTGCTTGATGGAACCCTGGGATGGCCCTGCTTCAATTCCGTTTACCGACGGGAATTATATAGGAGCAGTACTAGATCGTAATGGATTACGGCCATCACGATATACAGTAACCAAAAACGATTACGTGATCATGTCCTCCGAAACAGGCGTCATTGAGATAGAACCAAAGAACATAGAATATCACGGCCGACTCGAGCCGGGAAAAATGTTCCTGGTCGATATGAACCAGGGCCGAATTGTAAACGATGAAGAAATTAAAGAAGATATCGCCTCCAGGCATTCTTATAAATCGTGGCTGGACGACAACTTGGTACATCTCAGGGACATCCCGTATAACGATTGCCCTGTATTCTTCAATGAAGAGACCCTTAAGAACCGTCAGGTCATCTTTGGATATACCCAGGAAGATATCAATACCATTATACTGCCTATGGCTCAAAGTAGTAAGGAACCTATTGGTTCTATGGGCAATGATACACCCATCGCCGTATTATCTGAAAGGCCACAACTCATTTATAATTATTTCAAACAGCTTTTTGCTCAGGTTACAAATCCGCCTTTAGATGGGTATTCGTGAAGAACTCATCACCGATATCAGTTTAACATTAGGCAGCGACTCAAACATATTTGACATTAACGAGGCACATTGTAAAAAACTAAAGATCGCCAATCCGGTAATTTCCAAGCAAGATCTCGATAAGATAAAGAGCTATAAAAACCCCGATTTTAAAATTGCTTCAATTTCGATGATTTACGAAGTAAGTAAAGGCCATAACGGATTGGAAAATGCCTTAAACCAAATACTTGAAAAAGCCTCTAAAGCCATTGACGCCGGAACAAATATCATAATCCTTTCCGATAGAAAGGTTGATAAGGAAAATGCACCTATTCCTGCATTGCTCGCCTGTTCATTTATCAACAACGGCCTGCAGAAACTGGGAAAACGTTCAAAGGTCAGTATCATTGTAGAATCTGCCGAGCCTCGTGAAGTACATCATTTCGCATTACTTTTTGGTTATGGCGCCAGTGCCATCAACCCCTACATGGTCAATGAAATTATTGAGGATAGAATTAGCGATCTGGATACTACAGGCATAACTATAGAAGAGGCCATACAAAACTATAATAAAGCCGTAGGGAAGGGCATATTAAAAGTGATGAATAAGATCGGGATCTCAACGCTTAATTCCTATCGCGGGTCACAGTTATTTGAATGTATCGGAATTAATACCACTGTCGTAAACACCTATTTCCCCAATACCGTATCGCGTATCGAGGGTATTGGGTTACATGAAATTGAGCAGGAAATTACCAAACGATATGGTAAGGCCTATCAGGATCAGGTCATTGCAGCAGGCCTTGATCTGGAAGTCGGCGGACAATACCGATGGCGAAGAAATGGCGAACATCATATGTTTAACCCATTGACCATTGCAAAATTACAGGAGTCTGTGCGACATAATAAACAAAGTACTTATAAAGAATATTCCGAATTAGTAAATAAGCAAACCAAACAGTTAATGACCATTAGAGGTCTGTTTGAATTTACAAATTACGACCCTATTTCTATCGACGAGGTAGAACCATGGACAGATATCGTAAAACGTTTTAAAACAGGGGCTATGTCCTATGGCTCGATAAGTAAGGAAGCCCATGAAAATCTGGCCGTGGCAATGAACAGGATCGGAGGGAAAAGTAATTCCGGTGAAGGCGGGGAAGATGAAGACCGGTTCTTTAAAGATGCCAATGGCGATTGGAAAAATAGTGCCATAAAGCAGGTCGCTTCAGGACGCTTTGGAGTGACTTCCAATTATCTCACCAATGCTTCCGAAATCCAAATTAAAATGGCGCAGGGCGCTAAACCGGGAGAAGGCGGGCAGCTCCCCGGCCCCAAGGTAGGGCCTGCAATCGCCAAAACAAGGAACTCAACACCCTATGTGGGGTTGATATCACCACCGCCACATCACGATATCTATTCTATTGAAGATCTTTCACAGCTTATTTACGATCTGAAATCCGCGAACCGCGAAGCCAGAATTAATGTAAAATTAGTTTCCGAAGTAGGTGTTGGTACAGTAGCCGCGGGAGTTTCAAAAGCAAAAGCAGATGTCATTCTTATTTCCGGTCATGATGGTGGAACTGGTGCTTCACCTTTAACCTCATTAAAGCACGCCGGATTACCCTGGGAATTAGGGCTGGCCGAAGCTCAGCAAACCCTGGTGATGAATAATTTACGGAACCGCGTGGTTTTGGAATGTGACGGCCAACTAAAAACAGGAAGGGATGTTGCCATTGCCTGTTTGCTTGGGGCCGAAGAATTCGGATTTGCAACGGCCCCGCTTGTGGCCTCGGGATGTATCATGATGCGGGTGTGTCATTTGAACACCTGCCCGGTGGGTATTGCTACCCAGAACCCTGAATTGCGTAAGAAATTCGAAGGAAAGCCCGAACACGTTGTTAATTTCATGTATTTCATAGCACAGGAATTAAGGGAGATCATGGCGAATCTTGGCTTTAAAACGGTAAACGATATGGTAGGTCAGGTTCAAAAGCTCAATCGGGATAAAACCATAGAACATTATAAAGCGGTGGGAATAGACCTCTCGCCTATATTGCATAAAGTTGCGGTTGCCAACGATGTAAAAGTTTTCAATACAGAAGAGCAGGACCATCACCTGGAAAAATCGCTGGACTTTAAAATTATAAATAAAGCCCATCCCGCACTTTTCAGAAGAGAGAAAACGGTATTGGATTTTAAGATAACAAATATGGACCGGGCCTTTGGCGCCATTTTAAGTAATGAGATTTCTAAAATTTACGGCGCGCAGGGATTACCGGAAAACACCTTGAAGATAAACTTTACGGGGTCGGCAGGTCAGAGCTTCGGTGCTTTTGCCACAAAAGGATTAACCCTCGTTGTAAGCGGAAATACTAACGATTATTTAGGGAAAGGCCTTTCAGGCGCAAAACTTATAATAAAAGTTCCTGAGGAATCAACCATCATTCCGGAGCAAAATATTATAATTGGAAATGTGGCGCTTTATGGAGCAACGGCCGGCGAAGTTTATATCAATGGAAAAGCCGGCGAGCGCTTTTGTGTAAGAAACTCAGGAGCAAGGGCAGTGGTCGAAGGTATTGGAGATCACGGTTGCGAATATATGACAGGCGGAATTGCAGTAATACTTGGCGAAGTAGGGCGTAATTTTGGTGCCGGGATGAGTGGCGGTATTGCGTTTATTTATGACACTAATAATTCCTTTAAAAAGCATTGTAATTCCGAAGGCTTAAATCTTGATCCTGTAATTGAGGAAGAAGATGTTAAGGCCTTAAAAGATCTGATAGAAAATCATTACAATACAACTTTAAGTCCACTGGCACAGCGTATTCTTGAGAATTGGGAAATGGAATTGCCTAAATTCATTAAAGTGCTTCCCGAAGAATACAGGCAAGCGCTAATACGACTGGAAAAAGAAAACCTTATAACAACTTGATCATGGGAAAGATAACGGGATTTTTGGAATATAAAAGAGCGGTCGAAACTTACGACACTGTAGAGCGTCGGTTAAAGAACTACAAGGAGTTTACGGTGCCCATGAAGGAAAATTCGCTTAAAGAACAGGGTGCGAGATGTATGGATTGTGGTATTCCCTTTTGCCATAGCGGATGCCCTTTGGGAAATCTTATTCCCGACTTTAACGACCATGTTTACAAAGGAAAATGGAAAGAGGCAGCTAAAATATTACACTCTACAAATAACTTCCCTGAATTTACGGGCCGATTATGCCCTGCACCCTGTGAGGAAGCCTGTGTTTTGGGTATCAACGAAGATCCTGTAAGCATCGAAAATATTGAGAAGAATATTGTTGAGACCGCCTTTAAAGAAGGATGGATCACGGCTCAGGTTCCCGAAAATCGTACTGAAAAAACTGTAGCCGTGATTGGATCCGGGCCTGCTGGATTGGCTGCAGCACAGCAATTGAATCGCGCCGGGCATTACGTTACTGTTTTTGAAAGGGACAGTAAGGTTGGAGGATTATTGCGCTATGGCATCCCCGATTTTAAACTTGAGAAAAGAATTATTGATAGACGAATCTCAGTTCTGGAAGACGAAGGCATTATATTTAAAACAAATGCCCACGTCGGAAAAAATATAAGCATCGAAACTTTAAAGAATGAATTTGATGTTATTGTGCTATGCGGTGGCGCGACCATCAAACGCCCAATTCCAATAAAGGGAGCACATTTAAAGGGCGTTTATCAGGCCATGGATTTTTTAAAGCAGAATAACCAGCGCATCGATGGTCAATCTAAATTTGATGAGGTGATTTTGGCAAAGAACAAGCACGTAATCGTAATTGGAGGCGGAGATACGGGATCCGATTGTATTGGAACATCAAATCGTCACGGTGCTAAGTCCGTAACAAATTTCGAAATATTAAGTAAACCAGGTACCGGACGTCCGGCGGACCAGCCCTGGCCATATTGGCCCATGCGATTACGTACCAGTTCTTCGCATAAAGAAGGGGTAGAGCGCTTTTTTAGTATTTCCACCAAAGAATTTATTGGGGATAAACAAGGGAATTTAAAAGGATTAGTTACTGTTGAAGTCGAATGGATCTTCAAAAAAGGCGAACGACCTCAATTAAAGGAAATTCCCAATACCGAAAAGCAATGGGATTGCGATCTGGTGCTTTTAGCATTAGGGTTTACCGGCCCAGAAACCACACTTATTGAGCAACTTGGTTTGGATACAGATTTCAGGACTAACATAAAAGCGTCGACAAATGATTATATGACCAATGTCCCCGGAATATTTACCGCCGGCGATATGCGTCGTGGCCAGTCCCTTATCGTTTGGGCCATATCAGAAGGGCGGCAGGCCGCTCATCATATTGATGCCTGGTTAATGGGACGGTCCAACCTTCCCTTAAAGGATGATAATGACCTGCCAAGGGTATAGCGCATAAGGAGCGAAATTTGTAAACTGAAGGCCGTGAATGTAAAAACCCTTTTAATATTAATGGACCAAAAATTTGTTTATTACAAATCCTTTATAAATATTTGTCCTTACAAATGCACAAGCAACTATTACATATCGTTTCTATTATTGTCGTCGTGATTATTTCGCAACGATAAGGAAGGGTATATAAAATTTTAAATAAAAATTTAAGGCCTTTCCTAATCGGAAGGCTTTTTTTATTGAAAAATACTAAATGCTGGACATCATATAAAAAACTAACTAAATACCTGTAAATCAATACTATAACCGAATTAAATATTGAATGAATCTAACCTTAAATTATAACTGGTAAAACACATAAAAAGCGAAAAAATTAATTTCGAAGTTATATAGATTATTATAATTAATGAAACTAAATAAATACAGTAAAGCAGTTACTCAAGATCCAACCCAGCCGGCGGCTCAGGCCATGTTGCATGCCATTGGTTTGACTAAGGAAGATTTTTATAAGCCTTTGGTAGGTATTGCGAGTACCGGATATGAAGGCAATCCCTGTAATATGCATCTTAACGATCTGGCCAAACTGGCGAAGCAGGGCACCCAAAATGAAGATGTGATTGGATTAATATTCAATACGATTGGTGTAAGCGATGGCATTTCTATGGGAACTCCCGGAATGCGCTATTCACTGCCTTCCCGCGATATTATTGCAGATTCCATGGAAACCGTGGTTCAGGGCATGAGCTATGACGGATTGATCACTGTAGTTGGTTGCGATAAAAATATGCCGGGAGCCTTAATGGCCATGATACGAGTTGATAAACCTTCTATTTTGATCTATGGAGGGACCATCGATTCCGGATGCCATGAAGGCAAGAAGCTGGATGTTGTTTCGGCATTTGAAGCCTGGGGAAGTAAGGTTGCAGGGACCATGACGGAAACCGAATATCAGCATATCGTTGAAAAAGCATGCCCCGGAGCAGGAGCTTGTGGTGGGATGTACACCGCAAATACCATGGCCTCGGCAATAGAGGCCTTAGGAATGACCCTCCCTTTTAATTCGTCAAATCCGGCAAAAAGCAAAGCCAAAGAAGAAGAGTCCATAAAAGCCGGTGAAGCCATGCGAAACCTATTGGAAAAGGACATAAAACCCTCCGATATCATTACGCGAAAATCGCTGGAGAATGCTATCAGGCTGGTTACCATTTTAGGAGGTTCGACCAATGCCGTACTTCATTTTTTGGCCATTGCGAGAGCAGCACAAATAGATTTTACATTGGCCGATTTTCAAGATATAAGCGATAATACACCGTTTCTGGCCGATCTTAAGCCAAGCGGAAAATATTTAATGGAAGATGTTCATGATGTGGGCGGAATTCCGGCGGTACTTAAATATATGCTGAAGCAAGGCCTCTTGCACGGCGATTGTCTTACTGTTACCGGAAAGACCCTGGCCGAGAATCTGTTGGATGTAGGCGATCTGGCTGAAGGTCAGGATGTGATAAAACCAATAGACCAACCCATTAAGAGCTCAGGGCATTTGTGTATGCTTTATGGCAATTTAGCTACCGAAGGCAGTGTTGCAAAGATCACCGGAAAAGAAGGCTTAAAGTTTAGTGGTAAGGCCAAAGTATTTGAAGGAGAATATGAGGCCAATGACGGAATTCGTGATGGGAAGGTGGAAAAAGGAGATGTCATCGTGATTCGTTATGAAGGGCCAAAGGGCGGACCGGGAATGCCCGAAATGCTAAAGCCTACAGCAGCTATTATGGGAGCCGGGCTGGGTAAGGATGTAGCCCTTATTACCGATGGGCGATTTTCGGGAGGAACACACGGTTTTGTCGTGGGTCATATTACCCCTGAAGCCCAGGAGGGCGGCGCTATAGCTTTAGTAAACGACGGAGATATTATCACTATCGATGCCGAAACCAATACGATCACAGTCGAAGTATCGGAAGAAGAATTAAAACAAAGAAAACAAAAATGGGTAGCACCGCAATTAAAAGTTAAGCGGGGCATACTTTATAAATATGCAAGAACGGTATCATCGGCATCGAAAGGATGTGTAACCGATGAATTCTAGTTCCCTTGTAAGAGGGAACCTCAAAATTGAAGTAAAACGTATGGATACACTAACGATAAAACAAAAACAATACTTAGAGCAACCTATAGAACGTATATCGGGTAGCGAAGCCGTGGTCAGATGTTTATTAGCCGAGGGGGTCGATATATTGTATGGCTATCCCGGAGGTGCCATAATGCCGATTTATGACGAGTTGTTTAAATATGAAAACGAGATTCATCATGTATTGACGCGCCATGAGCAGGGAGCAACACATGCCGCACAGGGTTATGCCCGAATTTCGGGTAGGGTAGGCGTAGCAATGGCCACATCGGGTCCCGGTGCTACCAATTTAGTTACCGGAATTGCCGATGCACAAATAGATTCCACACCTATGGTATGTATTACCGGCCAGGTGTTTTCGCATTTGTTGGGCAGTGACGCCTTTCAGGAAACAGATATTGTTGGTATTTCCACACCGGTAACCAAATGGAATCATCAAATAACCAAAGCCTCAGAGATCCCTGAAGTTATGGCCAAGGCTTTTTATATAGCAAAAAGTGGCCGGCCCGGTCCGGTTTTGGTCGATATTACCAAGGATGCTCAAATGGAAGAATTTGACTTTCAATATAAGAAGTGTACAGGCATACGAAGTTATATTCCTGTTCCGGCCACCGACGAATCTGACCTAAAAACTGCGGCCGAATTGATCAATGCCGCGAAAAAACCAATGATCGTCTGGGGTCAGGGCGTAATTTTAAGTGAAGCCGAAAAGGAGTTGACGGCCGTAATTGAAAAAGTCGGAATTCCAGCAGCCTGGACTATTTTAGGAGCTTCTGCCATTCCTACCTCACATCCTCTGAATATTGGGATGGTGGGAATGCATGGTAATTATGCGCCTAATAAATTAACTAATGAATGCGATGTATTAATTGCTATCGGGATGCGTTTTGATGACCGGGTGACAGGAAATTTAAAGACCTACGCCAAGCAGGCCAAGATCATTCATTTTGAAATTGATCCTGCCGAAGTTGATAAAAATGTAAAAACAGATATAGCTGTTTTGGGCGATGCCAAGGCTAGCTTATCTAAATTACTCCCTTTATTAAACGAGAATTCACACCCCGAATGGCATCAGGAATTCAAAGATCTATACGCTATTGAATTTGAAAAAGTGATCAAAAACGATCTCCATCCTACCAAAGAAGGATTGACCATGGGAGAAGTTTTAAATGAAATCAATGGACAAAGTAAAGGCGAGGCAGCCATAGTATCGGATGTGGGACAGCATCAAATGATCGCCTGTCGATATTCCAAATTCAATACCACCAAAAGTAATATAACTTCTGGTGGACTGGGAACTATGGGATTTGCGCTTCCGGCAGCCATCGGTGCGAAAATGGCGGCACCCGATAGGGATGTTGTAGCTATTATTGGTGACGGTGGTTACCAAATGACCATTCAGGAACTGGGGACCATTTTTCAATCTAAAGTTCCGGTAAAAATCGTAGTCCTTAACAACGGGTTTTTGGGAATGGTGCGGCAATGGCAACAGTTGTTTTTTGACAAACGCTATGCCTCTACAGAAATGAAAAACCCGGATTTTGTCGCTATTGCCAAAGGATATGATATCGATGGCAAACGAGTTTCAAAACGTGAAGACCTGGCCAAAGCCGTCAAAGAGATGATGGCCTCCAAAGACGCATATTTCCTTGAAGTTTGTGTTGAAAAAGAAGATAACGTATTTCCGATGATTCCGGCAGGAGCATCCGTTTCAGATGTAAGATTAAGCTAGTTATGATGGACGAAAAACAATTATATACCGTTTCAATATACACCGAGAACAATATAGGATTGCTCAATCGTATTTCTGCAATTTTTCAGCGGCGACATTTAAATATTGAAAGTTTAAGCACTTCGGCCTCCGAAATTGAAGGCGTGTCCCGTTTTACGATTGTGGTATTTATGACCGAAAAGCAGATCAAGAAGATCATAGGACAGATAGAAAAGCAGGTTGAGGTCATTAAGGCGTATTACCATACCGATGAGGAGACGATTTACCAGGAGTTTTGCCTGTTTAAAATAAAATCGGATCTATTGTTCGAAGAACCCCAAATTCAAAATATAATCAAGGATAGCGATGCCAAGATCGTTACGGTAAACCGGGAGTTTTTTGTCCTCGAAAAATCAGGACGACGACATGAAATAGAACTTCTACATCGCGATTTAAGCACGTTCGGGATCATGCAGTTTGTACGTTCCGGGCGTATCGCGGTAACCAAAGAAAAAATGAAAATAACAGAAATGCTTTCGGCATTTAATAATTAATAAGATAAAACAATGGCAAATTATTTTAATACACTTTCGTTAAGTCAGAAATTGAACCAACTTTCCAAATGCCGGTTTATGGATTCTTCCGAATTTAAAGATGGCGTAAAAGCATTAAAAGAAAAGAAAATAGTAATTATAGGTTGCGGGGCACAGGGCCTCAACCAGGGATTGAACATGAGGGATTCTGGATTGGATATTTCTTATGCGCTGCGCGAGCAGGCGATCAAGGAAGAGCGTCAGTCCTTTAAGAATGCCACTTCCAATAATTTTAATGTGGGCACCTATGAAGCGCTCATTCCTTTGGCCGACCTGGTATTGAACCTTACCCCCGACAAGCAACATTCCAATGTTATTGACGCGGTAATGCCACTTATGAAACAAGGGGCTACACTATCGTATTCGCATGGGTTTAATATTGTTGAAGAAGGCAAGCAAATTCGTAAAGACCTTACCGTTATCATGGTGGCGCCTAAGTGCCCGGGAACAGAAGTAAGGGAAGAATACTTAAGAGGATTTGGAGTGCCAACCTTAACGGCGGTGCATCCCGAGAATGACCCTGAAGGTAAGGGCTGGACACAGGCAAAAGCCTATGCTGCCGCTACCGGAGGACACAGGGCAGGAGTGCTGGAATCCTCTTTTGTTGCTGAAGTAAAAAGTGACCTTATGGGCGAACAGACCATTTTATGTGGCGTGTTACAGACGGCTTCAATTCTGTCTTTCGATAAAATGGTCGAAGAAGGGGTCGATGCCAGTTACGCGTCGAAATTGATTCAATACGGATGGGAAACCATTACCGAAGCCCTGAAGCATGGGGGTATAACCAATATGATGGACCGACTGTCCAATCCGGCAAAGATCAAAGCTTATGAACTTTCGGAAGAGTTAAAGACCATCATGAAGCCTTTGTTCGAAAAACATATGGACGATATCATGTCCGGACATTTTTCCACAACCATGATGGAAGATTGGGCCAATGACGATATCAACCTTTTAAAATGGAGAGCGGCCACAGGTGAAACCGCTTTTGAAAAAACAGCAGCCACTTCCGATCATATTTCGGAACAGGAGTATTTTGATCATGGCGTGTTAATGATCGCATTTGTAAGAGCCGGTGTAGAATTGGCCTTCGATACTATGGTGGCTTCAGGAATAATTGAAGATTCGGCCTATTATGAATCTTTACACGAATTGCCGTTAATTGCCAATACGGTAGCCCGAAAAAAGCTTTTTGAAATGAATCGTATCATTTCCGATACTGCCGAATACGGATGTTATTTATTCGATCATGCCTGTAAACCACTATTGGTAGATTTTATGAAATCGGTAAGCACCGATGTGATAGGCAAGTCTTTTGGGTCTTCGAATGCTGTGGATAATGCAGCCTTAATTAAAGTTAATGAGGCCATACAGCAGCATCCTATTGAAGCCACAGGAAAAGTATTGCGCAGAGCGATGACCGATATGAAAGTGATAAGAACTGAAGCTACGGAGAATCCTGTTTTAGCCTGATATATGCAAACGATAACTACATATTTTCCAACGGTTAAGGCTGTAGAACTTGCGGCCGACAAATTAAGGAATGTGTCACTGGTAACACCCTTAACTCCAAACGTGAGATACTCCGAACGTTTTGGGTGCAACCTACTGTTTAAAAGGGAAGACCTGCAACAGGTCCGTTCGTATAAGATCAGGGGAGCCTATAATAAAATGGCTTCACTGAGTGCCTCCGAGATAGAAAACGGAATTGTCTGCGCAAGCGCGGGAAATCATTCCCAGGGCGTGGCCCTCTCCTGCAAATTATTAAAGGTGAAAGGCACGATCTATATGCCTGCGCCAACGCCCAAACAAAAGATCGAGCAGGTAAAAATGTTTGGCCAGGGCTATATTGATATAGTACTGCGCGGAGATACTTTCGATGATGCGAATCATTTGGCAATGTTAGAGTGCGAACGCTTAAATAGGACCTTCATCCATCCTTTTGATGATGAGAAGGTCATTGAAGGACAGGCCACAGTGGGTCTGGAGATCCTGGATCAAAGTGATCAACCTATCGATTATGTATTTGTTCCCGTAGGCGGTGGAGGATTAGCTTCCGGATTATCAACGATATTTAAGCAATTATCACCACAAACCAGGATCGTTGGTGTTGAACCCGAAGGCGCACCTTCTATGACAACCGCTTTTCAAAAAGGGAAGGTCACAAAGCTTAAACATATCGAGCGCTTTGTGGACGGGGCAGCCGTTAGGAGTGTTGGAGAAAAAGCCTTTTCTATTTGCAGGGAACATTTGTATGACATGATCACGGTTCCCGAGGGAAAGATCTGTCAAACCATATTAGAGCTTTATAATAAAGACGCTATTGTTGTTGAGCCGGCAGGGGCATTGAGTATTTCGGCATTGGATCATTTTGCGGAGGTCATAAAAGGCAAGACTGTAGTTTGTGTAGTGAGCGGCAGCAATAACGATATTCTACGTACTCCCGAGATCAAGGAACGCGCACTTTTATATGCCAATTTAAAACACTATTTCATCATTAAATTTCCGCAGCGCCCCGGAGCCTTAAGGGAATTTGTTGTGGATATATTGGGCCCAACGGACGATATCACACACTTCGAATATACCAAAAAGGCCAACAGGGAAACCGATGTTGCCGTCGTGGGGATAGAATTAAAATCACCTTTAGATCTGGAACCATTAATAACCAAGTTGAAACTGCATAATTTTTTCGGGGATTACTTGAATGATAAACCCGATCTGTTCCAGTTTCTGGTTTAATAATAATATAAAGCTTAAATAATTATGAGCGTAACAACAGAAGAATTACAAATACCAAACGAATATAAAATAACGTCACAACTCAATCAAAGCACTTATCTGGTAAATGGCGAATTGAAACCCTGGACGGGAGAAACGGCAGAAGTATATTCTACAATTTCTTCAACCGGAACCTATCAGCCCACTTTACTGGGGACAGTTCCGCAATTGGGTGAGCCCGAAGCGCTGGAAGCCCTGGACTCGGCCTGTGCAGCCTATAATAATGGCCAGGGTTTATGGCCCACTATGAAGGTTATAGACAGGATAGCCTGTATGGAAACCTTCGTTGAAAAAATGAAGACTAAACGGGACGAAGTTGTAAAACTGCTCATGTGGGAGATCGGTAAGAACCTCGGCGATTCTCAAAAGGAGTTTGACCGGACCGTGGACTATATTTACGATACCATCGAAGCTTATAAACAGATCGACAGGAACTCGGCAAAATTTGAAAAGAACGAAGGCGTTTATGCACACATTCGACGGGGTCCGCTTGGTGTTGTCCTTTGTTTGGGGCCTTACAATTACCCGCTTAATGAGACTTTTACATTATTGATCCCTGCGCTTATCATGGGCAATACTGCGGTATTTAAGCCCGCTAAGCTTGGTGTGCTGCTCATATCTCCGCTTATGGAAGCCTTTCAAAGCAGCTTTCCTAAGGGAGTTGTGAATATCATTTACGGAAGGGGAAGAGTACTGGCAACACCTATCATGCAGTCAGGTAAGATTGATATGCTGGCACTTATTGGTAATAGCAGTTCTGCCAACGCCCTTCAGGAACAGCATCCTAAAAAGAACAGACTGCGTCTGGTACTTGGCCTGGAAGCCAAGAATCCGGCAATTGTCCTTCCGGATGCCGATCTGGATACCACCATAAAGGAATGTATTGCAGGAACCCTGTCATTTAACGGGCAGCGCTGTACCGCCTTAAAAGTATTATATGTCCATGAGGATATTCTGGAAGAATTCAATACGCGCTTTTCAGCGGCGGTAGATGCACTTAAATTCGGAAATCCCTGGGAACCGGGGGCAGCCTTAACGCCACTTCCCGAACCGGGAAAACCGGCTTATATCCAGGAATTGATCGATGATGCACAGGCCCAAGGCGCCAATATATTGAATGCCAAAGGCGGTGAAGTTTCCGATAATTTTATTTTTCCTGCCGTGTTGTACCCTGTAAATAAGGGGATGCGTGTATTTAAGGAGGAGCAATTCGGTCCGGTAATTCCCATCGTTCCATTTAATGATATTGAAGAGCCTTTAAATGATATGGCGGCATCGAATTATGGCCAGCAGGTAAGTTTGTTTGGTAAGGACATCAAGGCCTTATCCCCATTGATAGACACTCTGGTCAACCTGGTTTGCCGGGTCAACCTGAACAGTTCCTGCCAGCGTGGACCCGATGTATACCCATTTACAGGCCGTAAGGATTCGGCATTTAGTACCTTAAGTGTTCATGATGCATTGCGCGCTTTTTCCATAAGAACTTTTGTTGCCTCTAAGGACAATACTTATAACAATGCGATCTTAAATGAATTGCTGGAAACAAAATCCTCTAATTTTATCAGTACGGATTATATATTGTAAAATTTAAGTATTAAATTAGTGTTTCTAAAATCAAATTAATAAAAATATAAACGCATGAAAACATTCAGATACCTATTATTATCAGTTATAACAATCACCTTGTTAACAGGCTGTGGAGAAGAGAAGAAGAAAGAAGAAGAAGACACCAAGAAAGTAAAGATTGGCGCTCAAAAAGAAGTTAAAAAGGCGGACGAAAATGTCGCGAATGTTGTACTCACAGGAAACGATCTTATG
>PVMK01119780.1_pt1 | contig 21325 bp, 16 predicted proteins | sample 1853481 | NCBI WGS metagenome assembly PVMK01 (sample SAMN08533507, study PRJNA380276) | Marine sediment metagenome, whole genome shotgun sequencing project.
CCTCTATCTTTTTACTAACTTTTTCAATTAATTCCGGCATTTCATCTACGTTCAACGCTAATTTTCTGAGCGTCTTTCCTTCACCTGAATGTTTATAGATATGTTCCAGTATATCTTCCAGATCTTCCAGTTCAATCTTTAACCTGAAGGACTGCAGCGCAGGAGTCCCAATAGAAATGCTTTTTTCCTTTTCTGAATAAGTAAATGTCCATGAGTCGATTTCCTTAATGAGTATTTCATCACCATATCTGCTGCTATCGGTGCGAGACAGCTTTTTCAGCACTTTCCCTTTAATTTTATCATTGGTCAGCCCTGCTGAAATGGAAGCCACTGTTTCTGAAAAAGAATCATCAGAATGATAACCACATACACAGGTCATCTCGTCTATATAATCACGACTTCCACAAGACGGACATTTTGTTGATATCATAATTACCTCCTGGTTTTTGATTTCACATCAATAATATTGTTTAACCGGGATAATTACGGTGATTCAGATTACATAATGGTTTGTTAAGAGATTAGAAGGTTGAAAGGATACATGTAGCACGTAGGGGCAAGACGCGCCCTGCCCTATGCCCCAGATCAGGCTCCGCCGCCAGCCGATGATCTCCAGGGCCTCTTACTCCCTACTCAATAAAAACCCGAATCGGTTTACACTCTTGAAGAACTTCGGCAGCTTATGTTTTTTGATGATGGATGTAACTGCATTAAAGAACGCCTCAATAACATCTAATAATGAATGATTCACTATGACCCTGATATTGAGGATAATTATAAATTATAAACAAAAAACACATAATATCAAATTATTTTCACCTCTCCCTGACGATCTTCCTCACGTATGAAACATCAAAACTTTGATAGCAAGATAAGATTAAAAAAGGACAAGTGGTAGTTGTTGGGTTCATTAAACGGATTCAATATCACTTTTGCAAAGTGATGATATAAGAGATATAAATCCAACCATAAAACTCACTTGAGCTTTTAGAGAAAGATTACAACTTCCGAAACCGAACTTTTCGAGTATGGTAGAATCTAATTCTCTCAATAATTTATATATGGTTTGCTCATTCAATTCTTTCCCTATCATCTTGCCCTCTTAGTATTTAAAAGGATTCAATATAATTGTTAAACATTATTTTCATCAGATGTTTTAAATGCTATTCCCACCATCAATGGTCCTAAAGCATTAAAGCATTCAGATACCTTGTGATCATTTTGCTCTTGTAAAACATGTTCTGTGAATTTAATATTTAAATCTTCTTGTGCACTATTTTCAAGAATATACGACATAGTAGCACTTAAATTACATAAGTCGAATGACCTATCCATATGGATACTGAAGAACTGAAAAGTTTCTTTCGTTAACTTTATTAGTAAATCTGAAATATTCTTATGATTCGATATAAATTTAATAATATTTGCTTTTCTAGCTATGGCTAACTGATCTGGACTGCAAAATCTATATGTAATATCGTTAAACATTATTTCTAGTGATTATACAAATCCAATGTTTTCTATACTGATCTTGAAGTTCAATATCCGGATACACCCTGGAACAGGGATACTCTCTTCGAGCAGTGTATTAAGAGAAGAAAAGATAAATGGTTAATTAAGAATTAACAGCAGCCTCATCTGTCATATGCATTGATATCGCCTTGGAAGAACCGGGCTCTTCCATTGTGATTCCGTAAATATAATTAGCCGCTTCCATAGTGCGCCTGTTGTGAGTGATAGTTATGAACTGTATGCTTTTTGAAAGCTCACGTAATAAGCCGATAAATCTCTCAGTGTTAGATTCATCAAGAGGAGCATCAACCTCATCGAGCAGACAGAGTGGTGTGGGCTTAATCATAAATCCTGCAAACAGCAGTGAAAGAGCTGTCAGGGCCTTTTCCCCGCCTGAAAGGAGCATCAGGTTCTGCAGTCTTTTGCCCGGCGGCTGGGCAACTATTTCTATTCCGGCATCCAGTATGCTTCCCTCAGTAAGCTGAAGCTCTGCCTTGCCCTTTCCAAAAAGCATTGTAAATACTTCCTTGAATTTCTCATTCAGTAACTCAAAGGCCTCTTCAAGCCTGCTTTTTGTTGTCCTGTTAATTTTCTGTATGGTGCTTTCAAGGTCAGAAATCGATTCCATCAGATCATCACGCTGCTTTGTCAAAAATTCGTATCTGGTCTTCAACTCTTCATATTCATCGAGAGTACCCATGCTTACAGAGCCTATGGATGTGAGCTTGTCCTTGAGCTGAAGCAGTTTTTCCTCTTCCTCTGCTTCCACCTCAACAGAGATCTCTGCAGTCTCAAGCTCTATCTGGTAAGTTTTGTGTATATCTTCCAGAAGGTAATTAAGCTTCATTGACTGCTCCATCTTTTTCATTTCCACCTTACCAAGTTCACTTCTTATTGCCTCAAGGTCAGAAGCCAGTTCTTTTGCCCGTCTTTCGATTAAGGCAAGTTCCGCTGTTTTTGATTCAAGGACCTCATTTAATTCTGAAGCCTCTGATCTCAGTTCTCCTGATTTCATTATCTTGGTTTTCAAAGTGCTCTCCTTCTCAACAACTTCATTCTCTTTCTGGCTAATCGAATTTTCAATATCAAGACGCTCATTATGCATCTGCTGCTGCTTCCGGTCGATTTCACTAATCGCATTATTTAACCTGCTTATTTCTTTTTTTACAGCAGTCATCTTCTCGCTGGAAGCAGCAAGGTTAAGTTGTATTTCGGTCAAACCTGATCTTAAAGTCTCAAGTGATTCTCTTCTTTCCGAAATAATATTACGGGTAGTTATTATATGCTCTTCTATTTTCTGCTTTTCTTCTTCCAGGGACAGGCTAATTGTTTCTTTCTCCTTAAGGCCATTTCCCAGTATGTCCTTTTCCCTGTGGTCATCAGATATCTCATGAGAGATGTATTCATGCTTCTTTTTAAGACGGGAATTTTCCTCTTCAAGATTTTCTGTTTTGACTTTAAGTTCGTGGCAGTATTTTTCCTGGCCTGATATTTTTCCGTCCAAAGATATAATCTCGTTCTCTATGTGAAGGATACTCTCTTTTAATGCAGCCACTGATTTTTCATTTTTACCGATCATTTCCTTTTTTGACGAAAGGTCCTTTGCCAGTTCCTTAATCATACGCTTGATTTTTAATACGCCTTTATCATGCCCTCCAAAAACCATACCGGATGGTTCAAGAACCTCGCCCTCAAGGGTCACAAAGTAAGGTAATTTACGGTCAGACTGTTTGTCAGATTTCTCAAGAAGAGATATGGCAGTAGTAAGGTTGTCCACAAGTATTACATCATTTAGTAAAACCGAGGCTATCTTTTCATATGTTTCGCTTACTTTGGTAAACTTGGTAATTTCACCAATTACACCACTGCTATTAAGTTCATTAGATAAAGGACTCCGAGATACATTGCCGGAAGGGCTGATAGCTATAAAACCGCTTCTCTTGGCATTCTGATCCTTAATGAGCCCAAGGGCCTTTATAACTTCCTGGTGGTCTTCAACAACTGCTGCACTCAGTTTGTCTCCAAGTACGGCTTCAAGTGCGGTTTCATATTCCTTTGGTGTCTCAAATATATCAGCAACCCTGCAGAGAGTCTTTATGCTTTCATCAAGAGATGCCATCTGGGTCTTGTCCATTTCCTGTAAAGATTCCAGCCTTGAATTCATGGCAGCCTGCTCTTCCCTGGCACTGTATAGCGATTCCTCTTCTGATGTCAGTGTTGTTCTCTTTGTCTGAAGATCACCTGCAAGAGCTTCCCTCCCCTTCTTTGATGCAGCAAGTTCGGTCTCTACCTTTGCATATTCATTCTTTGTCTGATCAAAGGATAAGCTTAATGAAGTTAAATTTTCATTCAGGGTATTTATATCTGTAGAGTTCTTTTCAGCTTTCCGACTAATGTTTTCGATACTGATAGATAGCTGGGACATCTCGTTTTTCATATTGCTTATCTCTTCAGCTTTCATGAAAAGATTTTTTCTCAACTCTTCTATTTCACTATCAAAAGCTGTTATTTCATTTTCTGATGATGTAAAAACAGCCTTCCTCTCATTGAGAATTTCCTGCAGATTAGAAAGTTCAAGTCCTATCTCTTTTTCCTCAGAACTGATCTTTTCCAGTGACAGAGAATCCGTTTCCTTCACTGTATCAAGTTCTTTGTCCTGTCTTGACGATGCTTCATGACGCTCTCTCAGGTTTTCACAATCGCTTTTCCAAAGAGCTATTTTGCCTTCATCTTCCATCACTTCCTTTTCAAGTTCATAAAGCCCGTTTCTGATCTCATTAAGAAGCCGTTCCTGTTCAATGCAAAGCCGCTTTTTTTCTTCTATCATTGAATCTGTTGAATGAACACCGGCAGATACCTCGGCTTCCCTGGACTTAAATGCATTTTCCGAACTGGTAAAGTCTGAAATGCTGCTTTTCAGATCATTGTAGTCACGTTTGGCAACTCTTGTTTCTATATCTTTTATATTTTCAAAAAGTTTCTTGTACCTTTCAGCTTTTTTTGCATGTCTGTCTATTGTATTGATCTGTCTCTTTACTTCCGCGACTATGTCCTGAAGCCTTTGAAGATTGGACTTTGATAAGTCCAGCTTACGGATTGCTTCCTGCTTTCTAACTTTATATTTCATCACCCCTGCTACTTCCTCAATAAGGAACCTGCGGTCCAGGGGTTTGGAATTCACAATATCACCGATTCGACCCTGTTCAAGAATGGAGTAAGCCTTCAGCTCCAGTCCTGTATCAAGAAACATATTTTTAATATCCTTGAGTCTGCATGGGACTTTGTTCATCAGGTAATCACTCTCGCCTGATCTGTAAAGCCGACGCGTTACTGAAATCTCTGTTATCTTCTTTTTATCGTCACTGTCAGAACCATTAGAGTTATTATTGATGATATCTGACAGAACCAGTGTTACTTCAGCCATACCCTTTGTTTTCTGTGTTGCAGAACCTGCAAATATGACATCCTCCATGCTACCGCCACGCAGACTTTTAGCGCTCTGCTCTCCCAGAACCCATTTAAAGGCATCAACTACATTGCTCTTACCGCAGCCATTAGGACCAACAATTGCTGTTGTTCCGGGATGAAATTTCAAAACAGTCTTATTGGCAAATGATTTAAAACCGACCATCTCAATTCTTTCAATACGCATAGAATTATTCCCTTTTATCTAAGATTAAACATAAAACAACATATTATAGAATTACAGAACAGCTACTTCAACTAATTCAATTGAACGATCAACACAACTAAATATAGTGAGTCATCATAAAAGACCAACTATATGATGTGCTTTTCGTTCTAAATAATATATACCATAAGGTCATTTCTATCAAGCAAAATCTTTAGTTAGAATATTTAGTGTCTGTCCATAAAATGCCTTTTTTATTTTCGTCATGCCCGAAATTAGTAGTCGGGCATCCAGAACTTATTAAAAACACTGGATTCTCGATGCGAGTCTACGCAAGAGTCGCTCTCCGACCCGCCCAAAAGAACGCGGGAATGACAATCATAAGGAGTATATGCTTAACCCAGAAGCAGAGCTTCAAGGAGTTAAGAGAAAATATGGTTTATCGATAATTTTGAAAAATATTCAGGGAATTAGTTCAGGAAGTCTGGATATAGATCTCAGGATTGGCTATATTCCCTATTGTTTCAAATGGGAAAGAGACTGACTTTTTAAATTGTCACAACTATTCAGATAGTGATAAAATGAAATGTTATCAGAAATCTTTAATTTGAAAATATTGGAAAGATATAAGTCAGAGACTTTAAAAGGATGGGATATCCGACCACATTATAATTTACAAATTGCAATGAAAATTATTTATTTCTTCTCTGGTGTTTAGTTCTTTTGAGAAGTTTTCTATGTTTATGCTTACTCATCTTCTTCTTGCGCCACTTAACAACATTTCCCATCCATACACCTCCTGTTATATTATTTTTTACTGCTATCTATTAACACCTGATAAAAACAATCTATTATTGTGCACCAATATGAATATTTTTTCCAGTTTTTAAATATTAAGACTTATCGACAACAGTATATTCAGTTGCCTGATGCATGAAAGCCTCCAAGTGAATACCGCTGCAGGTAGCTTCAGCTCCATCATATGATGCGCTCAAGGTGGGAATTCCCCAGTCCTCTTTAACGCCTTTCAAGAGTGCGCTCACAATCGTTCCAGGCATACAGCCAAAAGGCATGGCACTGATTATACCAGAAGCGCCTTTTTTTACATAGTCAACCGCCTTTCCAATGCTCAGGACTGTTTCACCTTCGAAAGAATCATCAAGATAAGGTGCGGCATTTCTCAGGATCTGTTTGGTCGAGGGTTCATGAACTGTCTTCAGAAAACCCTCGAATGGGGCTGAGAACTTTTTATCAATGCCTTTCTGAACATGGGTGGTAATCATTGTCATAAAAATATCGTTAATGGTCTTTTTGGAAAAGGAACTGTTTCTTAGCCTGACCATGGCTTTGCGAAGACCCATCTGGTTCACATAATAGATCCATTCCTCAAGAGGCGCAAGCCATACCTCACCTCCAAGCTCTTCAACCTTTCGTACAATATCTTCATTTGCAAATGAATTATGCCTGACAAATATTTCACCAATAATTCCTATAAGAGGTCTCTTCTCTTTATTTCGGGGAATACCTGCAAAAGACTTTCTCATTTCATTGATCAGGTCCATCATCAAACTGCTGTTGGTGAGCAGTGTTTCGTATATTTTAAACAGGTATTTTTTATAGACTTCATCAGTCTCTCCCTTATTGACCTCATATGGCCTTGTTTCATGAAGGCATTTCATTAACAGGTCTGTTGCAATGATTCCCATCCATGCCTGCTTGGAAAAGTCTTTGCCTACAATTCCAAGGTCAGTGTAAAAGGCCTCATCCTGGTTTGGAGAGTGAATAGGGACTTTAGGAAATCCGATCTCATCCAACACCATCCGGTGAAGGACATTGTACTGTCCAAAACGGCAGGGCCCTGCACCGGATGGCATAAAAAAGACAGATCTGTCTGGATTAAAATCATCAGACAATGCCTTTTTGACCATGTCGCCAGTAGTAATGGCGCAAGGATAACATTCTTTCCCGGATACATATTTCCTACCAAGTTTGACAGAGTCTGAATTCGGCGTGTCCATTACTTCCGCATCCAGTCCGCATGTTTTAAATGCTGCTGCAAGGGCAAAGGCATGATCTGACATTCTGGGAATAAATACTACCTTATTGCTGGTGTCCTTATTAATAGATAAGATCGAGAGCTTCCTGACCTCATTGAGAGGAGTTTCTTTTCTGCTGCTAATACTGTCAAGAAATGCCTCACACCTGGTTATTACACCGGCATCAGCGCTGTGCTCATCTATTTCTATCTGAAGATAAGGTTTGTCTGACATTGATTTCTCAAAAAACTTTTGAATAAAAGAATCAGGACCGCAGGAGAAATTACCGATATACAATGCATAAAGCCTGGGGTTGCTCCTTATTATCTCAGCTGCCTTCAGAATGCTCTGTCCGGACCTCCAGTACATATTCTCCCAGGTTTTTGAAATATCAATAACTTCAAGGGGCAGGTAGTCCATCGGGATAGAAAACACGCCCAAAGATGCCAGCTTTTTAGGGATCTCAAGGTTGATGCCCGGGTCAAATGCATTATATGATCGCCCTACTATTACAATCGATCTTTCAGGTACATTTTCCAGGACCTGTCTACCACGCTTCTTAATTGAAGATGTAAATTCCTTCTGATTCCTCTCTGATATTTTCAATGCACTCTTAATGGCGCTTTTTGAAATATTAAAAGGTTTAAGGGACTTGTATACTTCATTGAGAAGGTAGCCCTCTCCTCTTTCCATATTGATAATAGGAACAAGAAAATGCTCTTTTCCAAAGGCGGTGCGTGCAATGTAAGGCATTGTCTGGGCATAGGGACAGGCAAAACTGCGAAGGCTCGCACTATCCGGATTAAAGTTAATAAAGCTCGGCAAAAAGATAGCATCAACATCTTTTTCAAGTAAGTCCTTTATATGCCCGTGAGCAACTTTATGGGGAAAGCAACTTTCCGCTAAAATGCTCTCAAGTCCTTTGCTGATCACCTGCCTGTTCGTATTGTCAGAGATAACCACTTCAAATCCAAGTTCCCATAACAGGGTACTCCAGAAAGGAAGTAAGTCATGAAAAAAGAATATCCTGGGAATGCCGATACGTTTAACCTTCTTGCCGTTTCTGTTTCCGTTCCTGTCTCCGGCAAAGGCCATCGCATAATCACAGTTGCTCTTGGTGAGAAATGCCTCACGTTCGGCAAACAGGTCAGGCAGGCTCTGTTCATCGCTGCCATTTTTCTTGCGCTTCACATCGTACTTCTCACACCTGCTGCCATAAAAGAGAGGGTGTTCTTCTCCCTCTATCTTTACCCTGTTAATCTCGCACATGTTGTCACAGCCTTTACACTCAAAAGACTTGATTGTATATTGTCTTTGTGAGAGATCAAATCCCTTAAAAGTCGTTTTGCGTACGACATTACCTGTTACTTCCAAGCTGCTTTTGTCGTTATCAGTTCCTGCTTCCCCGGTGCGGGTCTCCGCTAAGGGTCGCTTCGACTGCCTCCTGCCTCCTGTCCCTGCTGTCTGCTGTCTCCTGTCCCCTGCTGTCTCCTGTGCTCCTGACAATACTGCCATGCCTCTGCGTTTTCACCTGTTCTTTTTAACGATAATGGCCATACCAATAGCGCCAGTCACATCATGATGAGGAGGAACAATAATATGTCTGTCAAGGTATTTTTCAAACGCAGCAACAACAGCCTTATTAAAGGCCGTCCCGCCCTGAAAGAAAATCTTATCTCCGATCTTTTTGTCACTAACGACTTTGTTTATATAGTTTTGCACAATAGAATATGACAGTCCTGAAACAAGGTCTTCCTTAGGCGCACCTCTCTGCTGTCTTGATAGCAATGAGTTCTCCATAAAGACAGTACATCTTTCTCCAAGTGAGCAGGGTTTCTCCGAATTAAAGGCAGTGATGGCAAAATCGTTTTTTACCGACATGTCCAGCTTTTCAGCCTGTTCCTCAAGAAATGACCCGGTGCCCGCGGCACAGGCCTTGTTCATTTCAAAGTCAACTATGACGCCGTCCTTTATCGATATGTACTTGGAGTCCTGTCCCCCGATCTCAAAAATTGTGTCAACATCAGGATCGATCTCAGCAGCGGCCCTGGCCTGTGCAGTAATTTCATTTTTAACAATATCAGCCCCTACAAAATCAGCTATCATATATCTGCCTGAACCTGTTGTCCCCACACCAAGTATATTTAACCTGTCTCCGATTTCTTTTCCCATCTCATCAAGTCCCTGCCTTACTGCTTCGATGGGTCTGCCGGCAGTCATTAGGTACCTCTTTGACAGAAGCCTTCCCTCTTCATCAATAGCTGCCAGGTTTGTGCTTATGGAGCCGATATCAATTCCAAGATAGGCATTAACTTTTTCATCACCTGTCAGTTGATGAATGTCATATGAAACCTTGTGTCTCTTGTCAAACTCATCTTTATCACTGCAAAGAGGTTTGTGTACAGAACCCTCATCCTTAAGCTTGCCTATATAGTTTTCAAGTTTCGATAAATCAAACAGGTTCTCAGTGCCCTGCTCCATATCTTTCATAACAGCTCCGATTGCAGGCATAACAGCATAATGCTCAGGGATTACAATATCATCGGCAGGCAATACTTCTTTAAACCCCCTTACCACACCTTTATTGGCTGCCACTCCTCCAAAAAAACCGATCGGCCTGGGCAGTTCCATGTTTTTGCATATGCTGCCTTTGAAATTTCTGGCAACAGCAAAACACAGTCCGGCTACGATGTCTTCCATAGGTGTTGCTATCTGCTGAAGATGAATCATATCTGACTTGGCAAATACACTGCACCGTCCGGCAATGCGGGGAGGTTTCTCAGATTTAAGGGCAAGCTCACTAAATTCTTCAATGCTCAGTTTCAGTCTCTCAGCCTGCTGATCAAGAAAGGAGCCTGTACCGGCAGCACATACGGAATTCATCGAAAACTCCTTTACCGCACCTTCATGAAGAAGCACGAGCTTGGAATCTTCACCGCCCATTTCGATTATAGTCTTAACATGCGGATATAATTTCTTTGTTGAGTAGCTTAAAGCCACCACCTCATTAACAGGTGATACTCCCAGTGCTTCAGCAATAAATTTACCGGCAGAACCGGTAACACTCAGATAACATCCGGAACTGTTTTTCTTTAAAAGATCATATGCAACTGAAAGAGGATTTCCTTTGTGACGAACATATTCTGTTCCAATTACGGCACCGTCCTGGTCCATCACAGCAAATTTAACACTTACTGATCCGGCATCTATGCCTATATATCTTTTCATATCAAGAGCCCTTACTTTCTTAAGGATTTATTCAACCTTTTTTCGAGAGATTTTATCTTCCCCTCTATTCTGTCCTGCATGCCCTTCCTGTCATCAATAGCAATTGAAGTTAATACCCTTTCACTGCTATTAACTGTTTCTTCATGGCACTTTCTTATCAGTGCCATGACTTCGTCCCATTTACCTTCCACTACGGTACCCATGGGATTGAGCTTATAGGGCAATCCGCTATTGTCTATTATCTGCAATACCTTTGCAACTTCATTTCCTACACTTACACCCTTATCCAGGGGTACGATACTGAATTGCACAAGCATTTTTATATTCCTGGTTCTTAATTACTGTAAACAAAAGATTATATTATATAGAGACAAATCTGCAGGCAAAAATAATCTTTCGCCTGCAGATATTTAAATCAAATGATGGAATACAGGACCACCCATTACAGTTATGATATATCATAAATTCAAAGGTAATTCAATATAACAATTAAGTTTCCTTCTTTGCTTCTTCCTTTTCAGCTATAAGCTTCTGTGCAACATGGGCCGGTACTTCTTCATAGTGAGATGGCTCCATTGTATACATTCCCTGTCCGCTTGTCAGGGAATTAAGCTGGTTCGCATAAGTAAGCATTTCAGACATAGGAACAAGTGCTGTAACTACCTGGTCTCCATTGGGCATGGTATCAACACCCTGTACTTTTGCACGCTTTGAGTTGAGATCTCCTATAACATTTCCAAGGAACTCCTCCGGGGTGTTCACTTCCACCTTGACAATAGGCTCAAGAATGACCGCCTTTGCATCAGGGGCTGCTTTCTGTAAGGCCATGGATCCCGCTATTTTAAATGCCATTTCTGATGAATCCACGGCATGATATGAACCGTCATAAAGAGTGACTTTCAAATCTACTACAGGATTCCCTGCAATAAGGCCATCCTTCATCTTTTGCACTATGCCCTTTTCTACAGCAGGTATATACTGTCTGGGTATGGCACCACCAACTATCTGGTTTACAAATTCAAAACCTCCTCCTCTCGGCAGTGGTTCCAACTTTATCCAGCAGTCTCCGAATTGACCCCTTCCTCCTGACTGTTTTTTGTACCTTCCCTGTGCACTGGCAGATTTCTTTATTGTTTCCCTGTAAGGGATCTGAGGAGACTTCATATTAACTTCAACTCCGAATTTCCTCTTGAGCTTTTCAAGGGTAATTTCAATATGCAGCTGTCCTGTACCACCCAGTATCATCTGTCCAGACTCTTCGTCTCTGTGAAATTTCAATGCAGGGTCTTCCTCCAGAAGCCTGTTAAGACCTGTGCCGACTTTTTCTTCATCGCCCCTGGATTTGGGCTCGATCGCATAGGAAATCATTGGATCAGCATACTTGACAGTTTCGAAAAGCACAGGATTGGCCGGGTCTGCCATAGAGTCTCCTGTCTGGGCATCTTTCAGTTTTGCTACGGCTGCTATTTCACCGGGTCCCACTTCCTTTACCGGCACCTGTTTTTTGCCGTTGAGATAGAACATGTTACCCATTTTTTCTTTCCTGTCCTTTGTGGCATTGATTAAATTTGAATCGGATTTCAGTATTCCTGAATAAACCCTGAAAATGGTAAGCTTGCCTGCAAATGGGTCTGCAATGGTTTTAAAGACCTTTAATGAGACAGGCTGATCAGCCGCAGGCTGTATTTCCCTGTCTTCATCAGCTTTGGTATCCCTGGCCATTACCGGTGACTGGGCAGCGCTTTCTACAGGTGATGGAAGACATGTGACTATTGTATCCAGAAGACTCTGAATTCCGATATTGGCTGTAGCAGAACCACACAAAACAGGAACAATGGTTCTCGCAAGTGTGCCTGCCTTGATACCTTGATTTATTTCATCCTCTGTAGGGTCTGTTCCCTCAAGGTATTTTTCCAGCATATCATCATCTGTCTCTGCTACCTTTTCAATCAACTGCTTGCGGCTTTCATCTGCATATTCCTTATATTCATCAGGGATGTCACCCTCTGCAGGCTTTCCATCCTTGAAGGTCAATGACTTCATCTTAAGCAGATCTATAACACCCGAAAACGCAGGACCTTCTCCCATAGGAACGGTCAATTGAATCAGAGATGCTCCGTAGGATTTTTCAATTCCTTCCACCGCTGTCTGAAAACTGGCATTCTCTTTTTCCATTTTATTGATAAATACAACTTTCGGTAAATTGTTATCATCTGCATATTTCCAGACCTTTCCTGTTTCAGCTTTTACGCCAACCCGCGCACCAACAACAACAACAGCTCCATCAACCGCACTGAGGCAGCATTTTGTGTCCTCAAGGAAGTTAATAAAACCCGGGGTATCAATAAGGTTTATCCTGTTACCCTTCCAGTCGCAAAATGCTGAAGCAGATGATATTGAGAACTTCCTGTGTATCTCCTCAGGTTCAAAATCAGTAGTCGTGCTTTCAGTATCTACACTACCCAATCGCTCTATTGCTTTTGTATCATATAAAATAGCCTCAACTAGCGAAGTCTTTCCGGCTCCACCTCCGGCGATTACTGCAACATTTCTGATCTTTCCTACGTCAATACCCATCAGTTATCCTCCTCTGGAAATATTATTTCGAAACCTGGAATCAGTAATTTAATATGCTCCAAAATAAATCGAAATCCATCTTCCTTGAATTTACAATTAACTGAATATTATTTATTGAATAATATTAACATTTAAGAAATTTCTTTATTAAACAGAAATCAACTGACTATTTCTCCGATAAACGGCTTGGAATCTGCTTTTGACTCAAGCTTTCCGGACCAGATCTTCACAACTATTAATGATGATATCAATGATACAAATCCAAAAATGGCGGCAACAAAATCTGAGTTTGTATTTACGAAATATGCTTCACCAATATTTTGTCCAACAATCGCTCCTGTAATAAAAAGGACGAGAGGGATTCCATAAACTATCATAGACCCCTTAAGGTATGTCTCAGCCTTAAGCATGACCTTGACGGTCTGTCCTTCCCTGGCATTTACAGGGTTAAGGGCCTCAATTTCCATTCCCCCTGAAATTGATTCACAGGCCCCACTGGCTGTACAACCATCACAGGCCCCTCTCTTTTGCACAGAGACCTTTGCTATATCACCCTCCGTTTTAGTTACAATGCCGATCTCTTCTATCATATTAAACACCGTAACTCGTGACGCGTCACGGCCTTTATCCTCTCAAGAGCTTATATTCAATACTGTCCACAAGAGCCTGCCAGGATGCCTCTATTATGTTTTCCGAGACTCCCACAGTGCCCCACTTGTGCTTTGTGTCACCTGATTCAATTAAGACCCTTACATTTGAGGACGTACCCTCACCTGCTGTAAGCACCCTGACTTTGTAGTCAAGAAGTGATACTTCCTTTAATTGAGGATAGAACTTTTCAAGTGCTTTCCTCAATGCATTATCAAGGGCATTTACAGGGCCGTTACCGTTAGAGGCTGTATGCTCGAGTTTGTCTTTTATCTTCAACATAATTGTCGCCTCACTGATAGGAGTTGCACCCTCCTGTCGCTTTGAATCAAGAACCCTGAAGCCGATCAGATCAAAGAATTTTCTATGCATGCCAAAACTCTTTTTGATTAACAATTCAAGAGATGCCTCTGCACCTTCAAACTGAAATCCCTGGTTCTCAAGCTCTTTAAGCTGTTTTACAATCTCAATAACCTTTGGTGAATCAGGATCAACCTTCAGGTTAAAATCCTTGATCTTTCGGATGATATTGCTCTTACCACTTAAATCAGATACAAGCACCCTCTGATAATTACCAACAAGCTCGGGCTTTATATGCTCGTATGTCTCGGAATGTCTCAGAATAGCGCTTACATGAATACCGCCCTTATGAGCAAAAGCACTGTCTCCAATAAAAGGCTGCCTCTTTAAAGGACTTATATTGGCTATTTCGCTTACAAATCTTGACACATCCTTTAGTTTTTTTAATTTACCAGCAGTTACACAGCTTCTATTGAGTTTTAACTTTAAGTTTGGAATTACAGAAACAAGGTTAGCATTGCCGCACCTCTCCCCTATTCCATTTATTGTTCCCTGCACATGTGAAGCACCTGCCTGAACTGCAATTATGGAATTGGCCACGCCGCATTCCGCATCATTATGCGCATGAATTCCAACAGGGGTTTTAAATGCTCCGACTACCTTCTTCACAATAGATTCAATTTCACCCGGCATTGTTCCGCCGTTGGTATCACACAGGACCAAACAATAGGCACCTGCCGAGACAGCGGCTTCAAGGGTCTTCATTGCATATTCCGGGTTTGCCTTATATCCATCAAAAAAGTGTTCTGCATCAAATATAACCTGTGGCACTTTCTTGCTCAGATATGAGAGGGTGTTATGAATCAGGTCAAGGTTAACCTGCAGAGACACTCTCAAGGCCTCTCTTGCATGAAAGTCCCATGTCTTTCCAAAAATCGTAATTACCGAAGTTCCTGCTGCAAGAAGTTCTTTAATACTTAGGTCCTGGTGGACCTTTTTTGATGCCCTGTGAGTCGAACCGAATGCAGTAAGTTTTGCATTTTGCAGTTTGACTTTAGAGGCCTTCTTAAAAAATTCCACATCTCTCGGATTAGAACCGGGCCAGCCGCCTTCAATATAATGGATGCCGAACTCGTCAAGCCTGCTAAGTATTCGCAATTTATCTTCAACTGAGAAGGAGATGTCCTCAGACTGCGCACCGTCTCTTAAAGTTGTATCGTATATCTCTATTTTTTTCACATTTACCTTTTATTCTTTTGCCAGTTCAAAGGAGTCATGCAGGACCTTTACAGCCCTTTCGGTTTCATGATCATCCACTACACATGATATTTTTATCTCTGATGTGCTTATCATCATTATATTAATTTTATTCTTTGCAAGCACTTCAAACATCTGTGCAGCAACACCAAAGTGAGACTGCATTCCTACTCCAACGATCGAGACCTTGGCAACGCTGGTATTCATATTTACACCTTTAGTTCCCATATCGTCAGAGACCTTATGAATAATATCATGCGCCTTGTTCCCATCTGCTTTGGAAACTGTAAATGAAATATCAGTTGCATGATCAACATTACTAATGTTCTGCACTATCATATCAACATTAATGTTAGCATCTGATACAGCATTAAAAATTGATGCAGCTATGCCGGGCCTGTCAGGCACTCCCATAATAGTTATTCTTGCCTGGTTTTTATCATGAGTAACTCCTGTTACTACTGTCTTTTCCATATCTCCATCCTCCTTTGTAACAAGCGTCCCCGGTGCCTGGTTAAAGCTTGATCTGACTATCATAGGCACATCGTATTTTTTTGCATATTCTACAGAGCGGCCATGGAGCACCTTGGCGCCTAAACTAGCCATCTCAAGCATCTCATCATATGATATTCTGTCCAATTTTCTGGCATCCGGAACTATTCTTGGATCTGCAGTATAGACTCCCTCTACATCGGTATATATTTCACATGCATCAGCTTTTAATGCAGCCGCAATGGCTACCGCAGTTGTGTCTGACCCGCCCCTTCCAAGAGTTGTCACATCCTGCAATTCATTGATCCCCTGAAAACCGGCAACTACCGGCACCTTTCCTTCATCAAGTGCTATCTTTAGTCTGCTAGCTTCTATCTCCTCAATCATTGCCCTGGTATGAGAACTGTCTGTCATGATCCCAACCTGTCTTCCTGTTAAGCTCATTGATTTATGCCCCAGCTTCTGGATCGCCATTGCCATGAGGGCGCTTGTAATTCTCTCTCCTGAGGACAGAAGCAGGTCCATTTCTCTTTCATCAGGGCTGTCAGTTATCTCATTAGCAAAACCAATAAATTTATCTGTTTCACCAGCCATTGCTGATACAACAACTATGACCTGGTTGCCTTCTTTGGCGACAGATACTACACGCTCTGCAACTGCCTTGATTCTTTCAGTATCAGCAACTGATGTGCCGCCGTATTTCTGTACTATTAATGCCAATTAAATATTACCTCAATTTAAAATTATATTAAGAATATATATTATTTCTTCTGCAGGAAATAATCCATCAGTTTATAACCTTTTTTAAACTTCATGGCTGTCTTCATTCTGCATATATTTTCAGAATACGATTTTGTGCCTGACTTCCCTTCTCCTGAATGATCACTTGAATAAATCACAAATGGTACTGGATCTGAAGTGTGGGTCCTCACACTAATAGGAGTAAAGTGGTCCGGCATCAGCAATACCCTGAAATCTCCAAACTTTTGCAAACCCTTTAGAACAGGTCCAACTATTTTTGAATCAAAGTCTTCAATCGCCCTGATCTTGTCCTTTATATTTCCGTTATGTCCGGCTTCATCCGGCGCTTCCACATGCACATATACAAAGTCACAGTTTTTAAGAGACCTGAGAGCAGCATCGGCCTTTCCTTTATAATTTGTATCTATATAGCCAGTAGCGCCTTTGATATTTAACACATCAAACCCTGCGCAAACACCAAGTCCCTTGGTGAGGTCTACAGCAGATATGAGGGCCCCTTTCAATCCATACTTGGATTTATATTTTGGGATAACGAGTTTTTTACCCTGGCCCCAGAGCCAGATACTGTTCGCGGTTGCAAAGCCTTTTTTTGTTCTGGCCTTATTAACAGGATGATCAGACAGGATCTCATTTGATTTTCTCATCAGATCATATATGACGTTACTTCCTTTTCCAATAGGAAGATGGCCCGTAACCTTTTTGCCGGTTATGTCATGGGGAGGAGTACATTTTATTTTCTCTTTGCCGTTTTTCCATACCATGATATGCCTGTAGCTGACTCCCGGATAAAACCTTATATCTTTGCTTCCAAGCTTTTTATCTATATCTTTGATCAGTCTGCCTGATTCAGCCGTTGTTATATGACCTGCGCTGTAATCAATCATTCTGGACCCATCTATAGCGGAATCATTACCAAAATCCAGATTTACAACATTGCACCTGTATGCCACATCTTTAGGTCCAAGTTTGATCCCCTGGTATTCAGCTTCTATCGGCGCCCTTCCGCTGTAGTACAGTGAAGGGTCGTAACCAAGTATAGCGAGATTAGCCACATCTGACCCGGGTTCAAAACCTTTAGGAATGGTACTTGCCTGTCCAACCTGTCCTTCACGGGCAAGTCTGTCCATATTAGGCGTACAGGCCTTTTGAAGGCATGTTCTGCGGCCAAGTGCCTTTATCGGCCTTCCGGCCATACCGTCTCCTATCAATACCACATATTTCATATAATCTGCTTTTAATATATATAGTTAAGGCAGAGATTATATTAACTCTTATTGTTTATAAAAGTGAAGGCTGGAATTATATATTTCTGATTCTTTATTTTCCTCTGAATTATTAGTCATTTCAAGTAAAGATTTCCGGATAAAATATAGTACCGTGATTTTTTAAACAGTGGCTTTCTCAGGGCATACAGGGAGAAATGCATAAATGATTTGGTGGTTACATAAGATGCCACAGTACTGTTATGAACCTCTGAAAGCAGTGAAGACGGTTTATTCATGATCAATTTTTATCAACAGGTTTGAATCAATCTGAATTCTGTTGATTTTACAGAGTGTTTTAACCCCAATGCCTTCGGCACTGTCGTTAAAACACTCTGTATTATCAATGATTCACTGAGATATTGAAATTGATGATTACCAAAAGAAAGTGAGCTGTTCATTTCTCAGGTTAAACTAAAAGTGACTATTGCCATTTGAAATGTCGAAATATGAGACTTTTATAATATATTTTATATTGTTGAGGCGGATTAATAATCTCTATTCCTATATGCTCTATCAAACTTCCTGGGCTAAGTTGGTATGACCATTTTTTTGTGCAATTTAAATTTATAAGTTCACCAGTAGGAAGTAGTAATTTCAAGAAAAAGATATTTAACTCAAGCGGATGGTTTTTTTCTCTCTCGCTCAGAGGTATTTTTGCATATATACCATTTTCTGAAATATTGTTAATAATTGCAGCGCAATGTCCACTATGAGAAATAAATTCTCCATCCAAAAGCACAGGTATTCTCGTACGTATCCTGTTTACCAAAAGTTCCCCCTTTAGTAATGCTTAATTGTTATAGCACCTTATTTATCATCAAATAATTCACGTGTCTATTTAAATTAATTTATAAATTTATTAGTAAAGATAATTAAAATATGCATGTGTGAGGATGTTGAGGGGATAATGCCCTAATGCAAGTCAGAAAATTCCCCAAGAAGAAGATTTCGGCTATCCTTAGATATGAGTCAGATCAGAAATGGGTATTCATACATATTATCTTCAGAATTAGTGAAGGTCTCAAATTAACGCTAATACAGATGAGTCTTCAAAATCAGTGCCTCTTACTAATCATTGACTCTTAGATAGAGTCTTCAATTTCATCGATATACTACTTTCAGTAATAATTTAGATTTATTGCAAGATATGTACTTACTTATCGATTGCACAAAAGCGTGCGCTAAATCGGATCAGTGCAAACTACTCAGCTTTTATATTTGTGGGAAATAACGGGTGAACTGTTAAAAGCTGTCTCTTGCATGCTATTATTTCTCTGGTAATATTTCCGATGAAGATTAATAAAAGAATTTCAAAACTATTGAAACAAGAGTGCGGGCAATGCTCATCATGTTGCCGTGATATCCAGGTTGATATAACGGACAGAGACTTAAAACGACTTGTAATGCTCACAGGTATTTCGGCTGATAAATTGGTTAGACTTTATGGTCATAATAAGGATGATAATGATGTTGAAGGTGACTGGATAAATCTTTCCTATGGGAAGAGAGCAATTGTCTTAAATAAGAAACGAAATGGTGATTGTATTTTTCTCGGATCGAATAATGGATGCATTGCTTATAAAGCCCGTCCCATGACCTGTAGAATTTTCCCTATCTGCGTAGTTTATGATGAAGACCATGATATTGTTAACCTTGAGAAGTCAGAAGTGATTACTGATAAAACGATCACATGTAAATGCTCACCTGGAACGGGACAGACATATAATAATTTCATGTCTACTGCTAAAAAGGCGAGAGTCGAGCATGCTGCTTTTATTAAAAAAATTGATCGCTGGAATGCTCGGAATAATAAAGGTAATAAAAATGACTTTCTGCAGTTTCTTGGCTTTAAGATCTTACCTGATTGCATTCAAAAATAGACTTTCCATATATTTCTCACACCTCTAAATGAGCTCCGATTTGATCAATTAAATTTGGGGTAATATTCATGATCAGACAAAATCCCAAATCCTGTATTTATCAGGTATTTTCAGATACAGTATAAACTATAAATTACGGTAGGTTACAATCTTTAATCTAACATGCCTTGACAATAAATTAGATATCGTTTAATATTTGACTGTAACCATTATTTAACTGAGTATATTATTAGATAAAGCCTACTAAACAAATATGGATACCCTTTCTAACATAACCAGGCGTGAACGAAAAAAGCTGGAGACTAAACAGAAGATCACCAAGATCGCCATGTATCTGTTCAAGAAACAGGGTTTTAATTCCACCACAATGGAGCAGATTGCAGAGGAAGTTGACATATCAAAGGCCACCCTTTATAACTACTTCCCTGTCAAGGAATCCATCATCAGTGATTACTGGCAGAACAATGTTAAAGACATTAAGTATCATCTTCTTAAAATGATTCAGTTAATGCCCGATACATCTTCCCGCATAGAAAAAACATTCACAAAGGCCGCTACCGAACTTTTCAAATCAAAACAGGATATATACAAAGTTTATTTAAATCACTGGCTCAAGAGTTTTAATAACCCTTCTGTGAGTAAACGAATGGAAAGCGGTTTTGAAGATATTTTTACCATGATAATAAAACTGGGACAACAGTCAGGGGACATAAGAAAGGACCTGCCACTTGAGCTTCTTGTTAAACATCTTGAATTTATGTTCCTTACTGCATGTATTAATTGGTTGTCCGATCCAAAACTCTTCCCCCTGGAAAAGACTTTGCACAATACTGTTTTACTTTTTATAGACGGAGCAGGTACCGGTGCAAGGGCAAAAAAAATCAAATCAAAAACTGATGGAAAAGATTCATCTCAGGGTTCTCTTCTTTAATATTAATGCATTGCTTATCATTTACCCTTCCCTTCTATTTGATTGTGACCTGAATCACTGATTAACTCCTTTTTTTTTGAATTACCATATATTTGCAAATAATGAGGAAGGAGAATAGATCATCATGGAAGCAATAATGAATAACCTTGGAATCTTCTGTCGTAAGGTAGGAGTTTTCAATAAAATACTAAAAAAATCAAACAATACATCCATCCCTGATTCCAAAAGTGCAAAATACATTATGCAGGGTAATGCATTTTATAATCTTGGCATGTTTAAAAAGGCCATCAGAGCTTACAATCGTGCGCTGAAAAGCAATCCTGATGCTGATAAGGTTCATTTTAACCTTGGCAATGCCTATAAAAGCCTTGGTATGTTCAAGGAGGCTGTAAAGTCCTATAAATATGTTGCACATACAAACCCGAACAATGCAAAGGCACATTATTATCTTGGTATTGCCTATGGCAAGTTAGGTATGCATAAACAGGCAAAAAACTCTCTGAACCAGTCCATTACTATTGACTCAAATAATGCCAATGCACATTTCAATCTTGCTATAATTCATTTAACTCTTCAGGACAGCAAAGCTGCGATCAATGAGTATAGAATTCTAAATAACCTTTCCCCTGATCTGGCTGGTAAACTCTCTGAGATGCTAAACAATGAGAGTGAATGAACTACCTCGGAGCAAGCCCGCGAGGTATCAAAACATCTCCAACTGTACAGCTTGTTTATGCAAGCGTTTATATTCTTTCTCTTTACCTTGCCTCTTAACATATTTCCGTATAACTTCTTCACTCGCATAC
>PVMK01114249.1_pt1 | contig 21324 bp, 23 predicted proteins | sample 1853481 | NCBI WGS metagenome assembly PVMK01 (sample SAMN08533507, study PRJNA380276) | Marine sediment metagenome, whole genome shotgun sequencing project.
GGTTCCAATCGGTCTCCGGACCAAACATTGCCAGGAGCATCAGTGGCAGGGTCAGGACGGCCGCTCCGATGAGCACGCGGCGTTGCCTGTTCGCCTCCTCGTCGTAGTGCTCAACGAGGGAGCGCCGGTCATCGTCTGGATGGATGGTTGCGATGTCGTAGCCGATCTTTGCTACCGCTGCCCTGAGGGCCTCGATGTCCGCATCCTCGGCGATGGTGGCTCTGGCTTCCTGACCTGCAAAGTTCACGACGGCGGTTTCGACGCCGTCCTGCTTGCCGAGTACGCGCTCGATCCTGACCGCGCACGAAGCACAGGTCATTCCCTCGACGTCGAACCGTACTTCGGTGTCAGGCATGGGTCAGCGAGCTACTTCGTAGCCCTGCTCGTCGATGGCGGCGACAATGGACTCCAACGTCGTCTCCGCACCGTCGTAGTCAATCGCGACATTGCGGTCGTCGATCGCGACGGTCGCCGCGTCGACGCCCTTGAGAGGGTTCACAGCGCCCTCGATGGAGGACTTGCAGTGTCCACAGGAGATGTCGGGGACCGATAGGGTGATCTGTGTCATGGGTTCAGTCTTTCTGTATGGGGAGACCGGGTGCGTATCTGAGCGTTTCCAGAAGTTCGTCGACGACCTGTTCTGATCGACCCTCTTTGACGTGGTCGAGGACGCAGGTTTCGACATGATTCTGGAGCAGCACACGGTTGACTCCCTCGAGCGAACCCTGCAGCGCCGATACTTGTTTCATGATGTCCGGGCAGTAGCGCTCGTCGTCGACCATCGTGATGACCGCATCGATGTGGCCTCTGACCGTCTTGAGTCTGTTGAGTGCAGACGTCTTGTGTTCCGGTTTCATGGCGCCAGTATACCCCACCCCGGGTGGGAGTGGGGGGACGCTTGCGCCGCGTCTTCTCTGGGCCTCCACTGCCGTATGTGGGAACGCCTTCGGCGTTCCTTAGGAGTTGCGAAGCAACTCCCCGGCAGTGGGAACCCTGGTTGCAGTGACCGGGCTATTTGAGGAGGACCTGACCGATGCGGCGCGAGGTGATGATCGAGCCGATGATTCCGAGGACGATCAAATATACGATGTTGATGAGCATCGTCCAGCTCAGGATGCCGAGCGTGAGCCCCCTGATGAGTGCCGCGCCGTGGAAAAGCGGTGACACCCAGGTGATCTTCTGCATGAGCGGTGGGTAGACGTCGATCGGGTACATCGTTGCTGAGAACAAGAACAGAGGCAGCACAATCAGTGTCACGAGGTCGAGGTCCTGCCATGTGCGCATCCATGTGGTCGCCGCGGTGCCAATAGCGCCGAAGGCGAATCCGATGAGCAGCGACGCAGGGAATGCGAGAATTGCGAGCGGCGAGTGGAGCAGTCCCATGACGGCCATCACGACGAGGAACGCAGCTGAGTACATCGCGCCTCGGGCAAGTGTCCATGCGATCTCTCCAGACGCAACCTCTGTCGGCTCGACCGGAGTCGCCAGGACAGCGTCGTACACCTTGCCGTAGCGCAGCTTGAAGAAGATGTTCGTTGACTCGAACACCGCACCGTTCATGGCTGACGCAGCGAGCATGGCCGGAGCAACGAACGCCTGATATGGCACCATCACTCCTCCGACGTCGACGTCGCCCACCAGTGCGCCGACACCTATGCCGATGGCGAACAGGTAGAAGACCGGCTCGAAGAAGCCGGACAGGAGCACAGGCCAGAACGACTTGGTTGAGAGCACATTCCGCTCGACGAGATAGCGGCCGCGCCACCGCCGTGTCAACGGAGGGATGATCCTCGAGGTGATCACAGGGGCGGTCACGGGTTCAACTTCCTGCGCATCGGTCCAACACACATGAAGCCGAAACCGATGATCCAAGCGGTCAGATACAGGACGCTCACCCACCACGCGATGGCCGGGCTCTGACCAATGACGATTGCCCGCGCCAGTTCGACGCCGTGGAACATCGGAGTCACTACCGCCACGGGTTGCAGCCAACCGGGGAGCTGGGTGATCGGGAAGAACGCTCCGGAGAACAGGAACATCGGGATCACGACGAACCGGAAGAACATCGGGAGGCCGGCAGGCGACTTCAGCCGGACCGTGAAGGCAGTGGTTGCACTGAGCATCGCCGCCCCGACGAGGACGGCTGGACCGACCGCAAGGAGGGATTCCAAGAGCGGTGCCACGCGGAAAGCGGCGACGATCACAGCGAAGACCACCGACACGAAGAACACCCGTGCGGTGGCCCAGATGATGTGGCCGAGAAGCAGACCTTCGATGCTGATGGGGCTCGCAATCCGCGCCTGCCAGCTCTTCTGCCACTCGATACCGCCCATGCCTTCCATGCGCCCTCGCCTGCCCCCGTCTGCATCGCGGAGGCGACGAGGATTCCTGGTGCGATGAACGTGAGGTAGGAGACGCCATCGACGCCGCCAGGCATATTTGCATCGACGAGCGATCCGAGTCCGACGCCCATGGCGAGCATGTAGAGGATCGGATTCAGGAAGGTTGAAACGACCGAACCGCGCCACGTGCGGCGATAGATCCTGGCTTCAGCCTCAAAGACGCGCAGAGACAGCGGTGTCGCCATTACTCGACCAGTGTTCGGCCGGTGAGCCGGAGGAACACATCTTCGAGCGTCGATCGGCGGGCAAGCACCATCTCAGGGTCGAGGCCGTTGGCTGTCACGCTTGCAATGGTCTGCTCTGAATCGTCGGTGTACACGAGAGCTCGATCGGCGAGGACTTCTGTGCGGTCGGCAAGATTCTCGATCTGGCTGTTGAGGGTCTCGAGCACGCCGACTGGGAACCGCAACTCGACCACCTCTCCAGGTGCGTGCTCTTCGATGAGTGAGCGCGGTGACCCTTCTGCGACGATCTTGCCTTTGTCCATGATGACGAGACGGTCGCAGAGCTGTTCGGCCTCGTCCATGTAGTGGGTCGTGATGATGAGCGTGACGCCCTGCTGTTTGAGCCGGTACAGGCGGTCCCACAGGACGTGTCGTGCCTGAGGATCGAGACCCGTCGTCGGCTCATCGAGGATGAACAGATCTGGTGTGTTGATCAATCCTCTCGCGATTACCACACGACGTTTCATGCCGCCGGACAGAGCCGATATCTTGACGTCCCTTTTCTCCGTGAGTTGGACGAACTCGAGCAACTCATCGATCTTCTCTCGGATCTCTGACCGGGGCATATCGAAGTAACGCCCGTACATCATGAGGTTGTCGTGAAGGCTCAGCTCCTCGTCGAGATTGTTCTCCTGAGGAACCACTCCGAGCCTGGACCGCAGCCGTGGACCTTCAGTGCGTGGGTCCAGTCCGAGCACGGTGAGTTCTCCGCCAGAGATGGGACTTGTTGATCCGATCATCCGCATCGTCGACGTCTTGCCTGCTCCGTTCGGACCGAGAAAGCCGAAGGTCTCGCCGGGCAGAACTGAGAAGTCGATGCCGTCCACAGCGACGAGGTCGCCGAATGTTTTGGTGAGGCCCGTCGCCTGAATGAGTGCGTCCATGAACGAACAAGGATACCGACAGCGGCTTGGTGTTGGTCGGTACCCTCTGACCATGATCCACGGCTCGATCGTTGAGGCCATCGGCAACACGCCGCTCGTCCGTCTCTCTCGAATCCATCGGCACGGCAATCTTGTGGCCAAAGTCGAATCCGCCAATCCTGGCGGTTCGATAAAGGACCGTATCGGGATCGGCATGATCGAACGTGCAGAGGAGAACGGATGGCTCAAGCCTGGGGACACGATCGTTGAGCCGACTTCTGGGAACACCGGTGTCGGCCTCGCAATGGCCGCGGCGATCAAGGGTTACAAGCTGATCTGTGTCATGCAGGACAAGCAGTCCCGCGAGAAGCAGGACCTTCTCACGGCATACGGCGCGGAGGTGTATCTCTGTCCAACCGACGTCGATCCTGAGGATCCACAGTCGTACTACTCGGTTGCACGGGAGCTCTCTTCGAGACCGAATCACTACCAGCCTGACCAGTACACGAATCCTGCGAATCCGGCGGCTCACGTTCTGGCCACGGGGCCAGAGATCTGGCAACAGACCGATGGTGGCATCGACATCTTCGTTGCCGGGGTAGGCACAGGCGGAACGATTTCCGGCAACGCCAAGTACCTCAAGGGTGTCAATCCTGAGTTGCTGGTCGTTGGAGTCGATCCGGCGGGATCGATCTACACGGCCGCGTCAGATGAGGACGTGAAGACGTATCTGATCGAGGGGGTCGGAGAGGACTTCTGGCCTGGCACGTACGATCCGGATTTGACCGATCGCTACGAGATGGTCACTGACGCAGAGGCGTTCGCCATGACGAGGCGTCTCGCTGTCGAAGAAGGGATCCTTGTCGGAGGTTCGGGTGGCATGGCTGTCGTCGGTGCCGTCCGGGTCGCTGAGGAGAATCAGGAGAAGCTCACAGTCGTCATCATCCCGGACTCCGGTCGCAGCTACCTGTCGAAGATCTTCAACGACGAATGGATGACGAACAACGGATTCGATGTCTGATGGCGATGCCCGGAGCACCGCTGATCAACCGACTTCGCCTTGAGGTCATTGCGCCTTGTATACGACCGTAGGATGGCGGCCATATGACTGAAGACCAGTTCGAAACCATTGCGATCCACGCAGGTCAGGAGCCGGACCCAACGACCGGTGCCGCCGTTGTTCCCATCTACGCGACGTCGACGTATGTGCAGGATGCTCCTGGCGTCCACAAGGGATACGAGTATTCGCGCACGGACAATCCGACCCGTACCGCTCTGCAAACACAGCTCGCTGCACTCGAAGGTGTCGGGGAGGGTGACGACGGCGGATGCATCGCCACCGCGTCAGGACTCGCCGCAACGGCGCTCATCGGCTTCATGCTCAAGCCGGGTGACCACGTCGTGCTGCCGAACGATGCATACGGGGGAACGTTCAGACTGTTTGCGCAGGTGCTTGCCGAGCACGGCATCACATGGACAGCGGCAGACCTGACTGCGGTCGAGGGCATCGCATCGGCGATGACGCCGAACACCAGGCTGATCTGGGTGGAGACACCGACCAATCCGCTTCTCAGGGTCGTGGACATCGGTGCAGCTGCAGACGTTGCGAGGGCACACGGGGCGTGGCTTGTCGTTGACAACACGTTCGCGACACCCTATCTCCAGCAACCTCTCAGCCTCGGCGCGGACATGGTGCTGCACAGTGCGACGAAGTATCTCGGTGGACACTCGGATACGGTTGGCGGAGCCATTGTCACAAACGATGCCGCTTTGTTGGAGCGTCTCCGTTTTCTCCAGAACGCAACCGGACCGATTCCGGGACCGTTCGACGCGTATCTCATTCTGAGAGGCATCAAAACCCTCGCGGTGCGCATGGAGCGGCACAATCAGAATGCAGCGATGATCGCGCGATTCCTTGAAGACGATCCGAGGGTCGCTCGGGTCTGGTATCCGGGATTGCCATCTGACCCCGGTCATGAGATCGCTCGCAGCCAGATGGCCGGATTCGGGGGCATGATCTCGTTCACCCCAACCGGTGGCATCGAGGCGGCAGAGTCGATCGTGACGAGGACAAGGCTGTTCTTCCTCGCTGAGTCACTCGGCGGCGTTGAGTCACTCATCGAGATGCCAGCCGCGATGACCCATCTCTCTGTCGAGGGCACCGATCTTGCTGTCCCCCAGGACCTCATTCGGCTGTCGGTTGGCATCGAGCATGCAGACGACCTGCTCTCCGACCTCGATAGGGCGCTTGGTTGAGCGAAGTCGCGAAACTCGGTTGGAGCGAGTCGTGGCAGCACGAGCGCGACGCGATGGATGCAGCGGGCGAGCCACGGCGTGTCGTGCGACACGATGGCGTGAAGGTCCTGGTATCTGACGGTGACGCCGTTGAGCATGTTCTGTTCTCTCGAGCGACCCAGCTCGCCGTGGGTGACTGGGTTCTTGTGCACAACGAGACGGTCACCGGAGCTCTGCCGCGCAGGACGCTCCTCACGCGAGATCACGAGGAGCGTGGTCCCCAGGTGATCGCCGCGAACATCGATGTTGTCATTGTCGTCTTTGGTGCTGACCGCCCGCTGAGACGTTCCAAGGTCACGCGATTCGTCGCCCTCGCGTGGGATATCGGTGCTCAACCGTTCGTGATCATTTCGAAGACCGATATCGCGCAGGATGTGGACGATCTGGTTCGAACACTCAATGAGTGGCTGCCCGGAGTGGACATCCTCACGACGTCGATCGAGACGGGTGAGGGCATCGAGGCTGTGGCCGCTGCTCTCGCGGGGTTGACGGGTACGTTCATCGGCGAATCCGGCGCCGGAAAGTCTTCGCTTGTGAACGTCCTGATGGAGGACGAGGTCGCGTGGGTCGGAGAGGTGCGCGAAACGGACGCCAAGGGACGTCATGTCACGAGCCATAGGGAGCTTCACTTGCTCCCAAACGGGGGCATGATCATCGACAATCCGGGCGTGCGATCGTTGGGACTGACCGCGCAGGGTGAGGGCGTTGATGCCCTGTACTCTGACATTGAGGAACTCACCTATACATGCAAGTTCTCCAACTGCGGCCACGAGACCGAACCAGGATGCGCGGTGCTCGCGGCTGTCGAATCAGGTGATCTTCCAATGGATCGCTGGCGTGGCTACCTGCATTTCGTGGATGAACAGTTGGATTCCAAACAACGCGCTCACGACAAGGACATTGCAGCGCACTTCCGCCGAGAGGCCGCTGCGGTGCGCGAGGCGCGCGAGGAGAGAGATGACTCGGACTCTGGCGCTGCGTAGGCCCGAATACGGTGCTGGGCAGCGCCAGAGTCCGTTGAGTGTGATCTAGCCCCAGGTGCCGACGCTGTCGATCTCGATCTCGTAGTTGACCCGGACTTCGCCGGGTTTTCCGAATTGGTAGGACTCGTGGTCGAGGTACTTGGCGGCCAGCTGGTCGATCAGCCAGGTGCCGTCGGTCGCGGTTTTGGTGACCGTGCCCTGCATCACGATGTTCTTGTAGGACTCGTCCGGGGGCGTGAACGACAGGGCAACACGCGCGTCGTGCGCGAGGTTGCGCGGTTTGATCCTTCCAGCCGCGGTCGAGAACAACACGGTGTCATCTCGACGGTCGATCCACACAACCGAAACCTGCGGCGAACCGTCTGGGTTCAGGGTCGCCACATGGACGTAGACCTTCTGGTCGAGTGCTGCCTTGATGTCTTCTGGTAGTTGCATGAGTGCAACGTAGCGCCTCGGACACAGCAACTGTTACGTTGGTGAACATGATTGATGTTGGCAAACTCCGGGCCGACACACCCGGCACCAAGAACGTGATCCATCTCAACAATGCTGGGTCGTCGCTCATGCCTCAACCGGTCATCGACGCGATCCATCGATACCTCGATCACGAGATCGGCTATGGCGGATACGAGACCCATCGAGCGTTCAGCAGCGAACTCGACGGTGTCTACAGCACCCTCGCCGAACTCATCAACGCCGAATCCTCCGAGATCGCCGTCAGTGACTCGGCAACACGGGCGTGGGACATGGCGCTGTACTCGATGTCGCTCGGCGAAGGCGACCGGATCCTGACGACGACTACGGAATACGTCTCCAACTGGGCGGCGTATCTGCAGCTTCGCGACGAGAAGGGGATTGCTGTCGAAGTGGTTCCGAATACCCCAACTGGGGAGATTGATGTCGAGGCACTCCATGCAACGGTCGATGGCTCGGTCAAGCTCATCACTTTGAACCATGTGCCAACGAACAGCGGCGTGGTCAACCCTGCCGCCGATGTTGGCTCCGTCGCCAGAGAGCATGGCATCCCCTACCTACTCGACGCCTGCCAGTCGGTTGGTCAATTGCCCGTCGACGTTGACGAGATTGGCTGTGACATGCTCTCCGCGACGTCACGCAAATTCCTGCGTGGACCGCGCGGCGTCGGCTTCCTCTACGTGCGATCAGACTTCATTCCTCGGCTCGACCCTGTCTTTGTTGAACTGCACAACGCTCCGATTGTTCTGCCAGACCGATACGAACTCCGTAACGACGCCAAGCGATTCGAGACGTGGGAGAAGAACCATGCGAATGTCCTCGGCCTGGGGACCGCTGCTGAATACGCGATGGGAATCGGTATCGAAGCGATCTGGGAGAGGATCCAGATGCTCGCTTCCATGGCCCGCGCACTACTCGACGAGATCGATGGTGTGTCGGTTCGAGACCTCGGAGAGGTCAAGGGCGGCATTGTCACGTTCGAGGTGGAGGGCCGTCAAGTCGCAGAAGTACGTGAGCTACTTTCGGAGCGGTCCATCAACGTGTCGACCTCGACACTGTTGTCCGCTCCGGTGGACATGCACGAACGCGGCATCGAAGGGCTGGTGCGAGCATCGTTCCACGCGTACAACACCGAAGACGAGGTCGAAGCCTTGGTCGAGGCGGTTGGCATCATCGCCTAGGCGAACTACTCCCGAGGGAACGGTTCGCCAGCAAGGAACGCGTTGATCACGGCCTGTGCTGCGTCGGTTGGAACAACGTACGCTCGCCCATCGGTACCTTTCGAATTCTTCACCGGAAGCGTCATATTGTCGATGTTCTTCGTCTTCAGTGTCAACGCATTTCTCCCGAGATCTGCCATCAGCGCAAGGCTCAGGCCCTCATCAGCCGTGATCTGATCCGCAAATGTTGGGAGGAAGCTCGGGAGGTTGAATGCGGCCGATGGCGACGTCACCTGGTCGAACATCGCGATGAGGATCTCCTGCTGGCGACCTGTGCGCGAGATATCTCCACCGCTCGTTCCCTGCCACTCGCCGTTCTTGAGAATCTGATAGTGCCTCGATCGTGCATACGCAACGGCTTGCTCGCCATTGAGTGTGTGGCGACCGGCTTCGGTCTCGAAGCCCGAAACCGTGTCACGGCCCGGGTAGGTGAAATCCAGAGTGACCCCACCGAGCGAGTTGACCACAGCGCCGACCCCGGCAAAGTCGATCTCGACATAGTGATGGATAGGGATCCCCGTCTCGGACTGGATCGTCTCAACGAGAAGGTTCGGCCCGCCGAGCACATACGAAGCGTTGATGCGGTTCGTGCCGTGGCCTGCGATGTCGGCCTTCAGATCGCGGGGAATGCTGAGCATCTGGATCGACTCACCGGGTACGACGTGAGCGAGGATCATCACATCAGTTCGCCGTCCGGCGAACGATCCGAAGTTGTCCTCCCAGTCGTCCGGGAGTGTTGACCGGTCATCAACACCCACGATGAGCACGTTGACGATGCCATCCGATCCGCCCGCAACCGTATTCAGTGACGTGAGTTCGCTTGCCTCGATCCGGTCGATCTTTCCCTCCGTGTAGGCCAGATACCCATACCCGGCGAACACGACGAGCACCATGAACCCGAGGAGGCCGAGCAGGAAGCGCTGAGCGCGACTCCACCGTCTCTTCGGTGGTTGAGGATCTTCGGGATTCCCACCACGGACGCGTGGAATCTCTGGGAACGTTTCTGTTGTCGATGACATGGTCGTTGAAGCGTAGATATCGGCGGTGAATACCGCGCGTGATAGTTGACCTACCCTGACGCCATGCCAAAGAAGATCCACTCTCAGGAAGTGACCATCGGTCCGGCTCGAGCCGGTGCGCGGGCGATGCTTCGTGCCGTCGGACTCAGCGAGGACGACTTTGCCCGCTCGCAGGTTGGCCTCGTATCGGCTGGTAATGAGGTCACGCCGTGCAACATCACAGGGCCGAAATTGACCGGTTTCGCGAAAATCGGCGTCCGCGAAGCGGGCGCTGTCGGTCTTGAGTTCTCAACCATTGCGGTGTCAGACGGCATCTCGATGGGCCACGAAGGGATGCGTGCCTCGCTCGTATCTCGCGAGGTGATTGCCGACTCCGTCGAGCTGGTGATGCACGCTGAGCGCTTCGACGCGATGGTGTCGGTTGCAGGATGTGACAAGTCACTTCCTGGCATGCTGATGGCAGCGGCCCGCCACAACTTGCCTTCAGTGTTCCTCTACGGCGGCGCATCGTTGCCAGGCAACATTGACGGGAAGGACATTTCTATCGTCGACGTATTCGAGGGGATCGGCGCCCTCAACGAAGGACTCATCGATGAGGAGCAGCTGCTTCGCATAGAGCAGAACGCGTGCCCAGGCGTTGGGTCGTGCGCTGGCATGTTCACGGCCAACACGATGGCGTCCATCGGTGAAGCCATTGGCATGTCACTCCCGGGCTCAGCATCCGTTCCTGCCGTCGATAGTCGTCTCGAGGATTTTGCGAGGGAGTCTGGCGAAGCTGTTGTCGCCCTTCTCGAGGCGGATATCCGACCTCGCGACATCATGACACGCAAAGCATTTGAGAACGCGATCACCACCGTGATGGCTCTCGGCGGTTCGACCAATGCCGTGCTGCACCTCATGGCAATGGCCTACGAAGCCGAGGTCGAGATCACCCTCGAGGACTTCGATGTAATCTCCCGTCGCACCCCACACATTGCCGACATGAAGCCTTTCGGCACCTATCACATGGTCGATCTCGACCGCATCGGCGGCATTCCGGTGGTGCTGAAGGCACTGCTCGATGCTGGCTGCCTCCACGGTGACGTCATGACAGTGACCGGCAGAACCATGGCTGAGAATCTCGAACGTATCGTGTTTCCTTTGGACCAGGACGTGGTGCAGCCGATCGACGCTCCGCTCGCCCCCGAAGGCGGGATCGCGATCCTGCGTGGATCGCTCGCACCAGAAGGCGCCGTCGTAAAGATCGCGGGCATAGAACTCGTTGTCTTCGAGGGCAAGGCAAGAGTGTTCGATGACGAACAGCACGCACTCGAGGCTCTCAGCAACCACGAGATCCGGCCGAACGATGTTGTCATCATCCGTTACGAGGGCCCGAAGGGCGGTCCTGGAATGCGCGAGATGCTTGCGATCACGGCGGCGATCAAAGGCGCAGGCCTCGGCAAGGACGTGCTGCTCATCACAGATGGCCGGTTTTCTGGTGGCACCACAGGGATGTGCATCGGGCATGTCGCGCCCGAAGCCGCACGAGGTGGTCCGATCGGGATTGTGAACGATGGGGACACGATCAAGGTGGACATTCCGAATCGGTCCATCGAATTGCTTGTGGACACCACGGAACTAAAGAAGCGCGAGGCGTCGTGGGAACCGATGTCTCCCCGCTACACCAAGGGCGCATTGGCCAAGTACGCCAAGCTTGTCGGCTCCGCCGAAACAGGCGCCGTGCTCAGTTAAGGTTCTCGGATGCAACTCTCAATTGAATACTGCGCAGCCTGAGGCTATACCAACCGTGCCGTGAGCATGGTTCAGGCAATTCTCGGCAAGTACGAGCACTACATCGATGACGTCACGGTCATTCCGTCCAAGGGCGGCGTCTACGAGGTCACCGCGGGTGACGATTTGATCTTCTCCAAGAAGGAACTCGGACGCCACGCAACCATTGAAGAGGTTATGGACTCGCTCGATTCCGTCATCGGACCGATCGCCGATCAGGGCAGCTGACCGCTGAGTATCGGATTGCTGAGTATCTGAAGCCGAGCGATACCGTTCACCCATGCCGACCGGACACTCAAACGCGGTGCTCGTATCTGACCTCCTCACCAAGGACGGTCCCCATGTGCGTGTCGCAGACGACTTTCTCTCATCGCGTTGCACAAGATGCGCCGTTGAACTCTCCCACGATCCCCGGTACGGCGAATGGGGCGCATACTGCCCGAACTGCTGGGCAGCCGAACGTTCTGCCTAGGCGTTTTGAGTAGCTGTACTTCCGCCAGGTCGTACATCGGACGATGCCGATGGTGTCGTACTGGGTGACGGTCACAGCGTGAGGTCGATCGGGTGTGAAATGACGCTCCGGTACCCAACCCTCACCGTGTTCTGTCGTGGCGAACACGAGCGCAGGCCAATCTGGGCTACGGGCACCGATCACGATCTCGTCTCGTTTGGCCAAGGACAGCGAGGGTCGATTCGGGACACGGTGGCTGCGTTTTGCTCGAACTCTCTTGCACAGCAACATGTAACGACCCGGTGACGGGCTCCGTCGGACACGAAGTTGGCCGCTTGCCGACGTCTCCGAGAAGCGAATCAATTCGATCGGTATCTGACGCACGCATGGCGGCTCACAAGGCGCTCGGTTGCCGTTGACAGCTTCAGACCAAGAAGTCTCAGCGCTTGAGCCAGTTCCTCCATGCCAGGACTGAACCACTGAAGAGGGCCAACGTACCGATGACAATCCACGTTCGGCTGCCCGTCATGAAGCTCTGAGGCACCGCCTGAGAGTTCAATCCTTGGAGTATCCAGACAGCGCCCATCAAAGCGAGGATGACACCGACAACGAATCCAGCAAGCCGCATACCCGTATCGTAGATCGGAGGATCCATCAGGCGCCCAATCGCAGCACATTTGGGCAGTGGTGAATGCGCTAGCCGGGCCAGACGCGCAGCGTTGGGTCTACCTCGACCGCAACTCCATCGACGAACGTTTCGATGACCCTCGCTTCGTGAACCTCCTCAGCCGTCGCGGTCGTCGGGTCCACGTCGACCACGACGATGTCCGCAGGGCTTCCTATCTGAAGTGGCTCAGGCTCTCTGAGTGACCGCGCAGCACCCGATGTGAACAGCGCCAACGCTTCGGTACCGGACAGCTGTTCTGCAGGTGCGACACCGTAGCGGTCCATAGCGGCCGCCATCCCCCACAGAGGATGCGGCGGCTCAACCGGGCAGTCGGAAGATCCTGCGATCGGCACGCCCGACTCCAGAAGTGAACGGAACGGGTAGACCCACGGAACCCGCTCTTCGCCGATTCGGTCAGAGATCCAGCCGGACTCAGACGCGAGGAAGGCGGGCTGAACCGTCGCGGTCACTCCGAGGGCGGCAAAACGCGCGATCTGGCTCGGACTGATCACCGATACGTGCTCCATCCGGAGAGCAGCGGGATCAGCGCCCTCAGCAATGAGTTCGTCGAAGACGTCGAGCGCACCATCGACAGCGCGGTCACCGATGGCGTGAATGGCGACCATGCCCCCCATCTCGATGCTCCTTCGCGCCACAGCTGTGTCTGCGTCCGTAAGCCTGAGGGTGCCGCGTGTCTCCACATCGCTAAACGGCTCATGCATGGCGGCCGTGTGGCCACCGAGGCTGCCATCAGCGAATCGTTTGACGCCGAGCCACTTGAGTCGCTTCCCGGCGTTCTTGAGCAGCAGCGCTGCGTTCGCCAAACGAGCGGGTGTGTCAGTGATCGCGAGTACGTGCACATTGATCGGAAGCCTGTGCGAAACGCGTTGCCACAGCCCAAGTTCGGCTTCCAGCTGCTCGAATGGGCGTTCGCCGTACCCGACCATGGCCCCGATGCTGGTGATGCCAACACCGGCCAACCCGTGAAGCGCAGACAGGAGATCCTCTTCTCCAAGCAGTGCTCCTCCTCTGGCGAGGGCTGGAGTGATCAGCCCGGCAGCCGTCTCGCGCAGAACTCCGGTCGGACGGCTGTCCGCATCACGATCGATTGAGCCACCCTCAGGGTCTGGCGTATCCACCGTGATGTTGGAGGCATCGAGGGCTCGGGTATTCGCAACAGCCACGTGTCCGCAGTAGCGGTAAATCACAACAGGGCGGTCCTGCACGGCTACATCGAGATCCGTCCGTGTCGGCAGTCGTCGCTCTTCAAGAGTTTCGTCGTCGAGGCGTGTCGCGACAACGGGCTGACCTTCGTTAAGTGTGGATGCGTAGGAGGCAATCCGACGTTGCAGATCGGCGATATTGGTTGCCTGTTTGAGCGAGCAGCCATCGAGCAGTGCCGCGTAGGGGACGGGGTGCATGTGGGCATCGCGCAGTCCGGGGATGAGCGTTGCGCCGCGATACCTCTTCTCACCAGCGCCCTTGGTGTCGAGCGCCTCGCGCATCCCGACCGCCGCGACGCTGCCATCGACTATGAGGATCGAGTCGCCGACAATGCCGTCGCCCGTAACCACGGCGTCGGCCGTGAGGAGCAGCCTCACGGCTTGATCATGGCGAGGGGCATCCAGGATTCGATGATTGTGCGTAGCTCGCCATGGAGATGACCATTGGAGGCCACGACTTGGCCCATCATCGGGGTTGAGTCCCGACCGAGTGGATCTGTCACGGTGCCACCAGCCTCGCGCACGATGATCTCGCCCGCAGCACCGTCCCATGGCGCGATGCCGAGTTCCCAGTATGCGTCGAATCTGCCAGCGGCGACCCACGCGAGATCCAGGGCAGCGGAGCCGAACCGCCTGATGCCATTGACGTGGCGGAGCACTTCCCTCACGACGATGGCGAGTTCATCTGCCCTCTCGTCGTGGTCGTATGGGAACCCCGTTGCGACAACGGCACGCTCGAGTTCCCGTGTTTCTGAGACGCTGATGACGTGTCCGTTGAGGCGGGCACCTTCGCCATCTGCGGCCGAGAAGAGCTCATCGCGCAGAGGATCGTAGACCACGCCAACGAGTCCTTTTGTCCCTTCATAGAGCGCAACCGACACCGAAACCTGCGGTATGCCATGGACGAAGTTGACGGTCCCATCGAGAGGATCGACGATCCAGTGGCGACCAGCGTGCACGGTGCCGCCGCTCTCTTCAGCCATCACCTCGTCGCTCGGACTGTGCTCATCGATCACCTCGAGAACCGCGGTCTCTGCTGCGCGATCAACTGCTGTGACCGGATCGAACTTTCCCTTGTACTCAGGGTCGGGAGACAGCCCGAAGTGTTCAGCAACGATCTTCCCGCCGACCTTCGCTGCTGTTATCGCCACATGTAGATCATCCATGAGGCGATGCTATCCCAAATCCGATGTCCGAAGTGTGGCGGTTGATCCACCCGAGGCGAAAGGCTATATCCTGCGGTCCATGGTCCAGGCAGGTCTCGTACTCCTCAGCGCGCTCTTGATGTGGGCCGCCTTCCCTCCACTTGGGTTGGCCCCCCTCGCGTTCGTTGCACCGGTACCGCTCTTTCTCGCCTTACGTTCTGTCGAGCGTCCGCTGTGGGCATTGATGCTCGGGTTCGGCTGGGGTGCAGCGTTCTTCGGTCTCCTCCTCAACTGGATCATGGTGCTCGGCTTTGTCGCGTGGTTCCCGCTCTCGATCCTCATGGGAACGTTTACCGCCTTCTACGCCTTGTGGGTGTGGACATTCAGGCTCTGGACACCGTGGCGCTGGTTCTACATCACAATCGGTGGGTGGATCGTTCTCGAATTCATCCGCGGCCATTTCCCTTTCGGCGGATTCCCATGGGGCGATATCGGCTACCCAGCGGCGTCGCTTCCTGGCGCCATCGGCTCTGTGCAATGGATTGGACCATCCGGGTGGTCGGTGCTGGCTGTTGCCGTGGCCGCTGGCATCACACTGGTCATTGAGGGCCACAGGACGTGGAAGTTCGTCGTCGATGCCGTTGCCGTCGTGGTCCTGGTGATGATCGCAGGCGCCTTCCTTGCGCCTGCGCCAGCCGCACAGGTGTGGAGAACAGCCATCGTACAGGGTGGATCTCCCTGCCCCCAGACCCACTGCCAGAACGAGACCAGGCGCATATATGAACGACATATCGAGTTGACGCGCTCGATCCCTCAGGACACTGTCAGCCTTGTTGTCTGGCCAGAGAACTCCGTCGGAAGTCCGTATGAACCGGACACCAACGACGAGGTGCGCACGGAAATCACTGAACAAGCGAGACGGCTCGATGCGTACATGCTTATCTCAGGCACTCGGATCGTCGGCGAAGATAACTTCATCAACTACAACGCCCTGTACTCACCCGATGGCGTCAAGATCGGTGAGTACCACAAACGTCACCCGGTGCCATTCGGGGAATACGTACCGCTCCGCGGGCTCTTCGGATTCGTGCCACAGCTCGACCAGGTGCCGCGGGATATGATCTCCGGCACACAGCCCGTCGTGTTCCCGACCGAGTTCGGCATTGTCGGTTCGGTGATCTCATTCGAGGGAGCATTTGCCCGATCGATGCGGTCGATCGCAAGAGCCGGTGCCCAGTTGATGGTGGTCGCCACCAACGAGAGCAGCTACGGAAGCGAGGTGCCCTCCGACCAGCTCATCGGCCTCGTTCGCGTCAATGCCGCCGCCATCGGACTTGACACGGCTCACGCGGCCATCACAGGCAAGTCGACGTTCATTACAGGAGGTGGCGAGGTGGGCGAAGAGACCGAGCTGCTCGAGTCCACGGTCCTGTACGGGGTGATGCAATTCTCGGTTGACGTTCCCACCGTATGGGTGCGGTTCGGGGACTGGTTCGCCGCTCTCGCGGTGCTGATAGCGGTCCTGGCGATCGCCGTTCCCGGGGTGCGAAGCAGCGAGCAGACGGAACCGTCGGTTCGAAAATCCTGAACAGGTTTTGCACGTTCGCTGTAGTGGTAATTAGACTGGAACCTGCGATATCTCCCGGCCACGGAGTCGCGTGCCTCTGGCACCGTCCAAAGCCGTACCAAAGGACCGAAGAAAGGCACAAGACTTATGTCTGACATTCTCAAGGCATCCCGTCCGAAGGGCCGCTCACGCCGCCCAAAGACGTACGAAGAAGAGCGCACCTGCGCGAGCAATGAATGCACGACCCAGCTGTCGAAGTACAACCGCGCAGAGTTCTGCCACAACCACCGACCCGTTCGTTATCCGCGCCTCCGTGGAGTCCTCTCCTCAGAGGAATAGGAGCTGGTTCCTAGCTCTCGTACTTGCCGATAGCGTCCTCGAGGATGTCGATGCCGGTATCCAGATCTTCCTGGGATACATTGAGCGGAGGAATGAACCGGATCACGTTCCCATCCGGGCTGCAGCTCAGAATGAACATGCCAGCCTCGTAGGCGTACTTGCCGATGGCGCCGAACGCCTCGGTGTCCGGTTCGTTCCCCTCAGTGACGAGTTCGATACCGATCATCAACCCGAGTCCACGTACATCGCCAACGGTGCGGTGACGCTCTTTGATCACGTTCCACCTGCTGAACGCATAGCCCGAGAGGCGATCCACTCCCGGAATGACTTCGGCGAGTGCATCGACGTTCGCTGCCGCTGCAGCACACGACACCGGATTTCCACCGAACGTGGTTCCATGGGATCCGGACGGCCATGCGTCGAATATCTCGGCTGACGCTCCGACAGCGGAGAGCGGTAGACCGTTCGCTATTGCTTTCCCCATCACGAGGATGTCTGGTCGCACGTTGTAGACCTGGCTGGTGAACCAGTCCCCGGTCCTCCCGAAGCCCGTCTGGACCTCGTCGAGGATCAACATGATCCCGTGCTCATCGGCGATTGCCCGCAGCGCGTGTATGAAGTCGTGGCTTGCCGGGTAGTACCCGCCCTCACCCTGAAGGGGCTCGACGAGGAACGCTGCGACCTCACCTGGCGTCACCTCGTGCTTGAACTTGAACGCGAGCTCCCTGAGGGCGTACTCGTTTGCTTCTTCCTGGGTCATGCCCCAACCGAATGGATGAGGGAACGGTGTGACGAAGGTGGAAGGCACAAGCGGGTGGTAGCCCTGTCGGTACTTCGCCTTTGACGTCGTGTACGTAACCGACCCCATCGTCCTTCCGTGAAATCCTCCCCGGAACGTGATGATCCCCTGCCGGCCGGATACCTTGCGGGCGAGCTTGACGGAGGCCTCGACTGCTTCTGCGCCCGAGTTCATGAACAGGATCTTGTCGATGCCGTCCGGGGAGATGCCGACGATTTTCTCCGCTGCAGTTACGATCGGTTCGTACATGAACGAACCGCCCGCATGCCAGAATTTGTTCAACTGATCCTGGGCTGCCGCCACGACAGCGTCGGGTCTGTGGCCCATATTCGTAGTGGCGATACCACAGGCGAAATCGAGGTATTTCCTACCGTCGGCGCCCGTCACCCAGCTGCCCTTGCCCTCGACTATCTCGGTTTCGTAGTCGAACTCGATCACCGGGGCGATGATGTCGTGGAATCGATCTTGGAGTTCAGCCATGGTGTTGCTCCCATCGGGGCGGGGTTTTCAGCTCCAACATTAGCCCGCCCCGCTGCCCGGGATCAGTCGCCGGTGAATTCTGGCGGCCGTTTCTGGAGGAACGCCATGGTTGCCTCAACGAAGTCGTTCGACTGGAGGAATGCCGCGTTCCACAATGCGATGTAGTCGAGGTTCTCCTCGACGGAACGGCCCTCACCTGCCGAGAGCACAGCCTTTGCGCCCTGCACGGCGAGTGGGGAGTTGGCTGCGATCTCGCCTGCGAGTTCGAACGCCGCCTTGTACGTGGCGTCCCCGTCCTCGAAGACACGCGATACGAGACCCATCTTCTCTGCCTCCGTCGCGTCGAAGTCTTTGCCCGTGTACACGACCTCTGCGACCCGGCCAGGGTCGATGATGCTCGGAAGCCGCTGGACGGTCCCTACATCCGCAACCATCGCGATCCTCGTCTCTCTGACCGAGAACGTCGCGTCGGTCGATGAATATCGAATGTCGCATGCCGTGATGAGGTCGATCCCTGCACCGATGCAGTGGCCGTGAATCGCTGCGATGACTGGCTTGGGACACTCAGCTACTGCTGTGAAGGTCCTTTGGAGCCTCTTGATTCCTTGAAAGAGGGCGCGCCGCTTCGCGACTTCCGACGTTGGCTGTGGGTCGACGTCAGGGTCGACGCCACCGTTCATGAACATCGGACCGAACGCCTTGAGGTCGATCCCAACAGTGAACGATTCGCCTTTGGCGGCGATGATCACGACACGCGTCTCGGTGTCATCTCCGAGGGCTTCCATGATCTCAGGAAGATCTGCCCAGAACTCATGGGCGAACGCATTCCGCTGCTCAGGCCGGTCGAGCCAGACGGTCGCGATGTGTCCGTCGAAGACGACGGAGAGGATGTCTGATTCGGGCATCTCTGAACGGGTCATTGGCACAACGTAGTACAGCCGCGGGAACCCGATGGATGGGTCTCTCCGTCCTAGCGATAGCCGGTGTGGGAACCGGCCCGACTGAAGGAGAGAGAAATGACACTATCGGAAGCATTCCGAAGGCGCACTGTTGTGCGCATCATCATCGCCGTTGTGGCGATTTCCGTCGTGACTGCTGCGTGCAGCAGCTCTGACATGGCTTCGGATCTCATCTCAAGAGAGGGGGACACCGATGTTACGGCCGCTCGAAGCGGTGGAGACGCAGGAATGGACGGTGAAGGCTCCGCCCCGTCGTTCAAAGCGGTTGTCGAGGATGGCTCCATCGTGTTCCAGGCGACAACGTCCCAGGTGTTCGACGCGAAGATCATCAGGGACGGCAGGCTCGATCTGCGAGTCGAACTGGGTACGTTTGGTTCGAACGCGGAGCAGATCCGCGTGATCGCCGCAGACCTTGGCGGATATGTGTCTGCCGGCGAGACCCGTATCGAGGAATTCGAAGACGATCGTTATGCGGTCGGCTGGTACACAATGCGGATTCCGTCAGACCGTTTCGACGATGCCGTTGGGCGCATTGAGCAACTCGGCGAACGAGTGTCTGTCTCCCTTTCAAGTCAGGACGTAACCGAGGAGTACGTTGACCTCGAGGGTCGTCTCAACTACTGGGAACAGCAAGAGGCTTTCTACTCAACGCTTTTGGATGAGGCCACGACGGTCAATGAGCTGATCGCCATCCAGGGACAGATGCAGAACGTGCTTCTCACGATTGAACAGATCGAGGGTCGTCTGCGCTATCTCGACGGTCGCACCGACTTTGCGACGTTGACCGTTGGGCTCACCGAGGTGCCGTCCGGCCCTGTTGCACCGCCAGTTGCTACCGACCCTGGAACCATCGAGCAGGCGTTTGATCAGGCAGGCGAGGTGGTCCTCGCAACTGTTGCGTTCCTTATCGTTGCGGCCGCGGTCGCCATCCCGATCGGAGTCCTCGCCCTGATGGTCTTCGGCGTACTGCGTCTCTTCCTTGCCGCGTTCCGTCGGAAGGAGACACCAGCCGAAGGCTGACCTACTTTGTTCACCCTCAGGTCGTTCACCCTCAGGACTTGAGGGTGAACGGTGGGTATTCGTCTGTGAGCGCTGCGATCCATGCCCAGGTCCTGGCCCACCAGCGGTGGAACCCGACGAAGTACCAGTGCAGGCCGAGAGGCAGTGTGCCGTTGATGAGGATCATCAGGTACCCGAACCACGCGGCGACCAGCGTTCCGAGCGTGAGCCACAGCAGAATGAATAGATGCGGGAGGGCGAGCAGCGTGCGGATGAGAAGGATCCCTGCGAGCGCAAGCCACCGGTTCTGGGGCTCGGGAGCTTCGACAACCGATACCTGTGCGGGATGGTTCTCGTCCGTTCCATAGGTCGGGTAGACGTCGGTGGTACTGGTGAACCAGGCGAATACCCGTGAGAACCATTCGAGGAAGATGATCTCGAAGTTCTCGACCCAGAACGGCTTCCCGCCCTGGATCAGGATGTACCAATATCCGATCCACACGATGAACTGCACCGCAATGAAGTAAGCGGTCAGCAGGAAGAGGTGTGGGATGAGCAGCAGCGCCTTGGCGAACAACACCAGGCCGAGCGTTGCCAACCCACGGCTGCGGTACTCATCGTCGACGGGGACACTGAAGTCAACCGGGTATGTGGGCTCTGTCATTTCCACCTCGATCGCTGGTACTCGTTGAACTCGTCCGTGAGCATTCTGCGGGTTGAGTTTCCCATACGCACGTAGAAGTCCGCAGTTCTGCCGCCCTTGGGCTCATCGAGGAACACAGGACGGTCTGATGGCTCGACGGTAACAACGACTACGTGCTCACCGGCATACGGCTCGATCGAGACGGCCACGTTCGCGAGTGATGGCTTCCCGAGCGTTGTCTGGAGGTGGTCGTGGAGCCAGAGTTCGTACCGGTCGTGATCTGCCGCCTTCATGGTTGCGAGGTCCTTGGCGAGGCCAAAAGCGTGCCCTTCATCGTCGACACCGATGATGAGTCTTCCACCGTCGCCGTTGAGGAAGCCAGCAACGGTCCTGGCAATGGCGAGCTCCATCTTGTCGTCTCTGGCACCCGTGTGGGTATTGACCCGAGCCGTCGACTTGAACTCGACGGTTGCTGACTCGCCGTCCGCAATGACGTCAGCAATTGCTCTCGGCGGCGTCCCGTGCCATTGGAAGTGGTCGGCGAGCCAGAGGAAGAGTGCCAGCACGATGACCGAAGCTGCAATAGCACCGATGGCGGTTCCAACATCGAGGCGGTCGGCGTCGGAACTCCCGGTGAGGCGGTTGACGGCCCCTCCACCAAAGGCAGCACCGATCATGCCGATGATCGTGGTCTCCGCGAGCGACAACCGCTGTTCTCCCGGGATCAGAAACCTGGCAACGCTGCCGAGAATCAACCCCGCAGCGAGGATCGCCAGAATAAAAAGAGAAGTACCCACTTCCG
>PVMK01125782.1_pt1 | contig 21319 bp, 20 predicted proteins | sample 1853481 | NCBI WGS metagenome assembly PVMK01 (sample SAMN08533507, study PRJNA380276) | Marine sediment metagenome, whole genome shotgun sequencing project.
CATCAGATAAACCCTTTTCCTTTCTTTAGCTTACAGCTCAACTCCACCACACACCATCCGACTCATAATCGGGGGGTGTGTCCCTAAAATTATGCTGTGTCAGAAATTCATAATACAATCATGGAGTTATGGAAGACACACCCTCCGATTCCGTGAGTGGTGGCATAAAGGGAAAGTCGGTGGGTGATGGCGGGCCACAACCGTGAGTCCAGAATCCACTAACTCACTACACATTTTAGAAATACCGTGGGGAAAAAGGACGAACTTTAAGATACAGCCCTTTCAAGCCGGGCCCGAATCAATGGTAGATGTTGCCGGCCGACAAATGTTTCCTCGCCGAGACTGAAAACCGGGCTGCTCACATAGCCTGCCCCGGCCCATGCCGCAGCCAATCCGTCTTCTTGCAAGCTGATGTTGTTCTGCTCAAGCAGCGTAGCTGTAACTGACGCAATATCGCCGCTTGCTAGTCCCTGTACCATGTAGCGGCGCTGGTCGCGTTCACGGTTCTCGGTCCGAAAGCGACGGTGGCGGGCTCCACGGCTCTGGTCACCTGAATCGGTCTGGCTGTTGAGCTTTTCCTGCGGTAGGGCATACCAGTTAACCGCCAAATCAAGCTCTTCTGCCATGATCAGCACCTGGCGGATAGCCAAATAGCTTTCCGGTTCTTCCAGACTAATACCCACATCCAGGTTTCGGCCAGTTGCTCTGGCCACCACATCGTCGGGCAGAAGCTCGTAACCGACGTCCGGGGCTGGGCCGCGCGCACCTTCGAGTTGCCAGCGAATGCGGGGCAAGTGTTCGCGACCGAAGTATATGTCATCACCCAGGACATAGGTCGGCACACCGAAAATACCTTGCCCGAAGGCATTTTGCTGCACCAGCTGATTTTTCTCAGCGCCCTCTCCCCGGGCAAAGGTTTTAAACCCATTTACTGCCGCACCAGCGTCACCCAAGACCCCTTCCACGACTGCGATGTTTTCCACATCCAATTCCCTCTTCCAGAAGGGAACGTAGATGCCATCGATGTAGCCTTGAAGGATTTCATCGCCGTGTCGCCCGGCCCATAGCATACCTATGGCTGCCAGGTTCGTATCCCATATTTTTACCGTGCCGCGGATGGTCAGGCTGCGCAGGTTGGCATAGCGACGGCAGTCATAATAGGCATACTTCACCCCAGACCACTGTTCCTTGCTACGCGAATGCTCGGCTACTTCGCCCGACTTATCCAGTCTGGCACTACCCAGATAGCTGGGGATATCCAGCACAAATGGCAGCCAGTTGATCGGTATATCCAACTGTTCCGCCATGCGACGGGTGGGGTCGACTGCCAGGTAGGCATAGGGGCTTTTGAAATCGATGTAGACTGTGAGCGGACGATCCATAATTGAAAACACCGGCAGGCGCGGAATTAAAGATTACCAGATAGGCACTAAGAAATTAACGCCGCTCTACCACTCTTTTTTCAGGCCATCTAAATGAACAGAATGGCCTCAATCTTGATCTGACTCAAATCACCCTCCCCCGGTTTCTTCTACTATCGGAACCATAAAATATTCATAATAGTTGGGGAGTTGAGCTATGGCTCTGAGTTACAAGAAAATGGCCGGCACGTCGGCAGTATTCCTGCGAGAGGATTATGATGGCCCGTCTCCGGTCGAGCGAGACGGCATGATATGGCAGGCCAAGGAACTCCATTTGGACGAGCTGCCCGACGAATTCACGCCATTGGATGCCATGGCAAATGTTCTGGCCCTGGAAGGGCTGGAGGACTATGACCCGGCCACTCATGGCGATATGCGCCGGGTGGAGTCAGTGGGGGAGTACTTTGTTTACTCGGAGCGAATTCGTGGCTGGGTGCAGGTGGAAAACGCAGCAGGTCTGCCAGTAAATCAGCGAGAGGCATTATGAATCAAACCACAAACGACGATGGACACAAGCAAGTACCTATACTCCGTGATGGTGAAACAATCTTTACAGTCGACGAGGGAATTCACAACCTCCTTCAGTACCTTTTTGACAAAGGAATCCAGACCTTCAACTCATGCGAAGCCAATTTCGACGATTATATCTGGGTCGAATACAAGCTTGAGGATTGGATGGGTATCACTTCCAGGGCATTTCAGGGAAATACGTATGAACTGATGGAGTTCATTGAAATGAAATGTGCGCTAGACCTGGGCTATGATACGGGCTGCATTGATGAGGACGACAATTGGATTGAGTACGATGACTTGATCTGGACTGCCGGAATTAGATTTCCAAAGGAGGAACTGGAGATATTTGAGCAACTCTTGCGGGAAACTCTTGGATAAGACAACCACATTCATATTTGGCGGTTTAGAAGGATGTAGGACATAGGTGGGCCAGTGCAATCTCACCGGGTAGGACACCAGTAATGTCCAGCACCCCAACAGGTACCGCTGTGGGTGATGATATATTCCACGCCTCAGTAAAAGCTGTGGAGCACCGAATCGGCGGATCCGGCGTTCAGATCTGCGAGGGCCCGTTAATTTCTGCTTCTAGGCATGCTGTTTATTGTGCCGACCCCCGGGGTACCAACGCCACACCCCACGAGATAGCTGCCCGGGAATTTTTCGGGGATTTCTTATAGGCCTGACCTGGTTTCCTGGATTGACCATCGACAGATACCCGAGGTGCTCCGGGATGGCAGCCTGTGGAGGGGTTTGGCTGGGGGCATTACCAAGCCCATAGGATACGCTGTTTGCTCACCTGCGGAGCCTGATGTGGCCCGACTGAATTCAGTGGAATTGGATGGCCGCTATTGGCGGGGCTCGGAGGATGTATTTACTGAAGTGCGGCAATGCACTCAACCTCGACCCGCGCACCGAGAGCCAGGCCTGATGCCGCCAAGGCACTCCGAGCGGGATAGCGGCCTTTCTCAAAATAAGTCGCGTAGACCTCATTGAATATTGGCCACTCAGAAATATCAGCCAGAAACACCGTACACTTGATAATATCCCCCATCTTGAGCCCATGGCGACTCAACGTAGCTTTGATGTTTTCCATGGTCTGCCGTGACTCTGGACCTATGCCGCCATCCACCAGCTTGCCACTCGAACCAGCACCTATATCCCCGGAGAGATAGAGCACACCCCCGTATGCCACGGCTTCGGAAAAAGGAAAGTCGGGATATTTCGTGGAGGGGTAAATCTGGGGTCCTTCCCCCGCAGCTACGTACGAACTGAGGATAATTGTGGCGAAGCTAAATAACTGAAATGTGCGTAAGACATGTCGTAATATCATAAGAATTTCACTTGTGTGATTCCATCGTAGGGATAAGGTCAACTCTCCCGCTCAGCTTGGATACGCTCCAGCAAGACGCTGGCAGGATCATCTCCAGTGCCCTGTCACACTTATGCAATGCAATATCTCAAGAATCAAACTATACCAGAAACCCCCAACCAACCCGACGCACTCGACGTACCCGCCGCCAAGCGATCTCCCCCAACCCCTTCCACCACATCACCGGCGTCGAGTACGTCAGGTTCGTCGGGTGTAACTGGTGTTTATTCCCCCCGGGGTCCACCCATACTTTTTCCACAGCACACAACATAGCTGCCCGCGAATTCCGAGGGGGTTTCTTATAGGCGCGACCCTATTACATGTGTAGGTGGCGGCATCGGCCAAACAGCCTTCGATAAGAATTTGGCTGGGTGTTAGCAAAGGCAGTGCCAGGAATTATTGCTGAGGATATCGTGCGGGAACCGGTGATGTTTATAGGTAATCATCTGCCGATTCTATCAATTTCGGCCCGTTAGCTTGGCAACACCCCAAACAGTTATACTTACATTTCAAAGCATGATTGATTGCACTAGTACCCCCGCTCGCCTAAATGAGTTAACTTGGCCGTACTGAACAGAGCATGGATAAATACAGACCATGATTGAAATAGATACTGGCACTGACGAGCTGTTTTGTCGTATTGAGCACCGGGTAGGAGTCATCACCCTCAACAAGCCACAGAAGAAAAACGCGCTGGGCAACATCCTCACTCCAGCGTTACGCCGCACCCTCGTCACACTCGAAGAAGACAATCGCGTGGGTTGCGTGATGATTACCGGTACCGGTGATGCTTTCTGCTCCGGGGGCGACGTGAGCGGCATGGGAGGTGGTAGTCGAGATAGCGAATCAGCGCCTGGATCCAATAAAGATGCCGTCGCCGATCTCACACACAAGCAGGCAACACTGACTTTACGAATTCATGAGCTAGCCAAACTAACGATCGCGGCGCTGCCTGGCGTGGCTGCCGGAGCAGGACTGTCGATCGCGCTGGCCTGTGACTTGCGAGTTGCGTCCAGCAATGCCTTTGTGACGACGGCATTTCGGAATATTGGATTGTCAGGAGACTATGGAGCCAGCTGGTTTCTTCCCCGACTGATCGGTCTGGCTAAAGCCAAAGAGCTTTACTACTCGGCCGACCGGGTTGGCGCCGAAGAAGCGGCGAGGTTGGGGATCTTCAATAAAGTGTTTCCCCAGGACTCCTTTCGCGAGGATGCACTTGCCTATGCTGCGGGCTTTGCCAATGGCCCGACGAATGCATTGGGTCGTATGAAAAAGAATCTCAATCAAGGCATGCAGCAGAGTTTGCGCGACAGCCTGGTGCTGGAAGCCGAGCATCTGGTTGCTTGCATGGGGGATCCTGAAGCGAAGGAAGCAATCGTCGCATTCATGGAAAAGCGAGCACCTTCTTTTCACATCAAAGAGTCATAAACCTTACACCATACGTCCGCTGGACAAATCTGATACCGGGCACACGTAATGAATTATCTCCACCTCCGCCACTAGCCGGGGTGGCTCTTCCAGACTAGCCTTTAGGCTGAAGGATCTCAACTTTGGATGGGAGATCGACATGACTATTAGTATACTGGGTATTGATATTGTCAAGGATACCTTTCAACTCCACGGTGCCGATAGATCTGGCAGCATTTGAGATTCGGAACAAGCTCGAAGTTCGGTTTCGAAAACCCCTTCCAATTCTTCAACTTACCGCAACCCGTTCGGTATTACCCACCACAAACTCTGGCATAGTCTCGGTCGACCACTACCGCCCTCCTCCCAGAAAGCGCCAAACAACCCGACGTGCTCGACGAACCCGTCGCCTTTCATCAACTGCAAGGCCTTGCAGAGCATCACCGGTGTCGAGTACGTCAGGCTCGTCGGGAGTACCTGGAGTTCCTTGCCACCCCCCTATGAACCCATACTTTTTCTCACAACTATCACTATATCCCCGCGCGAATTCCGAGGGGGGTTCTTATAGCGCCAGATCAAGACAACTCCCACCGGCTACCCCAGTTATCAGCTACTGGCACCAGAGTGGCAATCGGTGGAGTACTTTGCCCAGGGTATTACCTACCTCATGCCCTGGCCAGATTGCCCACCAGCGCTGTCTGACACAATCCCTGAAAGTGCACCGCCAGCTTAGCCTCGATGGATCAATGGCTGGGATTAGAGCGAGGGTACCGCCAGAGAATTTGGCTGATGGTTTCTGGTGGAAATAGGTGGCGTTTGTAGGTGCTCATGGGCCGATTCTAGCAATTCTGGGTAACTAACTTGTCAGTACCAGTTAAACGGTTAAACCGGCCCTCGCCAATGCTGGTTACAAACGAGAGCAAACCATGCCGAGGTGGCGATAGAGCAGCGAGGGCGCGGTTCTCATTGGGGCCAGAGATCACTGCATCTCAAAAACAGGCCGGATATACGACAGCGGTTTGACCAACCAACTCAGTCGCTTAGGGTGGAATGAAAAGGAGTTTGACGGGAGGTGTCCATATACGTTTGTATGTGTTCATCCGTCAATTGTACCAACATCGGCCGGTTAACTTGGCGATACCCTTTATTTTCCGGGGGCAGATATCATTAATACAGCTTCTCGGTATATACCTCTTCTATCATCTCTTCCATTTGCTCCTTGCTGTCGGCAAGCTTTGCTTGCTCTTTCAGTATGGCGCCAAACGTGGGGAATTCCCCTTTTGCAACTTTGCTGTCTTCATCCCAGAGCTTCGAACGGATCATGGCCTTGCCGCAGTGGAAGTAGACCTTGGTGACATTAATGAGCAGGCCGGTTTTGACCGGGTTTTTGCCCACCTGGGCGAATTTAAGCTGCGCCTGATCGGTGGTAATGCCGGCAGTGCCGGCGACGCGCAGGGTTTCACGCAGGCCGGGGATCATGAAGATCAGGCCAATTTTCGGGTTCTCGACAAGGTTATGAAAGGACTCGACCTTGTTGTTGCCAATGCGATCCGGCATGAGCAGGGTATTGTCATCGATGATCTTGATGAAACCCGGGGCATCACCTTTGGGTGAGATGGTCGGTTGGCCGCTGGCGTCCGCGGTGGCGATACAGGCGAACGGTGCGCGTTCAATGAACATGCGATGGTACTTGTCCAGGCTATCGAGCATGGTGACCACGGCTAATTCCAACGGCGGATCGAAGTGTTGTTCCAGTTGGTCTTTGTCTTCGATGATTTCAGTCATGGCCGGTCTCATATGTATGGGTTTTTCTTATTATAAGACACAAGACAGGAGGGGGTGGCGGAAACGAGAATATTAAGTCTGCATTCTGCAGGAATGAATTGACTGGATGGTTTTGGCAAATTAACAGAACCTGTGCATGGCGAATTATTAATTCTCCAATACTATCAGATAGTTAGCTATTGCCGCTTTCGTTCGTCGACATTACTCTCGGACAGAATGAAAGGTGTCATTTAGCTACTGTGTGACCTACTGGATACCCTGGCCAAGCTGGCCCAACTCAGCGTCGGGTATAGCTAGAGTTACTTGCCCCCAGGCATGGCACCTGTAGCACCAGCCCTGGCAAAGGATCTTCCCGCTAATTTTGAGTGGGTTCTATAAAGGCGCGACGTTGAATAGGCTAAAGCCCGCCGTAACACGCATCCAGCCAAGTGCCCCTCGACTCAGCCTGGCTAGCATACTTCGACAGTGGCGCCAGGCAGTTGGCTGTGGATGCCGGGTGGGGATTGGTGGTGGTTATCGGTATTCATCGCCGGATTATCCCATTTTGAGCAGTTAACTTGGCAATACCCTCTGATTAGTCAAAGACTCTGTGCATCAGTTATTATGGCAAACAAAACTACAGCTATTGGCCTAATTACCGAACCCTCACTATGCATTATCTGGTTAGCGCCATTGTTGAGAAACTACAACTCGAACTCAGCACTGCTGTCGCTGCCAGTCAGCAAGCGCGCGACAGTGCCACCCATTCTGAAAATATTGCCGCCAATAAGTATGACACCCTCGCCGTGGAAGCCGCCTATCTAGCCCATGGACAATCCATTCGTATTGCCGAACTAAAGCAATCCATCGCCCTCTACCAGCATTTCCAACGCCCCACCTTTAACGCGCGCGCCACTATTCAACTGGGCGCACTGGTCTGCATAGAAGATGTTCAAGGACAACAGCGGCGCTTATTGATTGGGCCTGCCGCTGGCGGCTTGAGTATTGATAGTGAGCAGGGGCCCATACAAGTCATCACCCCCACTGCGCCATTAGGGCAGGCATTAATGGGTAAACGTGTTGATGATGAGGTGGACTGGCAGATTAGTCAGCGCAAAGAGTCTTTCAGTATTGTGGCTATCGAGTAAACCAAACGGTTCTGCCAAATTAACGGTACTGAGAAATTAACTTCAGCAGACGATTGAAATCAGCGCCTGGAAATCAAGCTACCGCCCAGCTCCACTCTTTAAACGCACTTATCCTCAGATTCCGATAATACTCAGCCCTGACCAAGCGCCTGCCGAGGCTGAATCACCTGAAGCCTGCGGTAATACGCATCCAGCCAACAGCTCCTCGACTCAGCCCGTCTGGAATTATTTGAAAATGGCGCCAAGGAGTTGGCTGTGGATGCCGGGCGGGAATCGGTGGCGGTTGTAGGTTTTCATTCGCCGATTCTAGCAATTTCGGCGAGTTTACTTGTCAGTACCAATCAAACGCGTGCAGCAAAATATTTAGGCAATAAAGGAGCGACGCGGTTATCATTCCGAGGTAATCTTGTTGAGGGTGTCGCCCTCGGGGCTAAAAATGTAGATGTTGCGCGAAGCGCAGGCATCCGTAGGGAGACTATGCAGCACTTCAGACTATCTTTTGCGTTCACCGCCGTCTGCCTGATGCTGGCCTGGTGGTGGGGAATGGAAAGCTCCAGGCCGATCGCCGCGGTCATGACCCTGGTTATCATCCTCGGTGTGCTGGAAGTCAGCCTGTCTTTTGATAATGCCGTCGTCAACGCATCGGTACTCAGGCACATGGACGAGAAGTGGCAGCGCCGTTTCCTGACCTGGGGCATTCTGATCGCCGTATTCGGCATGCGCCTGGTGTTCCCAGTGGTGATCGTTGCAGTAACAGCCGGGCTCGCGCCTGACACTGTAATACAGATGGCCCTTAGTCACCCTGATGAATACGAGCACCACCTTGAAACATCTCATGTTCAGGTGGCCGCATTTGGCGGCATGTTCCTGCTGCTTATTTTCCTGAGCTTTTTCTTTGATGAGGGTAAGACATTACACTGGCTCGGCAAGGTTGAGCAAAAATTGGCCGGCATTGGCAAACTCCAGTCTGTCGAAATCATTGTCGCTTTATTAGCTTTGCTGTTCGCACAGATGTTTCTTCCCGTCGAAGCCCAGGTAGGTGCACTAGTCTACGGCGTCAGCGGTGTAGTGCTTTTTGTACTGATAGACAGCTTGTCATCCCTGCTGAACCCTGCCAGCGCTAAAGCTGTCAAACGCGGCGGTGCAATGGGCTTTGTCTACCTGGAAATAGTTGATGCATCGTTTTCATTCGACGGCGTACTCGGCGCCTTTGCCATAACCAGCGACATCGTTATCATCATGCTGGGGCTCGCAATTGGCGCAATGTTTGTGCGCAGCTTGACCATATTCCTGGTACGCAAGGGAACCCTGGAGGAATATGCCTTCCTCGAGCATGGGGCACATTATGCGATTGGCGCATTGGCTATCATCATGCTCATATCCATGACCATTACCATACCCGAACTGGTGACCGGGCTGATCGGCGCTACACTGATTGGCCTGTCGCTGGTTTCATCGATCCTCTACAAGCGCGAGCATGTTATTCGCCATCCACCCAGGCGCCTCGGATAGATTTTAGTTCCGGGGACACAATACTTAATTCACCAGCACTTCCAATGGTTCTGACAAGTTTAAATTTCCGGGCCCGAGAGATTTGGCATTTTGTATCAGGCAACTGCCTCTGCCTACCGTCCAAACGCACCTTCCCTGAGATTTCTATAGTGCTCAGCTGTGGGTGGCGAATTAGTTATTCACACAGGAAATCAACCGGTTAGCTATACTCCACAAATAATCGAATCGGCACGCCACACTCGACGAACCCGACGCCAGACCATCCGCCCCAACCCCTTCCACCACTTCCCCCGCGTCGACTTCGTCAGGTTCGTCGGGTATATCTAGAGTTTCTTACTGCCCCCCTACTCCCCCATACTTTTATTTGCACCTGACAATATATCTGCCCGCAAATTCCGGGGGAGTTTCATAAAGGCCCGACTCAGGCAACGCCTAGGGCACTCACCAACACCCACCCCAGCTGCCCCAGAGTGGCAACCTCTGCACCAATTCCCCCTTCAGCATTACCCTTGCCATGCCCAGACCAACCATCCCAAGAACGGCCTGAGGCGAGCAGACGCCAAGGACTAAATCAGGGCCCGTTAGCTCGACAGTTTATCGCCGTGTACGGTCATCCATTCCCCGATTATTTCCACGGCACCGGGTTCGAGCTCGTCCCACAGATGCGCTATGCGGTCACCCTCGAAACGCGCGAACTCCAAACCTCCGATCTTCAAATCGGGCACACCGGCCTTGGTGTAACGCACCGTCCACTCAATGGAAACCGTATTGCCCTCTGTAGAGGGAGGATTGAAATCTAGAGTTCGACTGTCCATCAATCGGTCAAGTCCGTCCACAGCCGCCTCAAGCTTTGCCAGCACAGCACTCCGGCCTTCCGCGGGAGTCCCATCGCCGCTGTCGTAGATGGCATCATCCGTGAAGTATTCGGTGAGCCGCGACCAGTCGTTATCGATATAAGTCTTTTCAAAGGCGTCCGCGTATTCGAGATAGCGATCCTGAATATTCATATGCTTTTCCCTCCAATTTCCAATAAGTCTAGGAGACAACTGGTGTTCCATCAACAACCGTTCGGTTCCCATGCCCTGACCAAATGCCCCGGGAGCGCCCAGAGACAAGCACCCGCGACAAACCATAGAGTGACCTCAGCGAGGAACCTGAAACGATGAAGATAATAGCCTGGACAAAACGCCTGATTCTTACTGCCAGCTTCCTGGCACTGATCACCACCAACATACTCACCCTGACCCACACCGCCTTCAATGCTGCTGTGTCTGGATTGATGAGCACCGCCCTGGGCGTGCAAACCGTAACCGATGCCCTGGGCAGTAAAGTCGATGCGAAGAAGAAGATTATCAAGAATCGTAAACTGGCTACTCGAAAATTCGACACCAAAGTAACCACCCGCACGAAAAAACTGGTCGCCACCACACTTGCTGAGATACCCGGTAAGGCAATTCCCCTGCTGGGCATCCCGATACTACTTGCTGCAACCGCCTACGAGATCACGCTGGCGTGTGAGAATCTGGATGACCTTGACCAGTTGTACTCGGATATGGGGATGGTTGATGAGACTCCGGATGATGTGATGCACAGTGTCTGCGATCCGAAATTACCATGAAAAAGTAGGAGTTCAGCCCATGAGTATCGAAGTCAATGGCATTGCCCACATACAGATGACAGTCAATAACATAGAAGAGTGTATGCCCTTCTGGGAAAAGCTGTGTCATTTCCTCGAGATGAAAACGCTGGTAAAGAACGACACAACCCTCTATTGCATTGGCAGTCGCACCGGCATTTTGATTAGGGAAGCGCCCGAAGACAAGAAAGATGTCTCGTTTGATCAGGACACAAGCGGCTTACATCACTTTCGTTTTAGGGCTCGCAGCAACGAGGACGTTGACGCAATTTTTGAATTCGTAAAAACAGAACTGAACCCAACCTTCATACATGGCCCCGAAGAAGGATCTCACTTTGCACCGGGATACTATTCAATTTTGTTTGAAGACCCGGATGGAATTAGAGTCGAGTTTAACTATGTGCCTGGCAAGGGGCATTTTGGCGATAAAGGCCGCCTGCGGCAGAACGGCCCGGGCCCGTCAGAAGCCTACCATGATAAAGGTATTTAGATAGGCGGGACGACTTCCAGGTTTGATCGCTTTTATCCAAGCCGAATATATGAAAGCGCTTCAACGGGCGGGAGACTTTGGCTGACTGGTTGGCCACACAGTGTCCACAGGATCGGATGAATGAACTACCCGCCAGCCGGAAGCGAATGTCCCGGTTTCGAAAGCCATTGATAGTATTGCCCCCAATTTGTATCAACGGTGACGATTCCAGCCAGGTCAGGCCATTCTCGTCTCGCCAATATCGTTTGGCACGAGCGCCCACAAAATTGTGGCAGGATCGCGCTCTTTACAGACCTCAATTATAGTAATGCGGCTCATTGCCGGGACGCCATTTGATGTTGCATCCCAGGCTGGGCTTCTGAACGGCGGGCACCGGATCCCCGCAGAGCAGCGCATCCACCGCCGCGCGCAGATCCTTCCCTGTCACCGGCTGATCATTGCCGGGACGCGCATCGTCGAACTGTCCGCGGTAGACCAGCTTGCGCTGCGCATCGAACAGGAAAAAGTCCGGCGTACAGGCGGCGCGGTAGTCCCTGGCGGATTTCTGCGAGGCGTCAAACAGGTAGGGAAAGACGTAACCGAACTCACGTACCGCCTCGGTCATCTTTTCCGGACTGTCGTCGGGATGGTGCGTGACATCGTTGGCATTGATTGCAATCACGGCCAGACCCTTTTCACTGTATTCCCTGGTGAAGGCTGCAAAAACCTCGCGGATGTGGATTACAAAGGGACAGTGGTTGCAGATGAAGGCAACGAGCAGGGCTGGCGCCTGTGAGAAATCAGCCATTGATACGGTTTTGCCCGTCGCGGGTTCGGGCAGGCTGATTTCTGGTGCTTGCGTGCCCAGTTCGAGCATGGTGGAGAGTGTGCGAGCCATGGAATACCTCTTTCAGTCGGTAGTGACAATCGGCGCCGGTCAGTGTAACCCGACATCAAGCGAACGCCAATCAGGTCTCCGGGCTGCCTCCGGCGTCGAGCGGGTGATTGCACGGCTTGTGAACACGGCGTATCTTTAGCATGGTGAATGTGAAAATGGGCAATGAATTCTGACAGCACCAGGCTCCTGCCCCCAGGAAGATGGTAGACGCAAGACGGCGGCACAACCGCTATCAGTATGAGACTTTCGATAGCTGCGTGGATTTTTTCAAAGAGGAAATACCGCAGGATGTGCAGCAGCGGCTGCAGCAGATTGTCGATGTCGCGGGTTTGACCTGCGAGGATGCGGTTTTGGATGTCGGCACGGGAATCGGCGCTCTTATCCCCTACATCCAGGCCCGGGGCGTGAGGCGGGTGGTGGGTTGCGATCTCAGCGGGGCGATGCTGGCGGAGGCAGAAAAATGTTACCCCCACGTGACCTTCTGGTGCGGCGATATCGCCGATTTCCCACTGAGCTTTGGCCACTTCGACGCCATATTCTTCAACGCGGTGTTCGGCAATGTCTGGGACCAGCGCGACACCCTGGTCCGGGCAATTCAACTCCTCAGTAACCGAGGCCGAATCATCATCAGTCACCCCATGGGATCGGCATTTGTGAGTCAGTTATCACGCGAGGATCCCTCCCTCGTGCCGCACACTCTGCCCAGTATGGTGCGGCTGACCGCAATGATAGACGGTTTGGAACTGGACCTCTGTCACCTGCAAGATGAGGCCTCTCTTTATCTCTGTGTTTTACGACTCCACCCGCCAGGAGCCGCGCGGGAAGCAGCCATCGATCGTGAGTTCGGTGGTGCCAATCCCGCCGCTTAGGACGTTCCGTATGTCAGCGCTCGACAGCTATCGGCAGAGCCTTGATGCGGGTGTCAAGGTATTATCGGTGCGTACGCCCTGGGCATGGCTGATTGTCAACGGGTTCAAAGACGTGGAAAACCGGAGCTGGACAACCAGCTACCGCGGCTCCCTGCTCATTCACGCCGGCTACCACCTGGAATCCAGGGGCTACGAGGTCGCGGAAAAGTTTGGCATCCGGATTCCCGGAGACCTGCCACGCGGCGGCCTCATCGGCCTCGTGGATCTCGTCGATATCACCAGATCCTCTGATTCACCCTGGTACCAACCGGACCACTACGCCTGGCTGATCGCAAACCCCCAACCGATGCCCTTTGTGCCCTGTCGAGGATTACCGGGTTTGTTCGTCCCCGCGCTGGAGTGATGTGCGATACATGTTGTGACCAATCCAGCGAGGCCCACCATCTCCGGAAAGAGCAACACGGTAACGTGGTAGTCCTTTTTATGGTATCGACAACTTAATCGGCCTAAATCCATAATCTGGTGGTGAATACCTATAAACGCCACCTGTGCATGGCGAATGTTAATTTTCTATTAGATTCAACGAGTTGGCTACTTCCGCCATCCTCCATGGAAATTACCCAACGGCGGCATAAAAGATGTCATTTTCTTCGTTTTCCATCTGCTCACCACAGAGATGAAACCACCACCCAACCCGACGCACTCGACAAACCCGTCGCCAGGGTATCTACCCCAAGCCCTTGCAGGGGATGAATTGGCGTCGAGTACGTCGGGTGTAATTGGAGTTCTTACCCCCCCTACACCCCATACTTTTTCCCAGAGATCACATTACAGCTGCCCGGAAATTTTTCGAGGATCTGATAAAGGCCCGAGATGGGCAGCCCCGCCTCTTGCCCAGGATATCTGCCACTGGCTCCAGAGTGGCAATCTGTGGAGTGTTTCGCTCAAAGTATTACTTGGCCCACGCCTGGGTGACATTGCTCACAGAGGGCGCCTGTGGGGAGACCTCTGTAATAGACCCGGTGCGGATGGTAGCTGCAAATAACTTCATCCAGCAAAGGCAATCGAAATTTTCCTGGCTAGAATTTATCTGCGTTTGCTGCCAGGGATTGCTGATGACATCTGGCGGGAAGCGGTGGCGTTTGTATGTATTCATCCACCGATTCTAGCAATTTTTGGCAAGTTTACTTGGCAGTACCTGCCAGTACCCTAATCATGGCTTAACGAAAACCAGGGTCATGCGCTCGCTCTCTCCAATGGCGAGATAGGGGGCTTTCTCGGCATCAGTTTCCAGGTCTCGAAGCGTGGGGGGGAGTTGCCAGACACCTATGGCATAACGCTTGTTGTCGAGGGGGTTCAGGTTGAAGAAGCCCTCGGCCTCCAGAAGGAAACCGGCTTTTACGGCGTGGCTGATAATGTAGTCTCGCTCTACATAGCCGATATTGCGGCTCAGCCAGTCCTGTTCAGGGTCGGCCATATGCTGCACGATACCGAGTTTGCCACCGGGTTTGAGGATGTCGAAGAAATGACCGAACACGGCATCAGTAATGCCTTTGGCACGCCATCCGTGGGCATTGCGGAAGGTGACCACCCGATCTACTGACCCGGGTGCTGCGGCGGGTTTATCTACACTGCCGTCGCTTTCGTCGATCATCAACGAGGTGATCCTGACCTTGCCGTACACCGCGCTGTCAGCCGCAAGCTTCTGTTCGAATGTCTTGCGGGAGTTGGATCGGTAGCCGGCCTGGGTATCTTCGCTGTCGTAGTGAGCCGCGATCAGCAGGCCGTCGTCGCGCAGGTAGGGAGCAAGAATCTCGGTGTACCAGCCTCCACCGGGCCAGATCTCTACAACGGTGTGGCTGGGCCGCACGTCAAACAGCGCCAGCGTCTGTAGCGGATGACGATATTGATCACGCTCTACCCAGCCAGGCGTACGATGCTTGCCCGCGATGGCGGTTTCCAAAGCCTGCTGTTTGGCGACTGCCGGGGTAGCCAGTATCAGGGCAAGGCTGAGGAACATCAGTACTTTCTTCATTATTGGTATCTCCCTTGTCTGAAATTGGATGCGAGTATACCAGTAAATTGAGAGCGCCACTTCCGCCGGAGGTTCTGCCAAGTTAACTTTTTCAGACAGCCATAATCTGAACTCGATTCTCAAACTACTGCCCTACTCCATTCAGCGAATGCACTGACCCTGAGATTTCGATAGTGATTAGCGGACACGAGATGCCTACCGAGATTGAATAAATTGCTAACCGCAGCATGCGTTGTAACGAAACGCTGTGCCTGCCCCATCGATTTGAATCGCCGCATCACCCGCTCTCTCACTCTCGTCGACTCGTGCGATTGCTCAGCCCGGTTGTTGGCATAACGTTCGGTATCGTGGAAAACATCTGGCATCAGCTCCCGATGGGCAACGCCATAACTGCGTAGTTTGTCAGTCACGATCTTCCTGGGTTCACCTCCATGGCTTCGCAATAACCTTTTGAAGAAGCGTTTAGCCGCCACACCATCCCGCTTGGCCTGCAGGTAAACATCAACTACTTCCCCATCCTGGTCAACTGCCCGCCATAGGTAATGTTGCTTGCCATTGATCTTCACAAAGACTTCGTCGATGAAGAAGGTATCACCAAAGCCTCGGTGCTTTCGCTTCAATCTTCGAGCGTATAGAGAGCCAGACAGCGTAGGAAATGATATCGGGTGGGAATCGGTGGCGCTTATATGTATTCATGGGCCGATTCTACAAATTTCGGGCAGTTAACTTGGCAGCACCCCCTCCTGCCACAGGCGGTGCCAGAATTGCAGTAGCGGTTCGTTCCTACCCAGCAGCAGATCCCGCTTCCCCGCTGCCAGACCGCGCTGGCATTCTTCCGCCACCGACAAATCCTCGGTGGCGAACACTTCTCCGCCAAATTCATAGGCCTGCCTGGCCTGCTCCATATCGCTACCCTCGCGGCACACCCCGACGTACACAACCCGGGACTCCCCGGGAGTGATTCCGGGTTCTGCGCGAATCATCTGTGCGCCCATAGCATTGAAGATAAACATGACGCCTGGGTACACAGTGTAGGTGCAAGAGCCCTGCAGGGCATCCGGCCAGTCTTTTTCGTCCAGGTCCTGCAAGCTCTCAATGGTTTGCAGGGGGAAGGCCCAGCGGCTGTGTCTGTCATAAGTATCGACGACAGCGTTTGGCGTCAGTATGTGTGCGACGCTATCCCGGTGCAGGGTCTTGAAGTGGTAGCTCTCCAGGCTGAGAAAATTGACCAGTTTCCAGTTGGCTTGTACCTCGAGTTGACGCCGTTCGATGGGTTTATACCGCTGCAGTTCGAAGCTTTTTATTTCCTGCTCGATTTCCCCCAGTGCAGAGTCCACATCACCCTGGGATACGGTATTACCGAGACCCAGCATCACTATCCCGCTTTTCTCTGAAACCGGCAGCGATAGCAAGGCACAGTCGTCTTGCGGCGTGCTGAAACAGTCATCTTCCGGGCGGCCACGCAAGCTGCCGTCCAGGTTGTAGGTCCAGCCGTGAAAGGGGCAGACCAGGGATCGCCGTTGACCACTGCCCCGGGCCACGGACGCACCCCGGTGCGCGCAGGCGTTGACGAACGCACCCAACTCACCGCTTTCATTGCGGGTTATCAGCACGGGTACGTCCAGTACGTCCAGCGCCAGGAAGCTGCAAGGTTCAGGCAGCTCTGCGGAGAACGCCACAGGCTGAGGGGTGCCCATGAACAGGACCCTGCGCTCTACAGCGTGGCGATCCGGGCAGTAGAATATATCAGCCGCTAGCCGGGTTTGTTCACGCGCCAGATCCGTGGTGCCGTTCAGCAGATTTTCCAGCATACGGTTATTCAGTGCCGAGACGGTTTTCCTGTCCAAAGCGATGTTCCTCCAGATGAGGTCTGTATCCATTTGTGTGGAACGGGTGATGCCCACATTTGACCCTAATGGCAGGGTGCTGACAAGTTAACTTATTTTTGCTCGAAAGGTGGGGTTTCTAAGGGGGTAAATCAGAATAATAAGGCTCGAAGTGGAATCTGAATACGTACTTCCGGTCACTGGAACCCACTTTTTGTAGCGTCAGCCCATGACCTCAAGTTAATTTGTCAGTACCGCGGTGGTCAATCGGTGTGGCTCAGTTGGCAATTCCCAGCAAGTCGTCCCGCTGCCCCATGAAGATTTCAGCACAGTAGCCGAAATCCACTGGCAGATTGTTGCCACTGACAAAACTGGCGAGCTTGCTGTTGAGTAATACCAAGGGCTCACCCATTTCAGCGCCAGTGGCGTAGCGGCCATTGGAGGGCAGGAACAGGTCGATTACCTCATCAGGCATTTCGCCCTCCCCCTTTAGCTTGTCCATAAAGCCGCTGGCGGTGGGCGATGGGGAAATGCAATTGATACGGATATTGCGCCCCGCGAGCTCTTTCGCCATCTGCATTGTGTACACAATGATGCATTGCTTGGAGAAACCGTAGCCATCGGCACAGGCGTGTGCATTCCCAGACATCCACTGTTTTGCGGATTCGAAGGTTTTATCCAGTGCCAGGAACTCCTGAACCGTATCCAGTTTCGGGCGCCAGGCCATACCCGCCGTGGAGGCGATGGAAGCGATCCCCCCGCCTTCGCTGATTCGTGGAATCAGTGCATCGGTGAGGTAGCGCAGGCCGACAAAGTTGATCAGCATCGTATCCTCGGCGGAGAACGGCGGGCTCGGGACACCAGCACAGTTGAACAGTGCATGGATTTCCTGTGGCAGTACCGCAACCGCCGCATCGATCGACGCAGGGTCTTTCATGTCTACCTCGATCGCCTCGGCGATTGGCACAGTAACCGGTGCGATATCGAGTGTGTAAACTTCCGCACCTAAGTCCACCAACAGCTGTGCAGCAGCCTGCCCCATGCCGGAGGCGGCGCCGGTGATAACTACTTTCTTCCCCTGGTATCCCAGAATATCGTTCACGTTGCATTCCTCCACTTAAGGTGTATTCATATATCGGTTTTTTAATCAGGCGATTCGGGCGTACTTCCAGCAGATCGACGGCAGCCCCGCGGGGTTGAGCCAGGGCGAAAACCACGGCCTCGCCCACCTGCTCTGCCTCCATGCCAATCCTGAAATAAGTGTCCTGGTCTCGCCAGGCCAAAATCTTTGGAGCCGTCGGTGATGATGTATACCTTGTCCTTCAGCTCAGAGTTCATACGCCAATCGGGTACTGACAAGTTAACTTATTTTTGCTCGAAAAGTGGGGATTCTAAGCGGGTAAATCAAAATAATAAGGCTCGAAGTGGAACCTGAACACGTACTTCCGGTCACTTGAACCCATTTTTTGTAGCGTCAGCTCATGACCTCAAGTTAACTTGTCAGTACCCTGCTGAAGGCTTCGGGTGGGAATCGGTGGCGTTTGTAAGCATTTACCCGCCGACTCTAGCAATTTCGACCACTAGATTTTTCAGTACCCCTTCATTGACACTAGGCCCATGAATCCGCTTCCCACCGTAATGCAGATCAGTTAGCCTATTGGAGAGCGAGACTCGAGGAATATAGGGGAATTCATGACGGCAATCGCGCACCGTGGGAAATCACATGAACAGGAGGAGCGCGCCTTCTTCTTGGTCATGGCACTCGCCATTGGGGCTACAGTAGTAACGCTGGCAGACCTGCCGAGATAATATTCAAACTATGGAAAATGCGATGAATTTTTCTTATTCGGAAGAGTCACTGGCCTTACAAGCGCAGCTTCACGCTTTTTACGATGAGCACATCATTCCGCGTTGGCGAGACTGGCAGATTGCGATTAAACGAGACAATGTTCGGGAGCCCGACTTTGTCAAAGAGTTACGCGTTAAAGCTAGGGAGGCAGGTCTGTGGAATTTGGCGTTACCCGACCTGAAGGAGGACGAACCCGGCACACGGCTCAGCAATCTTGACTACGCGCCGCTGGCGGAATACATGGGTCGTTATAATGGCTCGGCATTCGTGTTCAATTGCCAGCCACCCGATGTACCCAACATGATAGCGTTGCAGCACGATGCAAACGCTGAACAGCGCGAACGCTGGCTCAAACCACTGCTGGAAGGTGAGATGCGATCCGCCTTCGCCATGACCGAATACAATGTCGCCTCCTCTGATGCGACCAACCTGATCACCAGCATGCGTCGCGACGGCGATGACTACCTTATCAACGGACATAAATGGTTTATCACTGGAGCAGCTCATCCAGACTGTGCGTTTTTTATAGTAATGGGCCGGACCGATTCCGGTGCGCACAGAACGCGGCAACACTCCACAATTATTGTTCCCAGTGATTGTCCGGGTGTTCGCGTGAGCCGAGAATTGAGCTACCTAGGCGCTCGCGACAATACGGCACCCATAGGTGAAGTGTTTTTTGAAAATGTGCGTGTTCCCGCGGCTAACCTGCTGGGGAGTGAGGGGGACGGCTTTGTCTCCGGACAAGTCAGGCTGGGACCTGCACGGGTGCACCATTGCATGCGCGCAATAGGCAATTGCGAAATGCTGATAGAGCTGATGATGGCCAGGTCCGGGGAGCGCGCTACCTTTGGACGAACTATTTCCGAATATGATTCAGTGCAGCACGCTATTGCGTTGTCGAGGATCGAACTGGAACAAGCGCGCCTTATGGTACAGAAAACAGCCTGGCTATTGGACCGAGAGGGTTTTCAAGCGGCGCGGCGGGAGGTATCCATAATCAAGGTAGCCGTCGCCCAGACCCACCACCGCGTGGCCGATCGTGCCCTGCATATCTTTGGAGCCATGGGTGGCAGCGAAGACACGCCCATTGCCGCTTCGTATGCCTTTGCCCGTGCCTTGCGTATTGGTGACGGTCCAGACGAGGTGCATCTGAGGCAAATCTATCGACTGGAAGACCAGCCGGATTTCAGTATCGCGGATTCTCCCCATGTCCTCCCACCGGTCTGAGGGATGGCAACTCCACTCTCCGGGCAGATTGGCGATTTTAATTAGTCAAAGTAGTAAGGTATTAAAAAGTGAGTAGTTTCGCACAAGCGCTGCTTGAAAAGGCCCAGCAACAGACCGGTCTGTCGGATTTCGGCGACCATTGGTTTATGGCGTCTCTGGAGGCCTATGTGAGTGGCCTGGATGGCCCACAGCTTTCTAAATTCGGCAGAGAATTTCTTGCGCGCCAAGCAGTGAAGGACCTCTGTCGACGGCTGGCTATCATAGACTGTCTAAAGCAACACCCGGAGATCGAAGACACGCCAATTCCGCCGATTTTGTATATCACCGGGCATGAACGCTCCGGCACCACTTTGCTACACAATTTATTGGCCTTGCATACCAGGGCGCGCTTTCTGTCTCGCTGGGAGTTGATGTTGCCAACGCCACCACCCGAGGCGGCCAGTTTTCAAGAGGACCCTCGTCGCCTCAAGGTCAAGCAATCCATTGATGCATTACGAGGCACCGATCTAGAGAAAATGCACTGGGTTGAAGCGGAAGATCCCGAGGAGTGTGTTTGGGGATTCATGGACTGTACTGGGATAGTCGGCATGGCGCCGTCGTTGATCCTGCCTAAGTGGGGAGAGTGGCTAGCCAGCGCCGACCTGACCCCAAGTTTCGCTAACTACCGGAAAATTATTCAGTTGCTCACGTGGAAAAATCCTTTGCCCGAGAATGGTTTCCTGGTGCTGAAATCGCCTCAGATAGCCAGCCACCTGGAGAATTTTTCCAGGGTCTTTCCCGAGGCGACCTTCCTGTACCTCCACCGGGACCCCTATCGGGTGCTGACATCGTTTTGTACGCTGATAGATATAGTGAATGGGCCGTTTCTTACTGACCAGAACTATCAGACAAAATTGAATCAGGAGGAGTCCTTTTTACTTAACCGCATGGGGCAGGTATATACGAAGATGACAGCGTTTGAGCTCGCCCATCCTGCACGGGTGCAAAACATACAGTACGTCGACTTGCTCAATGCACCAGTTGAAGAAGTTAGCAGGGTTTATACGGAAGCAGGCATTCAGTCAGATACAGCTATGAAACAGAAAGTCCTAGGATTTCTGGCGCAGCAGAGAGCGGGCGGCAGGGCACGGCCACCACAACAGCTTTCCGAACACGGGTATACGCGCCATAGCGTGGAAAATGATTCAGCGCTGGCTTCCTATTTACAGCGGTACAAGGTGGTGATGGAACCAAGTCGAAAAACGGGAGCAGCCTAAAAACTTTAAGAAAGCTTCTTCTCGACTTTCTGCCAGGTTGGGGCCGAAACTATCATCGCTGAAAACCTCCTACTAAAGCAGTAGCTGATCATTCACAGGAATCACAACAAACCCTCAACT
>PVMK01124755.1_pt1 | contig 21317 bp, 24 predicted proteins | sample 1853481 | NCBI WGS metagenome assembly PVMK01 (sample SAMN08533507, study PRJNA380276) | Marine sediment metagenome, whole genome shotgun sequencing project.
CGGCCTTGAGCTCGAGGAGCGGCGCCGGATCGTCGGTCGACCTGCCGTGGCCGGTCAGCATGCGCCGCGGCTTCAGCGCCGCCACCCTGCGCAGGGACGCCACGGCCGCCCATGGATTCTCCGTAACGAGCACCGCGCTCGCCCCTGGTGAGACGAAGAGATCACCGGTGAAGACGTCGCCGGTCGCCTCCTCGTACAAGGCCACCTGGGTCGCCGAATGGCCGGGAGCGGGCACCACACGAAGTCGCCGCCCCGCCACCTCGACCACCTCCGGCATCTCCTGCGGTTCAAACGGCTCCACCGTCCCCCACCACAGGCGCCGGTACGGGGCGAGCATACCTACCCCCTCCTCCCACAACGCCTCGGCGTGACGGAGATAGACCGGGCAATCGTGGGCGGCGGCGATCGCCGCGCAGTTGCCGGTGTGGTCCTCGTGGTTGTGGGTACAGCACACAGCGCGAATGTCCCGGTCCTCGAGGACTGCCAGAAGCGGGCTTTGGACATAGGGAAATCCGGTGTCGATCAGGATGTTGCCGACGAGGTAGGAGTCGACCTTGAACCCGAGAAGACTGGCGCCGAGACTCATCATCCTGATCCGCGTCACGTCGTTGCCCATGTCGTCGAGCCGCGCCCGCACACCCTGGAGGCGCCCCCACAGTCGATGGATGTTCTTTTGCCGCACCCGGACATTCTAGCCCCGTCTGGAGTACACACGTATAAGGTTCCTTCAGGTCGCCCAAACATCCGAGCGATTGTGTTCCCGAGTGGTGGCGGGCCCTAAAGGACCCGCCTACAACGGCTGCCTGGAGACCTGTAGGCGGGTCCTTTAGGGCCCGCCACCACAATATTCGGAGCCGGGAGAGGCGTGACGCGAGGGAACGGGAGACGTACGTTCTGGTATTGTTCTCGAGCAGAAAGCGAGGAACAACAATGGCGAAAGTCGTCGGCGTCGGCGGAGTGTTTTTTAAGTCGGAGGACCCGGAGAAGCTCGGAGCGTGGTACCAGAAGTGGCTCGGGGTTCCGGTGGAGCATCCTTACGGGGCGAGCTTGAAACCTGGCGACATGCCGGCCGGCGGGATGACCGTATGGGCGCCGTTTTCGGCCTCGACAACCTACTTCGATCCTTCGACCCGGGATTTCATGTTCAATCTGGTGGTCGATGATCTCGATGGGGCCCTCGCCCAGGTTGCGGAGGGCGGCGCCGAGGTCGTGGGCGAGATCCAGGAAGAGGATTACGGCCGCTTCGGGTGGTTCATCGACCTGGAGGGCAATAAGGTGGAGCTTTGGGAGCCGAAGGAAGGACCGTAGATTTCGAATTTCGAATTTCGAATTTCGAATTTTCAGCGCACAGAAATCGGAGGAAAGAGTGAATCTCAACTATCTCTTGATGGTCCTTGGCGGGGTGCTGGTCGGCATTGGTGCGTCATTCACTGGGCTCGGCGGCGGGTTTCTGATCATCCCTCTGCTCCTGATTCTCGGCTACCCGGCACAGAAGGCGGTCGGCACTTCGTTCCTGGCAATCCTGGTGATCTCGCTGTCGGCCCTGATCGCGCACAACAAGCTGGCGAACGTCGACTACAAAATCGGCCTGTTGATTGGTGCCGGCGGGATCGTTGGCGCCCAGATCGGCGCCCGGCTTGTGGAGCACGTTTCGACCGCGAGCTTCAAGCGCATCTTCGCCGGTGTCCTCGTGTGCCTGGCGGGATATCTGTTCTTTCAGAAGTAAAAGACCGAGAACACCGTTGCGATGGAGGGCTGCCGAGAGTACATTGACGATCAGGAGGAGCGGATGCTTGATCACATCATCATCTCAGTGAGCGATTTTTCCGCCAGCAGGGCGTTTTATGAGCAGGCGCTCGCTCCTTTGGGCTATCAGGTGGTGATGGAGCTCGGCGAGGCGTGCGGCTTCGGCATCCTCGAGAAACCGGATTTCTTCGTTCAACAGGGGGATCCCGTGAAGCCGGCCATTCACCTCGCATTCAACAGCCGCGATCGCGAGGCCGTCGACGCTTTCCACGCTGCGGCGCTGGCAGCGGGGGGAAAGGACAACGGTGCCCCGGGCCTGCGACCGGACTACCACCCCAACTACTACGGCGCGTTCGTGTTCGACCCCGACGGCCACAACATCGAGGCGGTATGCCATCGACCCCAGTAACCCGTCCGATGCTGACCCGGCAACAGGCGCGGGAATTCTACGACCGTTTCGGCCGCAGACAGGACCGCCAGGCCTTTTACGAGCGCCGCGCCGTCGACCGGCTGATCGAGCTCGGCGAGTTTGGTAGCGCGGAAGCTGTCGTCGAATTTGGGTGCGGGACCGGCACCTTCGCGCAACGCCTGATGGAAACGGAGCTGCCCGGCACCGCGACCTATGCTGGATTCGACCTCTCGGAGACCATGACCAGGCAGACCCGGAAACGGCTCGTCCCCTTCGGCGCACGCGTTTCCTTGACCCAAACCGACGGCCGGCCGCGAATACCACTGCCTCCCCACGCGTGCGATCGATTTGTCAGCAATTACGTCCTTGATCTGCTGCCCGTCCAGGACATCATCCGCACCCTCGAACAGGCCTGGAAGGTGCTCCGGCCCGACGGCCTACTCTGCCTGACGAGTCTCACATTCGGGACGAACGCTCTCTCGAAGTTGACGATCGCAGCCTGGCTGGCCGTCCACTCCCTGAAGCCCTCGCTGGTCGGCGGCTGCCGGCCGATCTCGCTCACCGATTATCTCGGGCCGGCGTCATGGAAGGTCCTGTACTCGACCACTCTGGTCGCCTATGGAGTCCCCTCCCAGGTGTTGGTCGCCCGGCCCAGAGGCCATGGACACGATCAGAGTGGAACCCACGAGCGCTTCGTCCCAAAAAACGGAGAAGGAGCGGACAATGAAGGTTGAGGATATCGAGAGTCGCGAGCTGATCCCGGGAACCGGAGTTCGCTTCATCCACTCTGGCCGAATGACCGTTGCCTATTGGACCTTTGACCCCGCGGTGTCCCTCCCCGAGCACTCGCACCCCCACGACCAGATCACCAACATCATCGAGGGCGAGTTCGAGCTCACGATCGAGGGCCAAACCGAGATTCTGACGGCCGGCGACTACCGGGTCATTCTGCCGGACGCCGTCCACTCCGGCCGATCCATCACTGCCTGCCGGATCATCGATGTGTTCTCACCGGTACGGGAGGACTACCGTTGAAACGTTGGAACGTTCAACGTTTAACGTTCAACGTTTTCTGCGATTCCGATGAATGACGATTCCATGGTCACTCACCGCGGCGGTTGCCACTGCGGTCGGGTTCGATTCGAGGTGGAGGCGCCGGCCGAGCTCGAGGTTCAGCTCTGCAACTGCTCCATCTGCTCGATGACCGCTTATCTTCACCTGATCGTCCCCGCCAGCCGGTTCCACCTCGTCCAGGGTGAGGAGGATCTCGCCACCTACACATTCAACACAGGGGTCGCCCAGCACCATTTCTGCACCCACTGCGGCGTCAAATCGTTCTACATTCCGCGCTCCAACCCCGACGGAGTCAGCGTCAACGCGCGCTGTCTCGACCCGGAAACAATTGCCCTGGTTCGCATTACCGACTTCGATGGACGCAACTGGGAAGAACACGCCGATGAACTCAAACGCTTTTCCCAGACCTGGGATGAGAAAGGCGTATAATCCTTTCAGCCTAATCATGGGGGGGTCATGAAGGCACGCTGGTTCGTCCTTCTCGTCGTTGCGCTGGTTTTCGTCGTCACGTCCTGCGGTGACGGCGGACCCAACCTTCCGACCCAAAGCAAGGGTTGGCTTGCCCTTTTCAAACGCGTGACCCTGGCCGCGGACGAGCCCGGCCGCGCCGAGATCGAGATCGAGGTCCGGACCGGACCAGACTTCTCGGAGCCCGCCCCTGACGGCACCAAGATCCACGTGGAGACAACACTCGGCACCTTTGTGGGCGGCGACCGGCAAACCGAGGCCACGACCATCAGCGGTCGCGCGGTTGTCACCCTGGTTCTTCCCGGCGCTGCGCACCTGACGGTCACCGCCCGGGCCCACGACGTCGAGGTGCATTTGGCGATGGCCGTCACCGCCGACGGGTCGCTGCAGCTCGATCCATCCTGATCGATGCACAAGAATCTTCTGCTCGCCGATGCAGTCATCAATCTGGTGCTTGGCGCCCTCCTCCTCATCTATCCGCAAAACCTCGTCGAGGCTCTCGGTCTGCCCCCGGTGCGCTCCGCCTTCTTCCCCAGCGTCCTCGGCGGGGTGTTGATCGGCATCGGAATCGCGCTCCTCCTGGCGTGGCGCGGCGGGGCGCAAGGCCTCGGCCTGGACGGCGCGATCGCCATCAACCTCTGCGGCGCCGGTGTGGTCGTGGGCTGGCTTCTGGTGTCGCCGGACTCGATCCCCACCAGGGGACGTTGGACATTGTGGACGGTGGCGGCCCTCGTCATCGGTATCGGCCTCGGCGAGCTACGACATCGGAGGACCACGTGACTTTGATGTCCGTGCTCCTTTCGTCGTCCGTCACGCCGCCGGCCGAGGACCTCGGCCGGCTGCTGGTGTGGGTCGCGGTGCCGGCCGCCGTCCTCGGCGCCGCCGCGGCCGCCCTCATCAAGCGCGCCATCCTCTCGCAGTCCACGGTTTCCGATCGCGGCGCCCCGCGCTCGGACCTTCGTCTGGATCGCGATCGCCGACATGGTGGCCTGGGGCCGTTCTGTGGCCGGCGTTGCTCGTGGTCAGGATCCAGGGCGTGGCGGGCCAACGCGGCCTGTGGCTGATCGCCCTCCTGCTGGTGGTCGCCCTCGGCTACATCGCCAACCGCTACGGCTTTCGGCAAGGCCTTCGACCCCGCGGTCGCCGGGCAGCCTGCGCGGCACCCTGCTGGCGGAGCTCTTCACCATCCTGATGCCGGTGCTCAGCGTCGGTTTCGGGTTCCTGATCTTTCTGGCTCCTGGGAGCCCTCGGTATCTGATCAGCATCAGGATTCAGGAATAGATTCCGGTCTCGTGTTTGTCTCAACTCGTGACGATTGCGCGAGAGGTGGTAGCACTTCAGTCCGGCGAACGGAGGAGCGACTCCATTGAGTAGAAAAAAGGACAGTCGAGCCGGCGTCGACCGGCGCGATTTCATGCGACTGCTGGCCGGGAGCGCCGCAGCAGCCGGGGTTTCCCTGCCCCTGGCGTCCTGCGCGGCGGTTCCTCCACCGACAAGAAGGTGATCGTCCTGGGCCTCGACGGCCTCGACCCGAAGATCCTCGGCGCGCTCATGGAGATGGGCCGGCTGCCCAACTTCAAGAAGCTCGCCGAGATGGGCTCGCTCAAGCCCTCGGCACCACGATGCCGGCCCTCAGCCCGGTCGCGTGGTCGAGCTTTCATCACCGGCATGACCCCGGGTGGGCCACGGCATCGCCGACTTCATCGCCCGCGATCCCGCCACCTACACGCCACCATTCTTCGCCATCTACGAGAAATCGCGATCGACGTCACGCTCTCAAAGATCGGCGACGTCCACCTGCCGTCAAGGGCGGCGGCCCCCTCAACCTCCGCCAGCGGCAAGCCCTTTCTGGGCCTATCTCACCGAGCGCGACATCCCGGCCTGGATCTCGAAGATCCCGACCAACTTTCCCGGTCGAGGAGACCGCCACCAAGGCCATCGCCGGCATGGGCACCCCGGACCTCGTCGACTCCTACGGGGTCTTCTCCTACTACACCTCGGATCGTTCGAGGACTACCCGAACCTCGAGGGCGGCGAGGTCCTCTACGTCGACGTCAACAAGAACGTCGTCCGCTCGAACCTCCTCGGGCCGGTCAACTCGTTGCGGACCCCCAAGGACACCAGCCGCGACCCCTACGCCAACACCACCAAGATCCCGTTCACCGTCTACCTCGACCCCGAGGCCGACGGCGCGCGCCTCGACATCCAGGGCCAGAGCATTCTCTTGAAGCGCGGCGAGTACTCCCCCTGGGTCAAGGTCTCCTTCGACCTGCTGCCGGTGATCGGCTCCGTCTCGGGCATCGCGCGCTTCCTCTTGAAGGGAATCGCACCGCACTTCCAGCTCTACGTGACCCCCATCAACATCGACCCCTCGGCGCAGGCCGCCCCGGTCACCTACCCGGCCGAGTTCGGGGCCGAGATCGCCCGCGACATCGGCGCCTTCTGGACCAAGGGCCTGCCGTCGGACATGAAGGCCTTCGACCACAAGGTCATCAACGACGAGGAGTACGTCGGCCAGGCCGAGCTCATCCTCAAGGAGCGCATGGCCCTGTTTGACCACCAGTGGTCGCGCTTCGAAAGCGGCCTCTTCTACTTCTACGTCTCGTCCACCGACCAGGACGTCCACATGCTGTGGCGCAACATGGATACAGACCCACCCCAAGCACCACGAGGCGGACATCCGCTTTCGCCGGGTTGGATCCCCCACCTTTACGAGGAGATGGACATGCTCGTCGGCAAGGTGCTGCCGGCGGTCGACGACAAGACCCTTGCTCCTGATCTGCTCCGACCACGGCTTCGCCCAGTTCGCGCGCCAGTTCCACCTCAACACCTGGCTCCGCGACAACGGCTACCTGACCATCAAGCCCGAGGCGCTGAAGAAGGAGGAGACTTCCATCTTCGACGTCGACTGGAGCCAGACCGTGGCCTACGGCGTCGGCTTCAACGGCCTCTACATGAACCTCAAGGGTCGCGAGGGCCAGGGCATCGTGCCGCCGGAGAAGGTCGCAGAGATCACCGCGCGCCTCATCCGCGAGCTCGAAGCGATCACCGATCCCGAGACCGGGCAGCGCCCGATCGCCAAGGTCTACCGGCGTGAGGACATGTACGTCGCCCCGCGACGCCGATGATGCCCGAGCTCCTGGTCGGCTACACCCCCGGTTACCGCAGCGCCTCGACCTCGGTGCTCGGCTCCACCGGCAAGCCCACCATCAACCTCAACCCGTGGGCGTGGTCGGGCGACCACTCCATGGCCCGCGACCTCGTGCCCGGCACCCTGCTCTCGTCCCGCAAGGTCGCCAAGGCCAACCCCAACATCCTCGACCTGCCGGTGACCATCCTCGAGTTCTTCGGGGTGGAGAAGCCGGAGCAGATGGTGGGCAGCTCGATATTCCGCGCAGTGTGACGGCGCGGAAGATCGAGAATTTCGGATTTCGGATTTCGGATTTCGGATTTGCCATCCCCCACTCACAGCCGAAACGGCTGCGCCACAAATCGGTCGGCTTCAAACCAACCGCTGGTCGATATCGAGGTCTATTGGCTCGCCGATCTGGATTGAGGCAAAATCCGGGTGCTTTGGGCTCAGAATGTAGTTCGACTCGTGCGGTACGATAACGCTGGGAACCTCGAGGATGCAGGATCGCATCGAGTCGACCCATTCATTTCCGATTCGCTGGAGCTCGAACGGTGGCGGGAAGGCTGTCCAGCTCCTGGGGAGTCTGAAAACATCGATCATCACCTCCACGAGATCAGCGCCAAAGGTCACGGGGATTGCGAGGTAAAACGGACGCAAGCGCTTTTCAGAATGAACCAACTGTTCCAAAAGACCCAGTGAAGTCGTAGCGGAGATATAGACCACGGCGCGGCCGGAGCTGTGCCACCTTCCACCGAAGAGGCGAGCCCCTTCGCCGTCGAATGCGTTGGCCGCGAACTCCCGCTTGACCACACGCCAGGCGGTAACCCTCAACTGATGACTCCGTGCTCGATTCGACCGATCAGCATCTCGACTTCGCGAGCACCAACCTCCGTCCTTGCCAATTTAAACGGGATCACCCCACCGAGGGCCAACACCGGACGCATCAACCAGGACCTCGCCCCCTCCACATCCCCTTCGAAGAGCTCGATTGCCCTCGCAAACACGCGGGACAGTCTCACCAGCCGGTCAGATTCGTCCGGGCCGAACCGCCCCGCTTTCTTTCTTCGGGCGAGGGTGCGGTGAGTGATCAGGGCCGCGTCCGCAAGCTCCTGCGATGTGACTTGCAGTCGGCGCTTCAATCGCTCGAACGCGGCGTAAGACAGGCCCTCGTCAAGCCGCTTGAGGAGTGAGGCGGTATCGAACGACCGCAGACCGAGCAGCGACAGGTACTCGTGTTGGCCGGACGTGGTGGCAAGCGCGGTTGCCGCGTAGTCGCCGGCGACTTCGGAAACTCTCTGCTTCTTGGTTCCCCTTGGATACGGCACGATCACACCTCCTGCCATTTGACAATAATATATGTGCCAAATGGCAGAACGTCAAGACTGCGGTTCGATCTTCGGCGGCTCACGTCGCCTCGATCGGAAATTTCGGATCGTACGTATCCGGTTGATTCAGGTTGGCCGAACAACCGAGCGGTTTTGTTACCAAGTGGTGGCGGGTCCTTTAGGGCCCGCCACCAGGATGTTTCGGAACCAGGAGAGGCAAAACCTGAGCCAACCGGAGACGCACGTTTCGGATTTCGGATTTCGGATCTTCCACCCACCCTCCCCCGTTATTCGGGCACCCGGGTTGGCGGATGGAAATCCGAAATTTCCAAATCCGAAATCCGAAATCCTACTGAATGTACCCGAGGCTCTTCAGCTGCTTCAGCGTGTCCTCGTCGAGGTCTTCCTCGGTTCGGAGCTCGGGGTCGAGGGACATCACGGCAACCATCTTCTCCCACGCCTCGAGGTGACGGACCATGACTCCAAGGCGATCGGCCTCGGTTCCGGCGAGGTTTTCGAGCTCGAGCGGATCGGTGTTGAGGTCATAGAGCTCGGCGCCCTCGCCTCCAATACCGCTGACCATTCCCATACCGCCGAAGGCCACGAAGCGCTGTCCCCCGAACTGCGGTGACTCGCCGAAGGCCACGTAGGGTGGTTGGCCCGCGCCCTCGAGAATCGGCACCACGCTCGAGCCCTGAACGCCGGCCGGGATGGGCTGCCCCGTGAGCTCGAGAATGGTCGGCATCAGGTCCACCACCTCGACGACCTTGGACACCGAGCGGACGTCGGCGCCGGCTGCGAAGCGAATGAAGACCGGCACGTGGGCCACCGAGCTGTACAGTGATTCGCCGAAGAGGTCGCCGTGCTCCTGGAGGGCAAAGCCGTTGCTACCGAGCACGACAAGGGTCGCGCGATTTTCAAGGCCGAGACTGCGTATCTCGGCGAGAAATCCCTCGAGCATCGAGTCGATGACCTGGATTCGAGCCGCGTACCAGGCGCGGACCCACTCGAGGTCCTCCTCGTCGAAATCGATCGGTTGGTCGGTGGCGCGCGATGCCAGGACCTCGGCCACCCGCTGGGCCATTCCTTCGGGTTGGCCGGAGTTTTCGAGCAGTGAATTCACCTTCTCGAGGGCGACATTGGACCAACCGGCCAGGACGAGCAGGAAGTTTTCGTTCGCGTGCGCGCGCATCCACTCGGTGGAGGCGGTACCCGGAGTAGCGGTCGTCTGATACGAGTCGAAGCCCTGCGCGAGGCCGTAGTCGCTGCTGCCGGGCAGCCCCTCGACAAAGGCGGCGGTAGAGTAGCCGCCGGCACTGAGCACCTCAGCCAATGTTACAGCCTCGTCGGCCATTGAGTCGCCCGGCGCCCGCAGCCCGTTGGTGGTCGGGTAGAGCCCGCTAAACAGTGCGGCCAGCGACGGCTGGGATTGGGGGGCCTGTGCGAAGGCCCACTCGAAGCGCACCGACTCGGCGGCGAGGGCGTCGAAGGCCGGCGTCCGGGCTGGGGCCCCGTAACTACCCAGAGCATCGGCCCGAAGCCCGTCGAGGGCGACGATGATGACCGGGTGGGCGCCGGCAACGACCGCCGCTTCCTCGGCCTTTTCACCACCACAGGACATCAACACCACGATCGCCAAAATGCACACAGCGGCGGCGGATGCGAAGCTTTTCAAGAAGATCTTCTGTTTCATTTTTGCAACACCCTCCCGGGCGGCAGATTCTAGCACGAGGCCGCGGCCGGGCCGCGGAAAATTCTGAACGTGCGTCTCCGGTTGGCTCAGGTTTCGCCTCTCCTGGTTCCGAAACATCGTGGTGGCGGGCCCTAAAGGACCCACCTACACGTGTCCTGGTAGCCTTTGTAGGCGGGTCCTTTAGGGCCCGCCACCACTTGGTAACAATACCGCTCGGTTGTTCGGCCAACCTGAATCAACCGGATACGTACGATTCGAAATTCGAAATGAGTTACCATACCGGCGGCTCGTCGATAACGTGCCGATTCAATACCGATGAACGGAGAAAGACATGCGTCGATTTCTAACCCTCACCCTGATTCTTCCCATGATCGCAACCCTCGCCGGATGCGCCAAAGCCCTCGCCACGGAGCCTCTCGCCAACGGCCTCCTTCTTGGCCTCGCGGTGCTCGAAAGCGGGCCATCCGGTCCGGTTCCGCAGCCGGCACAACTCGGCATCTTGACCAACGACGGCAACGGATGGAACTACCGTTTCATTTCGGACACCGACAGCAACGTCTTCCACAAGGCCATGCTCTTCACCCCGACCGGCGGCCAGCCCGGCATCCTCACCGCCGCGGGTACCAAGGCGATGGTCAAGCTGTGGCACCCCGACGGCTCCTCGGATACCCTGTGGGAGAAGGACTTCGGCGGCAAGTTCAGCCGCATGCGGGACATGGAGACGGCCGACATCAACGGTGACGGGGCTGCCGACATCGTCGTCGCCACTCACGACCAGGGTGTGGTGGCGGTGCTCTACGGAGACTCGAGCGGCGGTTTCACGGTCGAAGAGCTCGATGCCGAGCCCAACACATTCGTCCACGAGATCGAGGTGGGCGACCTGGACGGTGACGGGGTTCCCGAGGTCTACGCAACCCCGAGCCTGCCCAACAAGCTCGACGGCACGCCGCAGCCTGGATTCGTCACCCGTTACGTGCCCGGACTCGACGAGGGACGCACCGTAGTCGCCGACCTCGGCGACCGCCATGCCAAGGAGATCCTGGTCGAGGACGTGGACGGCGACGGGATCGATGAGCTCTACGTGTCGGTCGAGGCGGTGGCCGGCGGCCGGGTCGAAATCCTGCGCTTCGACGCCGGCACCGGCCCGGCCCAGGGCATGCTCATCACCAGCCTCGATGATTCGCTGACCCGCTTCCTCACCGCAGGCGACGTGGATGGCGACGGCATCAAGGAGATGGTCGCGGCAGCCAGCAAGAGTGGGCTGTGGCTGCTGCGTCCCGGCAGTGACCCGCGTAGCGAGTGGTCGATCGAGTCGATCGACCGCAACTCGGGAGGCTTCGAGCACGCGGCCATCCTGACCGATCTCGACGGGGACGGCGTCGACGAGCTCTACGTGGCCAACGACGACGAGGGCGAGGTCAACCGCTACATCTGGGTCGACGGCGAACCGGTGCGCGAGCTGCTCTACACCCATCCGGAGGGGCTGTCAGGCTTCACCTGGAATATCATGCCGGTACCTACGGCGCTGATACCAGCGCCGTAGGAATTTCGGATTTCGGATTTCGGATTTCGGATTTGAGGTCCCCCAGCTTCAATCACCCTCCGGAAAGCTCCAGTCGGTGTGGTGCTGTCCGTGTCGACCGGAGTGCCGCTTCTGACGATTTTGGGAGCGCGGCATTTCCCGCGGGAAGATGCAACGCGTCCAAACATCGTCAAGAGGGGGCACTCACGGGCAATGCCGCCTCGGAGAATCGGGATGTTCAAGCCGGAACACCGTCGCCGGAGCGATGAACAGCGCGCCGGACCGCAATCAAAAATTGAGAATTAAGAACTAAGAATTCAGCCCTCGTCTTCGCCGAGGGTGACGGTGATGGCGAAGCGCTCGCCGTCAGGAGCAGTCCCGTCATTGAGCAACAAGCCGCCATCGGCGACGTTGCCGGCTCGGAGGATGTCGTCGATGACCGGTGCGAGCGCGGCACGGGCAGCCTCCGGTCCCATGATCTCGAGCGACACCACCGGCCAGCGGAGGCTTTTCTGGGCCAGGGTCTTGGCGCCACGGATCGCAGTCATCACCTCGATCGCAGCCTCGAGGGTGTCCTCGTGCTCCGGCCGCGGCACGACCTCGAGCTCGGCCGTCATCGGCCACGGCGAGGTGTGGACGCTCTTCTCCCGTCCCTCACCCGCAAAGCTCCACGACCACACCTCCTCGGTAACGTACGGGATGAAGGGCGCGAGCAATCGCAGGTAGACGTTCATCCCAAGCCCGAGAGCGGCCAACGCCGAACGTCTTCCCGGGGTGTCCTCTTCGGCATAGGAACGGAGCTTGACCAGCTCCAGGTAGTGATCGGTGAACTGCCAGAAGCTCTCCTCGGCCACCTGCAGGGCCGTCGCGTAGTCGAAGGCCTCGAACGCACGGGTTGATTGCTCGATGACCTTGCGCAGACGCTCCACGAACGCGAGATCCAGGGGTTCGGAAATGTGCTCCGGCCCCGGCACCTCGCCGCCGCGTTCAAGCTGCATGAGGACGAACCGACTGGCGTTGAAGACCTTCATGGCCAGCCGCTTGCCGACCTTGAAAACGCCGGGATCGAAGGCTGTGTCGGTGCCGAGGCGGGCCCGCGCCGCCCAGTAGCGCACGGCGTCGGATGACCACTCGACCAAAAGATCATCGGGAGTCACCACGTTGCCCTTGGACTTCGACATCTTCTTGCGGTCGGGATCGAGGATCCACCCCGACAGCACCACGTGATACCACGGGATCTCGCCTGAGTGCATCCACGCCTTGACGATGGTGGAGAAGGCCCAGGTACGGATGATGTCGTGCGCCTGGGGGCGGATGTCCATCGGGAAGAGGCTCGCGTGCCTCTCGGGGTCGATCCCCCAGTGGCTTTGAATCTGCGGGGTCAGCGAGGAGGTCGCCCAGGTGTCCATGACGTCGGGCTCGGCAGCGAAACCACCAGGTTGATCCCGCTGGTCCCCGGTATGGCCTGGGGCAACATCGGTCAGCGGGTCGACGGGCAACGTCTCCTTGTCCGCATAGATCGGGCTTTCGAATTCAGGCTCGCCGTCTGCGCCCAACGGGTACCAGACCGGAAACGGCACCCCGAAGTGGCGCTGGCGCGAGATGCACCAATCCTGGTTGAGGCCCTCCACCCAGTCGGTGTAGCGTTTTTTCATGTGGGGCGGGTGCCACTGGATCTTGTCGCCCTGGGCGAGGAGCGCCTCCTTGTGCTCGAGGGTGCGGATAAACCACTGCCTGGTAGGCACGAACTCGAGGGGACGGTCGCCCTTCTCGAAGAACTTGACGATTTGATCGGTCGGCTGAGGCTCACCCACCAGCGCGGTCCCCTCCCAACCCGGGAGGCTGCCGTCCTCGGCGAGGAGCTCGGCGATTCGCTTCTTCGCCCTGTTTGCCGTCAATCCGGCGATCTCGTCGTGCGAGCGCTGCGCCAGCGCAGCATCGACGCTCTCGTACGGCGCCTCGCCAAAGGTCGCGGGCAGGATCCGCCCGTCGCGTCCTATGAGCTGCTTGATCGGCAGACCCGAAGACTTCCACCACTCGACATCCATCGCGTCGCCGAAGGTGCAGACCATCAGGATGCCGGTCCCCTTCTCGGGGTCAGCATGCTCGGCGGCCACGATCGGCACCCGCGCGCCATAGATCGGGGTGATCGCATATTTGCCGAAGAGCTCCTTGTACCGATCATCGTCGGGGTGCGCGGCAACCGCAATGCAGGCGCCGAGAAGCTCGGGGCGGGTGGTCGCGATAAGGAGCTCGCCGCCGCCTTCGACCCCGAAGCGGAGATCGTAGAAGAGGCCTTGCCGGGGCCGGTCCTCGACCTCGGCCTGGGCGACCGCGGTCTTGAAATCGATGTCCCACATGTTGGGCGACTCGACGTTGTAGACCTGTCCCTTTTCCACCAGGTCGAGGAAGCTGAGCTGCGAGATCTTCCGGCAGTGGTCATCGATGGTCGCGTACTGCTCGGACCAGTCGAGGGACAAACCGAGGTGGCGCCACAGGTGTTCGAATGCCTTCTCGTCCTCGGCCGTGACCAGGCCACACGCCTCGATGAAGTTGCGGCGCGAGACCTCCTCGATCTCCTTGCGCTTGCCGCCTTTGGGGTCCGGCTTCCAGTCGGGGTCATAGGGCAGGTGGGGGTCGCAACGGATGCCGAGCAGATTCTGCACCCGGCGCTCGGTGGGCAGCCCGTTGTCGTCCCAACCCATCGGGAAGGCGATGTTCTTGCCTATCATCCGCTGGTAGCGCACCAGCAGGTCCTCGTGGGTGTAGCTGAAAACGTGACCCACGTGCAGCGAGCCGGAGACCGTCGGCGGCGGGGTGTCGACCACGAAGGTCTGATCGCGAGGCACGGTGGGATCCCATCGGTAGATGCCCCACTCGTCCCAGCGTTGCCGCCACTTCTCCTCGACCTCGATGTGCTTGTACTTCTTGGGGATCTCGACCTCAGGCACTGACTTCCTCCGCTTCGGCAAAGGCGAAGGCCGCATCCTCGACCCGCACTCGGTCAGGGGTGACCCAGCCACCCACGGTCCCCGTTGGGCTGAGTACCGCGGCCAGAATCTCGTCACCTTCGCCAAAGAGCTCTCGTTCCTCGGCTTCACCGAAGAGAACCCGGTCCTTGATCCAGACCACGACGCGGTCCTCCTCGATCTTCGCCGCATCGAGAGCGTTGGGCAAAAACCCGCGAATCAACGGCTCATCACCGCGGACGAGCATCACCGTGCCGCCGGCGCGATCCGGAGGCCCACCCCCGAGCCAGACCTCGAGCGACGGGCGGTCTTTCACCTCAACGAGCCACGGTCCCATCTCAACTCCTCGTCATCAGGATCCGCCACGGCGCATGGCCGCAACGTCGGCAGATGATACCACTTGGCACGAAATTTCGGATCGTACGTATCCGGTTGATTCAGGTTGGCCGAACAACCGAGCGGTTTTGTTACCAAGTGGTGGCGGGCCCTAAAGGACCCGCCTACAAAGGCTACCAGGACACGTGTAGGCGGGTCCTTTAGGGCCCGCCACCAGGATGTTTCGGAACCAGGAGAGGCAAAACCTGAGCCAACCGGAGACGCACGTTTCGGATTTCGGATTTCGGATTTCGGATTTGCCGCCCATGCCACCCAAAACCGAATATTCTGAAGGGGTTGCGGGGCAGCCGGCTCGGCTGGCTGGAGGGCAGGAGAAATCGTCGGCTCATGAGCTTCTGCTTGACAATGGCGTTCGGCTCCGTTCTCCTATGGGCCGCATGGCGGACGCAAAGCCCCTGATCATCGTCGAGTCACCCGCGAAAGCGAGGACCATTTCCAGGTTTCTGGGGTCGGACTACGTGGTGGAGTCCTCGATCGGACACATTCGCGACCTACCCCCGTCCGCGGCCGAGATCCCAAAGAAGTACAAGAAGGAGTCGTGGGCACGGCTGGGCATCGACGTCGACAATGACTTCGCACCGCTCTATATCGTGCCCAAATCCAAGAAGGAACAGGTCAAGAAGCTCAAGGCGAAGCTCAAGCAGGCCTCCGAGCTCTACCTCGCAACCGACGAAGACCGCGAGGGAGAGGCCATAGCGTGGCACTTGGTCGAGGTGCTGAAGCCCGACGTACCCGTAAAGCGCCTGGTCTTTCACGAGATCACCAACCGTGCCATCGACACCGCCCTCGCTGAGCCGCGCGACATTGACCAGCGATTGGTTGCCGCACAGGAGACCCGCCGAATCCTCGACCGGCTGGTGGGTTACGAGGTCTCGCCGGTGCTGTGGCGCAAGCTGCGGCCAAAGCTGTCGGCCGGGCGCGTGCAGTCGGTGGCCACGCGACTCATCGTGGCCCGCGAGGAAGCGCGCATGCGCTTCGTGGAGTCAGCCTTCTGCGGCATCGAGGCGACGCTCAAGACCGAGGAGGCGCAGCGCAGCTTCAGCGCCCGCCTGGCCGAGCTCGACGGCCGCAAGGTCGCCGTCGGCAAGGACTTCGACCAGGAGACCGGCGAGCTCAAGAGCAAGACCCTGGTGCTCGACAGCGGGCAGGCGGAGGCGTTGGCGTCCGAGCTCACGGACGCGCCGTTCGAGGTCACCGACGTCACCGAGAAGCCCTTCACCAACCGCCCCTACCCACCCTTTATGACCTCGACCCTGCAACAAGAAGCAGGACGCAAGCTGCGCTTCAACGCCAGACGCACCATGCGGACGGCGCAGAGCCTCTATGAGAACGGCTACATCACCTACATGCGAACCGACTCCCTGACCCTGTCGGGCGAGGCCCTCTGGGCTGCTCGCCACCAGGTGGAGGAGCTTTACGGCGTCGATTATCTGCCCGATCAACCGCGGGTCTATCGCTCGAAGTCCAAGAGCGCGCAGGAGGCCCACGAGGCGATCCGGCCCGCGGGCAGGCGCTTTCGCACTCCGGGCGAGTTGAAATCAACGCTCGATGCCGACCATATGAAGCTCTACGAGCTGATCTGGAAGCGCACCGTCGCCTCGCAGATGAAGGACGCCACCGGGGTCCGCACCCAGGTCCGGATCGAAGCGCCAACCGAAGAGCAGGGAGCCGCGACCTTCACCACCTCGGGCAAGGTCATCACCTTCGCCGGCTTCCTCCGCGCCTACGTTGCCGGCTCGGATGACCCCAAGGCCGAGGTTCCCGACCAGGAGAAGATCCTGCCCAAGCTGACCCGAGGTCAGAGCCTCACCGTCGAGGGGTTGGAACCCACCAGCCACACCACCCAACCACCCGCCCGCTACACCGAGGCGAGCCTGGTCAAGGAGCTCGAGGCGCGCGGCATCGGCCGTCCCTCGACCTACGCTTCCATCATTCAGACCATCCAGGACCGCGGTTACGTGTGGCACAAGGGGCAGGCGCTGGTGCCCACGTTCACTGCCTTCGCGGTGGTGCGATTGCTCGAACGTAATCTGCCCGATCTGGTGGACTACGATTTCACCGCCCGCATGGAGGATGAGCTCGACAGCATCGCCCGCGGCGAGCACGAGGCCGCACCGTGGCTGCACGACTTCTATTTCGGCATATCGGACCCCGACAACGGACGCCGCCAGATCATGCGCATGGGCCTCCACGCCCTGGTCGCCACGAGCGACGACATCGACCCCCGGGAAGCGTCGCGGATCACCATTGGCCAGACCGAGGAGGGCGAAAGGGTCGCCGTGCGCGTCGGTCGTTACGGACCCTACGTGCAGATCGGCGACAGCGAGCTGCGCGCATCCGTCCCCGATGACCTGCCGCCCGACGAGCTCAGTCTCGACCGCGCCCTCGAGATGATCGACAAAGCGGCCGAGGGCGACCGGGCGATCGGCAACGACCCGGAGACCGGCAAGCCGATCTACGTCAAGGAGGGCCGCTTCGGTCCGTACGTCCAGCTTGGCGATCGCGAGGACGGTGGCGACAAGCCCAGGATGGCCAGCCTTTGGAAGAGCATGTCGCCCGACGCCGTGACCCTCGAGCAGGCCATCATGCTGCTTTCATTCCCCCGCGAAATCGGCAAGCACCCCGAATCAGGCGAGGCCATCACCGCCCAGGACGGCCGCTACGGCCCCTACCTCAAGTCGGGCTCTGAGACCCGCAGCCTCGACAGCCAGGAGCAGCTCGCCACCATAACTCTCGACGAGGCGGTGGCGAAGCTCAAAGAGCCCAAGAAGGGCCGTGGCCGCGGCGCCGCTTCGGTGATCGCCGATCTCGGCGCCCACCCCGAATCAGGTGACGCCATCCAGGTCAAGACCGGCCGCTTCGGCCCCTACGTCACGGACGGCACCGTCAACGCGACCGTCCCCAAGGGTACCGACCCGGAAAAGGTCGACCTCGAACAGGGCCTGGAGCTGCTCGCCAAGCGCGAGGCCAAGCTCCGCGCGCAAGGTAAGGATCCGAGGGCGAAGAAAACGCGGCGGAAGAAGTAAACGATCCTTGTGGGCCGGGTATTTCGCCCACACATGGCAGGCGGGACGCCTGCCCCACAAAACGTCCCGGAACCCTCGTGGGGCTGCCCTGGAACCCTTGTGGGGCAGGCGTCTCGCCTGCCATGTGCACGCGGAACGCGTGCACCACGGGCGCCCTGTCGAGCTTGCAGGCAGGTTCTTACTGCGCCAGCTTCTCCCGAGCCTCGTCTTCGCTGTCGCAGACCTGGAGGATATCTTCGAGCATGACGATCGAGAAGACCTCGCGGATCTTGTCGCTGCAACCGCAGATAGCGACGGCGCCGTCGTATCCGCGGAGGCGGACGAGAAGGCGGACGAGGATGCCGATGCCGGCGCTGGTGACGATCGGGACATCGGTGAAATCGAAGATGAAAAAGCGTGTCTCCTCGCCGGCGCGGTCTGAAACGTCCTCCCACAGCTGGGATGAGCTGTTGATGTCAAGGTTGCCGGAAAGGCGCACGACGAGGCCGTCAGGGATTGCCGGATCAGGTTCGAAGGTGAGTTTCATGGCGGCTCCCCGGTCCTCCTGTTCACCGATGTGGTGGACAAGAGTCTACCATCTACAGATTTGTCGATGCCGCCCAGAGCTGCTCGACAGCACCATTGGTTTTGTCTGTCGCCCCTTCGGGGCTGGTGGTTATGCGGCCTGGTGTTTCCTGGGGCTCACGCCCCAGGCTAAGAATCTTTCGCCGCTTCGCGGCTTTTCAGGATTCGCACCCCTTTTCCTGAGGCTGACACCCCAGGCTATGTGTTTTTCGCGCCTTCCGGCATCGCCTTTCGGGCTACGCCGCGAAAGTCGGTGCTTGATCGAATAACGGTCTTGGCGATCTCGAACCTTCAAACGTCTGAACCTTGAACGACTGCTCAAAGTTTCCTTCCGTGGTAGAGTGACGACCAGCGACATCAAGGTAGATTGAGAGTTTCCGCTCCGGCAAATTCGGGGCGGCGGGGTGGTGTCGAACGGGGGTTTGGAGGAGTGACCGCAGTCAGCGGGGAGTTCCGACGCGAAATCGATGCCCTCGGCGAGGTCTTCGCGTTCCTGGAGACGTTCTCGGACGGCCAGGAGGTCGACGAGAAGACCGCATTCTGCATCAACCTCGTTGTCGAGGAGCTCTTCACCAACATGGTCCGGCACAACGAGGGCGGCGGCGACCAGATCACCGTAAGCATCGAGCGCCAGGACAATCGTGTGCTCCTCGAACTCGTCGACACCGACGTCGAGCCCTTCGACCCCGAAACCGCCGAGGTCCCTCCGGTGGACGCCGGCATCGACGAGCGGCGGCCCGGCGGTCTGGGGATCTACCTCGTGCGGTCGATGGTCGACGACCTGAACTACGACTATGAACCCGAGGGCCGCCGGATGCGGATCACGGTCACCAAGACACTGGAGAACTGAGATGTTCGAGATCAAGCGTGATGAAGACGGCACGATCAGCCTGCACGGACGGCTCGACGCCTCGCAGGTGGACGCCGCGAGGGCGGTATTCAATCAGGTCACGGAGTCCTGCGAGGTTGACTTCGCGGAGCTCAGCTACATCTCGAGCGCCGGGCTCGGCCTGCTCTTCGGCACCCAGAAACGATTGGTCGACGGTGGTGGTGGTTTGACCCTGATCAACCTCAGCCCGCACATCCGCGAGATCTTCCAGATCGCGGGCTTCGACAATATCTTCGAGATCGCGTAGCGAAAGGAAGCCAAGACGCTCACCAACATTTGCCGCCGGAGCCGGTAGTTATGACGAGAGACGATGACGCCATGCTGATTGAAGCCTGCCTCCGTGGAGACCGACGCGCTTTCGACAAGCTTGTCGACCGCTACGAGGGCCCACTCTTCAGCGCGGCGTACCGCATCACCGGCTCGGTCGAGGATGCCATGGACGCGACCCAGAACGCCTTCGTCAACGCGTACGAGAAGCTCCATACCTTCGACCCCACCTACCGCTTCTTCAGCTGGATCTACCGCATTGCCGTCAACCAGTCCCTCAACCTGGTGGGAAGCCGAAAGGAGCAGACGGAGCTCGAGGAGAACACTGCAACGGTGGGCCGGGGGCCCGCCGAGATCTTCGATTCGAACGAGACCAGCGGTCAACTCAAGCGGGCGCTCGATGAGCTCGCATCGGACTACCGAACGGTGATCGTACTCAAACACCTCGAGGGTTTTTCGTACCGCGAGATCGGTGAGCTTCTCGATATCCCGGAGAAGACCGTCAAATCTCGACTCTTTTCCGCGCGGCAAAAGCTGCGCGTGATTCTCACGGAACGGGGGTTTTCCCCATGAATACCGATCGCCTCGAGGCCCTCCTGTGGGCCCGCATCGACGGCACGATCGAACCCGAGGAGCTGGCGGAGCTCGAGGCCCACCTCGCCGAACACCCTGAACCGCGGGAGATCGAGCGCCAGATCACGACCATCGCCGAGGAGCTGGACAGGCTGGAAAAGGTACAGCCGCCCCAGGAGCTCCGGGAGAGGATCGATGGCGCGTTGGCGAACGCGACCTCGCCCACCGCTCATCCATCCCCTCCACCGCACACCCAATCGGCGCCAGCCTGGCAGGTGCGATGGCTGCCGCTGGCAGCGAGCCTGCTGATCGGCGTGACCACTGGCTACCTGCTGCACCCGGGAACCGGCAGGTCCATCGACCAGTCGGGGGTCACCGGCTCCATGCTCACGCTGACGAACCAATCGGAGGTGGCGCCGGTGGAGATCTACCTCGAGGCGGGCGCCGTCAGCGTCGTCGCGAGCCGCACCGGAGCCGACGTCATGATCTACGTGATCTTGGAAACCGAAATCGACCTCGAGGTCACCGTTGCTGGCGACGGAGGACCGGTTCGCTTTGCCGGTCTGAACAGCACAAACACATCGGCCACTGAAGTGTCGACGGAGAATGGATGGGTGGTGGTCCAAACCCACGGGCCCGGCACCGCAACGTTGTCAGTCAGCGCTGCCGACGCCGACGACATGCTGAGGCTCCAGGTCTCAGTCGACGGCATCCCGACGGAGGAGCGTTGGATCGGTCCCTCCCGAAACGAGATTGAACCATGACACGGAACCAACTTTTTTCACGCTGCCCTGTAGTTGGGGTAGCGACATTCGGAAGCGTGAATCAGGAACAGATTCGACCCAGGGGGTGAATTATGGCAGCGAAAAAGGGAGTTTTGGTGGGCATCGCCGCGATCGCAGTGATCGGTGTCGTTGCGGTCGTATATTTCTCACAGTGGCCACCGTCCGATGAGGACGTGACCGGCGCCATCGGTGCGGCCGAGCGTTACCGCGCCGAGCAGATCACGGATGAGGACGTGAAGATCGAGCAGGCCGAGCTGCAGACGTTCCTTCAGTCCGATGAGTTCGACCGGCTGGTCAACGACCCGGAGACCCTGGAACTCCTCACCAGCAACGCCATGCAGCAGGTGATGGCGGACGCCTCCTTCCGCGCCTCGGTTGGCGACGCCTCCTTCCGCGCCGCGATGGACGACGCCTCCTTCCGCGCCGCGATGAACAACGCCTCCTTCCGAGCCGCGCTTGGCAACGACGCGGCCGGAGA
>PVMK01120079.1_pt1 | contig 21312 bp, 18 predicted proteins | sample 1853481 | NCBI WGS metagenome assembly PVMK01 (sample SAMN08533507, study PRJNA380276) | Marine sediment metagenome, whole genome shotgun sequencing project.
TGGACCACCTGAGTCTGGCGGCAGCTGATCTTGGATTAGGAACCTGTTGGCTAGCCTCATTTGATGTTGAAGAAGCTCGCAAATTCCTTCAGATCCCATCCTATGCAGATCCAATTGTGTTCATGTCTTTGGGCTACCCTGCTGGAAATCCTGGTGAGAAGGAACGCAAACCGCTAAGTGAATTAGTTTCATATGAGACCTGGGATAATCGAATTGCGTAGATTCAAGTTACAAGTGCAACTCTGAAGGTCGAAAAAGGGGTAAGCCATGGTAGGATGAGTGCTTCTTGGACGACCAAATCAAAGGAGCACTCATGAGAACCTACACACAGCTTACCCAAGCACAAAGATACCAGATATCTGTCTTGTTGAAAATAGGTCAAAACCAAAGCGAGATCGCCAAAATGATAGGCAAGCACAAATCTACCATAAGCCGAGAGGTGGGTCGTAACCAGGGCCAGCGTGGCTACCGACCTAAGCAAGCCCAGCAACTGTCCATGGATAGACGAAAGAAAGCGACACCACGCATTCAGGCAGCGACCTGGGCGTTGGTTGAGAGTAAACTGCAGGAGGACTGGAGCCCAGAGCAGATTTCGGACTGGTTGAAACAAAACACCGATATCCAAGTCAGTCATGAAAGAATCTATCAGTACATTTTGGCTGACAAACGTGCTGGAGGTAGCCTGCATAAGCATCTGCGTTGCCAAAAGAAGCGCCGAAAACGCTATGGCGGCAATGACCGTCGAGGGAAATTGCCCAATCGGAGAAGTATTGAAGAGCGACCTGAGATTGTTGACCAGCGGCAACGTATCGGTGATTGGGAAGTGGACACCATGATTGGCAATGGGCACCGCCAGGCGATCGTAACCCTAACGGAGCGAAAATCGCGCTTTGCCTTGCTGCGCAAAGTCGAGCGGCGTAAAGCCAATCTGGTAAGCGCTGCGGTGATCGACCTGCTCCAACCAGTTGCAGACCGCTCGCATACTATCACAGGTGACAACGGCAAAGAGTTCGCTGAACACGAACGCATTGCTCAAGAACTTGAAGTTAGTTTCTTTTTTTCTCATCCTTATGCTGCCTGGGAGCGTGGTGCGAATGAAAACATGAATGGATTGGTCCGCCAATATATTCCAAAGAATCGTGACCTTTCATCGGTCAATGATGAAGAATTAGTACAGATCATGAACAAACTAAACCATCGCCCAAGGAAGTGCCTTGATTTCAAAACACCCTTTGAGGTATTCTTTGTGCAGTCTGTTGCACTTCAGAGTTGAATCCACCTTTTTATTATCTCTCTGGCTGCATTTTTACCATTGATTCCGGTAATCACACCGCCAGGGTGGGTGGCTGCACTGCAAAGATATAGGTTTTTGATTGGAGAATTGTATTGCCCATACCCTGGTATTGGACGCATCCACATGAATTGATCCAGGGTCATTTCCCCATGCACATAATTTCCTTCCGGCAGATCATAATCATTTTCTAAATCCAATGGTGTTATTACTTTTTGATGTTTGATTAATTTCTCGAAGCCGGGAGCATATTCAGCGATCTTTTTTATGACCAGTTTGGCAAGGTCCTCCCGCAATAATTCCCAATCGCCATCCCGCAAATGATAAGGCATATACTTCACAGTCACAGACATGAGATGGGCGCCATCAAAACTGAGCGAAGGGTCTGTAATCGTCGGGATGAAAATATCTAGATAGGGATTCTCTGAATAGCGCCCATATTTGACCGGGTCAAAGGCTTTTTGTATATAGTTTATTGTGGGCGAAATTTGTATATGTCCGGAGAGAAGGTTTTGGACATCACCATTTACACCCTGGAGGTGCGGTAGTTCTTCTAATACAAAATGAACTCGAGCGGTTGTTCCTCGATATTTAATATTCTTTAAATGCTTGACAATCATTTGATCCAAATAATAGGGATCGATTAATTTCAAAAAGGTGGTATTCATATTGGCTGCTGAAACAACTATCTTGGCCGAATATTGATCTCCGCTGCCAAGTTCAACTCCAGAAGCAATCCCATTATTAATAATTATTTTCTCGACTGGAGAATTTATTTTAATCTCTACCCCGAAGGCTTTGGCTGTTTTTGCAAGCGCCGTACTAAGTGCCCCCATCCCGCCCACTATGTTGCCGCTCGATCTAAAAAGTCCATTATTACTGCCTGCCCAATTAGATAAAAAGGTATAGCCAGTCCCCGCCTCTTGTGGCCCCCAAGAACTATTGATCATCGCAGAGGCTGCGATTGCACCTTTCACAACAACCGATTCAAACCATTCATCGAGCAAATCCGCCACCGGCATAGGCATAACGCGCAAAACCTGTGCAAAATTCTTTCGTCCGATTTCTCTAACCGGTTTCAAAAGGGGTAGTAAATCTAACAAATTCTTCGGACCAATTTCAGGTAAATCTGGAGGTGTGAGATGCATAATACCTGCAACCACCGCGCTTATTTTCCCCAGCAGCTCAACGAATTTTGGATAAGCCCTGGCATCCGCTTCTGAAAACTTAGCGATTTCTTTTGATGTCGCGCTAACATCTTGCGAGATCAATAAGTTCTGACCATCTGGTTGTAATGAATATACAATTGGGTCCACAGCGACTATTTCTAACCCGTGCTGAGATAGCTTTAAATCTGACACAACCGAAGGAGAAAGATACCCAGCCCCATCCACCAGTGAGGAAAATTTGTAGCCTGGGAAGAATTCTTCGGTAACGGCAATGCCTCCCAAAACATCTTTCTTCTCAAACAAAAGTACTTTTCGACCGGCATTGGCAAGGTAAGCTGCAACAACCAAACCATTCACTCCCCCACCGATTACGATCACATCTTTTTTGCCTCTTAATTTTTGATCCACCATATTCTCTCCGTTAATTTATATCCCGTCTTTCATGATTTCCAGCGCCGCCAACCGTCCAGGGATGCCGGAGATTCCACGACTTGGGTGAGTTCTAATTGCACTAATTCCCATCTTCCAGGATTTTCAAAGCCGCCAATCTCCCCGGGCCGCTGGTGATGCCCCCGCCCGGGTGCGTTCCGGAACCACATTGGTAGTAATTCTTAATCGGCGTCCGGTAGTCTGACCACCCGATAGCAGGTCTAAAGAAAAACAGTTGATCCAGGGTAAGCTCACCGGCAAAGATATTGCCTTGCGTAAGACCGGTTACCTGTTCAATATCCCAGGGAGTCAAAACTTGTTTATGCAGAATCAAATCCTTAACATTGGGAGCGTATTCCGCGAGGGTATCTAAGACAGCATTTCCAAAAGCCTCTCGTTGTTGGTCCCGGTTGCCATATTTCGGCATATTGTAAGAAGCCCACTGCACGAATATGGACATAACATGTTTCCCAGGGGGGGCCATTGTTGGGTCTACAGCAGTTGGAATAACGCATTCCAAAAAAGGTTTTTTGGAAAAATCGTCATACTTGGCATCATCATAGGCCTGTTCCATAAAATCGGTGCTGGGGCAAATATAAATTCCTCCTTGGATCAGGGATTTATCCTTCATGGCTGTAAATTCAGGTAGGGCATCCAGGGATAAATTGACCTTTCCAGAAGATCCCCGGAATTTGAACTTATCAATCGATTCAACCAGCTCTGAGGGTAAATCTTTTTCATTGATCAATTTACGGAAGGTGACGTACGGGTCTACCGCGGAAATCACCATATTGGCATAAATCTCATCCCCATTTTCAAGGGCCACTCCGAGTGCTCTCCCATTCTTTACAATTACCTGGCTTACAGGAGCATTAACCCGAATTTCTGTTCCATAACTTCTTGCCGCATTTGCAATGGCTTCACTTACACCACCTGTGCCCCCTTTCTGCGATGCCCAAGAACTTAAGGCTCCATCAAACTCGCCCATATAATGGTGTAATAGAACATATGCGGTCCCAGGAGACTTGATCCCCAACATGGTACCGATAATGCCATTTATCGAGATTGAAGAAATCAGAATATCGCTTTCAAACCATTCGGCCAGGAAATCATAAATGCTCATGGTCATGATCTTGGTGAGCCAATGGAATTTTTCTTTGCCCAAGGACTGGAGATGTTTCCCAAACCGGTTTAATGTTTGCAAACCCGTCAATCCTGGGTTGGTGAGATTGGGTGGGATATAACCAATAATTGGTTTAACCGCATAGGCAAGCTCGTAAAGCATATTGTTGAATTCATCATGTACATCTGCGTCCCGGCGTGAATGCCGACGAATTTCTTCGAGGCTGCTGGCATGGTCCGGATAAGATGCCAGATAATCTCCATTATCCATTGGAATAAAAGCGCTGTCAGTCGGCAATAAATGCAGCCCGTGTTTATGCAGCTCCAACTCCTGAATGACTTCAGGGCGAAGCAAACTCACAACATAAGAATACACTGTATAGATAAATCCAGGATTGATTTCTTCAGAGACTGCAGCTCCTCCCACTAAATAACGTCTTTCCAAAACCAATACCTTTCTGCCTGCTTTGGCAAGATAGGCTGCCGTGGTTAATCCATTATGACCACCCCCAACTACGATAGCATCATAATCTTTTTTCATCTAAGCTCCTCACGAACCTGGTTAGCTGCTCGTAAACCACTTTCTATTGCGCCATCCATCGTAGCCGATCTAAAGGCGGTATGTTCTCCGGCAAAAAATACACTTCCCACAGATTTTGTCAAATGTGGAATATTTTCTGCAGCATGATTACTAAAAGCCGAATAGCATCCTTTAGCCCATTTATCGTTCGACCAATCCACCATAATTGGATCACCTATAAAATCCAAATCCGGATTGGCAGATTTCAATTCTTCGATCCACACTGCGGGTTGGTCTGAATAAGTCGCTAATTTTTTCTGAGGTCGGTCAGAGCCGCAAAAAGCGGTTACAACCTTCCTGACCTTTCCATCTCCTCCTTTACCTGTCCAACACCAGTAAGGCGTTTCTGCATCATGATACGCTCTTAAGGTGGGTCTTTCCCTGGTAGCGACCGTAATTTTCGCGGCAGTCCCCATTGCAACTGAAGTAATCGCATTTTTAATTGGGGCAGGCAATGGGGGATCAAACTCAATTTCAGCCAATATTTTTACCGGAACTGCAAGCACAACTCCGTCCACCTCAAGTTGGAATGGTCCATCTGCTGATGCTCCTCTAATTATGGCGCTTTGCTCGGTATACTCCACCGATCTGACTTCATGACCCAAGCGAACATCCTCCAAAATGTCTACGATGGTCTGTGCAACAGACATATTGCCAGAAGCGACCCGGCAATAGCAGCTATCTTCATCTTTTGAGGTTTGGGAAGGGGAAATATTATTTTCCATCATACGAAGGGCAACTTTTTTTAGATCTATGCCATAAGAAATTTGCAGCCGGGAATAAAAATATTTTCTCTGAGGCTCATTCAAGGGTAAATTGTTAATAAAATCGCCGATAGATCCTATGGCGATATCTTTTTTATGCATGGCTGCCAGGGCCTTGGCGGCAAGTTCTCTGGCAGCTTGTTGTTCTTCGATAGAAACGGGTGCTCCTACAATCACTTTTCTTTGCAAAAAATTCACCCCAACTCTTGCTTTGCTAAGCCCCAAGCGGTCAATCATCATCAATATTTGTTTATCTTGTGGATTAATCCACTCGCCGCCCAATTCAGTAATTTCGGCATTCGATAGCATGGTAGACCAGACCCGGCCGCCTACTCGTTTGCGAGCCTCGAAAACAGTCACTTTATAATCAAGATCATGTAATTCAAGTGCGGCTGCCAAACCGGCAAAACCCGCGCCTATGACCCCGATATGCTTTTTCATCCTCGGGCTCTCCTAGCTAGTCTTCCGCGGGGGATTGAAAAATGGCGTTTTTACAACTTTGGCTCTGGCATTATGGCGCTCAGCATTCACGGTCACTTCCATCTCTACTTGATTGCCTAATGAGGCATATTTGGGTTTTATACGGGCAATGGCGATATATTTTTTCAACATTGGGGACCAGGTTCCACTGGTTGCTTTCCCAATCTGTTTTCCCTTGGAATAAACAGGGACTGCCACGCTCCAGGATTTGTAGGGCAGATAGAGCGGCATACCATATTTGGCATAGATGGCTTCAAGCGACTTTAAATCTATTTCTAAACCTATTGTATTCCATTTAAGACCCATCTTTTTATCTTCGATCAGGGCTCTTTGCCCAACAAAATAATCTTTTTGCAGTTTTACAGTCCAACTCAGGCCTAACTCCAATGGTGTTGATTTTTCATATTCGTACATCACTTTTTTCGAGGAATTAAAATCGACGTCCGCCAACAGCATTCCCGCCTCGATCCGGGCCATATCCAAAGCATAGTCGCCAAATGGTCTGATGCGGTAATCCTCTCCAACTTCAAACACAGCATCCCAAAGTGCAACAGCTTTATCAGGTTCAACCCATAGCTCATATCCTAAGTCCCCGGTATAACCTGTGCGAGACAGAGTAATGGGGATACCTGCCAATTCAATATTCATAAGGTTAAAATATTTCAAACCGCCCACATCTGCCCTGGTAAGTCTCATCAATATATCCCGTGAATAGGGCCCCTGAATAGCCATGATCGCGTATGCCTCGGTGATGTCTTCAATAGTTACATTTAGATTCACGGCATTGTCTTCTAACCAAAACAGGGTTGGTTCAGCTGCTGTCATCCGGAATAATTGTTCATCTACCCGCGCAACAATCCCATCATCAATCATTTTCCCGTTATCATCACACCAGGGCGTGTACATACTTTTCCCCAGCCCATACCGAGATACATCTTGGGTGACAACTCTATTGATTAATTTCAAAGCATCGGGGCCGTGAATATCATATTTGTATAGTGGGGAGGTATCAAAAACGCCGCAGGAGGTGCGAATTGCAAGATACTCATGGGTATGGTCCAAATCGTAGACATTGGCAGAGAGCCAACCAGACCATTCATTCCAATCGTAACTATCTAACATTTCAGAGGTTCTTGGGTGGAAGGGTGTAGGTTTCATAAGTTTATTCTCTCCAGAAGTTATCGAGCAATTGACATATAATTTTGGTTTTAATCGCTCAGGACAAAAATCTTGTCGACCGATATTACAGTAATCACATCATGCAATTTGTTTAAAACCAATAAAAATCCCCGCCGGCCATATTTCTTCCGAATATTCGATGGTGATTTTTTCTCCAGCAATCCCATTTACCATATGCTCCCCAAAATGAGTGCACCTGGTATCATAGTTAGATATGAAGCCAATATAAACCAGGTCATCATCGTCATATGCCTTTTCGGGGTGATTAATATGATCAATATCCAGCACCTGCTCTCCCCCTGGAAAAATGCCTTCAATACCAGGGGTGTAATTTCCAACTGGTCGACTTGATCCAGGCGGGTGGCATCATAATAATTAGCCAGTTGGCGTTTTATCAGGGGTATCAATTATCAGGCCGTTGGGTTGTAGCTGAACCAGTCTTACATGGCCTAATTGCCTTACTTTTTTATACATTTACTCTAGATCCCTAATAAAAAATTTGATCACTTGCTTGAAACATGATGTGGATTTTGCTCCTAATCTAACATTTATTCAGTCTTCATCAGTACTTTTTTTTGTTTTATTCTCAAGCTTGTTATATTCATTCATAACTTCTGGAGGAAGCCACGTGTCTAAATCTTTTAGTTTGATTGGCAAAATGTAGGACCGGGTTCTAAGTACTCCAGGAATGCGCCCTAATTGATCATTTACAAAATTGAATAACTCTTCGATTGTGGAAACACGTATCGAAACACTTACATCTGATTCGCCTGTGGCGCAGGCGACATAGGTTGCTTCTGAGTATTCAGCAACTATCTCGGCAACCTCTCTGACTTGCCCGGGTTCAACCTGGATATACACATCTGCCATTACTTGGTAACCAAAGGCTGAAGGGTTAACGACCCCTCGAATGTTGATAAGCCCATGTTTGACCAAGGTTTTAATCCGATTATTAACCGTTCTAGATGTAATACCTTCAATTTTTTCCGCGATCGTCGTACTCGGCATTCTTCCGTCTTGATTTAATAAGGCGATGATATTTAGATCAAATTGATCAGGAACATATTTTGCATTCATATTCACCTAGATTGATAGTAAAGCGTTTTCATTAGGATTAATTGTTTTTCCGATATCTCTAATATTATCGATAATAATTGCATTTTCGGAGACGGAAAGTTGGTATTTGTTCACATTTTACATATTGATTGCATAATGATGGCAAGAATAGGAATATAAAATTTTCCCGTGTCATTATATTATCATACATGCCATAAATAAAGACATATATGATAATATTACGATAATTGAGCGACTCAAAAGGCGAAGGGGCATATATTTGGGATGCAGATGGAAATCGCTATATCGATTACAGTTTAGGCTTTGGACCGGTCATATTGGGTCATGGCTACTCGCGAGTAAACGAAGCAATCAAGGCAGGGACCACATTTGCTTGGACCACCCTGCTTGAGGTGTCCGTGGCTGAAAAATTAACCAAAATGTGCAAGATCGACAAGGTCCGCATGACCAATTCCGGCACGGAAGCAACGATGCATGCCCTTCGGATCGCCAGATCTTTATGAAGCAATCGGTATGGAGTTGAGCCGTTTAGGTATTCAGCCAGATGCAGATGGTGCCGAACTCTGGTTCTTATGTTACAGCCTAAGTGAAGAGGATGTCGCAGAAACACTTACTAAATTTGAAGAAGCCGTCATCTATGTTAAAAACCATAACTAATATCATTAATAGGTTGCTAACATGAATCATAAAAATGAAAAAATTATCACCTGATTCAAGGATGATTTCATGCAGATCGATGTAAAGCTTCTCGGTATTCTTCGCGACCAACTCCCGGCAGTCCAGAAGGGAAAAGCAAAAATCGAATTACAAGATGGAGTTTCAGTCGCAGACCTCCTCACCCACCTCGAAATTTCCCGCCGTGTCGAAGTAGCAATCAATGAAGAGATCGAGACCGATGAGACCCATATCCTTGTTGATGGCGACCAAGTACACATTTTCACCGCCATTGGAGGTGGATGAAAATAGGAGAAACTTATGCCTCATGGTTATAACGGAAAAATCCTGCATGTAAATCTGACTACCCATGATATTGAAATTGAAGAACCCGATCTCGCGTTCTATCGAAAATATATGGGCGGTAGTGCGATGGGACTGTATTACCTGTTTAATAATATGCCGGGCGGGGTTGACCCGCTCAGCCCCGATAATGTCCTCTGCCTGATGGCGAGCGTAATCACTGGCGTCCCTATCTCAGGCCAGAGCCGCCTTACAGCAACTGCCAAATCTCCCCTTACCGATTGCATCGGTGATTCCCAGATGGGTGGTTTTGTCCCAGCTGAGCTAAAATTTGCTGGATTTGACGGAATCGTAGTTAAAGGAAAAGCGGATTCCCCTGTCTATCTCTGGATCCATGACGGAGAAGTGGAAATCCTGGATGCTTCTCATTTGTGGGGGAAGATCACTGGTGAAGTCGAGGCAATCATTAAAGAAGAGCTTGGTGACAAAAAGGTTGAAGTCATGCAGATCGGCCCCGCGGGAGAAAATCTTGTTCGGTTTGCTGCTATCATGAGCATGAGTAACCGTGCCTTCGGCCGGACTGGGATGGGCGCGGTCATGGGGTCTAAAAATCTGAAAGCAATCGTCGTCCGCGGCAAGAAAAAACCTACTCTTGCGGATAAAGAAAGCCTGATGAACCTTACACGCTGGGGCGTAAAAGCACTTCCCGAATCGGATGTGGCAGGATTGGGAAAATACGGAACCGCAGAGTCAACCGCTCCACAACAGAAAAAAGGGGGACTGCCTACATTCAACTTCAACAGCGGTGTATTTGATGGGTGGGAGTCTATTGACGGTACGACAATGTACGATACGATCTTAGTCGGCGCCGACAAAGGGATGCAGAACACAAAAGGCCGCGACACCTGTTACAGCTGCACCGTGCGGTGCAAGCGGGTCGTAGAAGTCAAAGAAGGCCTTCACCAAGTTGATCCTCACTATGGTGGCCCGGAATATGAGACCCTTGCCACTTTCGGAAGCTACTGCGGGATTGATAATCTCGCGGCGATCGCCAAAGCTAACGAATACTGTAATAAATACGGCATGGATACGATTTCATGTGGGGCGACGATTTCATGGGCAATGGAGGCGTTCACTGAAGGTCGACTTACCATCGAAGACACAGGTGGCCTGGAACTGAATTATGGCAACGCAGATATGATGGTCCAACTCACCAAAATGATTGGTGAGCGGGATGGGTTTGGTGACTTACTAGCCGAGGGTTCGGCCCGCGCTGCCGAAAAGATTGGTAACGGCACCGAGGAATTTTTAATTGTTAGTAAGAAACAGGAGACCCCAGCCCACATGCCTCAAGCTAAACCAACACTTGGCATCATCTATGCTGTGAACCCCTTTGGTTCGGACCATCAATCCAGCGAACACGATGCGAGCTACAAATGGTACCCCGAACGGATGGCTCAGATTGGCCTCGATGATCCCCAATCGTCCAAGGGGATGAACCAGGAAAAAGTGCGTTATGCAATGCGGACTCAATGGGCCTACAGTGCAATGGACAGTATCAATGTGTGCCAATTCGTTTACGGACCTGCATGGCATTTGTATGATATGGAACAGCTTAGCTTGACAATTAACGCTGTTACCGGTTGGGACGTAACTGTAGATGAGCTTCAGGAATTGGGAGAACGGCGGGTCAATCTTCTCCGAGCATTCAACGCCCGTGAAGGCATTGGCCGTGAACAGGACACGCTCCCTGAAAAGATGTTTAAAAAAGCTTTGAAAGGCGGTCCGACTAATGATGTCAAGATAGACCGCCAAGAGTGGGAAGAGATGATGGACCACTACTATCGCTTTTCGGATTGGGATTTGACAACTGGTAATCCTACTCTGGAAAAATTGGAAAGCTTGGGAATTGGGTGGATAATGGAATAATGATGGAAGGTTTAGAAAAACTAAAAAAAATTCAGCTCATAGCCTTTTAAACCCGGTTTTCTATGGGACCTGGATCTGCGGAGAAGTACTTGAAGAATATCTCAAAGTTTACGCCAAAGATATGAGCATGGCTTTATAGGATGCCCTTACAGGCATTCATCTAAGTTGGAAAACCTGCTGGAAGAAAATAAGGAGACGCTGCATGGCAGAAACAGCTGTAGAACTTGTTGATGTAACCAAGCGTTTTGCCGACGTAGTTGCAGTGAACGACGTTAGCCTGACAATCGAAGATGGGGAATTCTTCTCATTGTTGGGACCTTCAGGATGTGGGAAGACCACGACCCTGAGGATGATCGCTGGGTTGGAAACCGTGACCAAAGGCGAAATCTTGCTTCACGGGGAGACGATGAAGGAAATGCCCCCTTTCAGACGTCCGGTGAACACTGTGTTTCAAAATTATGCCTTGTTTCCACATTTGTCCGTAGAACGCAACGTATCATTTGGTCTTGAAATGCAAAAGGTTCCCAAGGAGGAGATCAAGACCCGCGTCGCTGAGGCGCTGGAGATGGTTCGCATGCCAGATATGGCCAAACGGCGGCCCAAACAGCTTTCCGGCGGGCAGCAACAACGCATTGCCCTGGCGCGCGCGCTGGTCAATCGCCCGCAGGTATTGCTGCTGGACGAACCGCTTGGCGCACTGGATCTCAAACTCCGGAAAGACATGCAGCTTGAATTGAAACAGCTTCAAGAGCAGGTGGGCATCACCTTCATTTACGTCACCCATGACCAGGAAGAAGCCCTCACTATGTCAGACCGCATTGCGGTGATGAATGAAGGTAAGGTGCTTCAGATTGGTTCGCCGGAAGAGATCTATGAACGTCCAAGCACACGCTTCGTGGCAGACTTCATCGGGGAGACGAATATTCTGGAGGGGACAGCCGAGGAAATTAATGGGGAGTCCATTGTCGTCTCACTGGAGGGGCAGGCCATGATAAAAGCTCACTGCAATGTACCGATCAAGGTGGGGCAGACAGTGGGCGTGGTTATACGTCCGGAGAAAATAAGTCTGGCAGCAACTGGCCTGGTCGAAGGGAGAGTATTGGAAACCATCTATATCGGCACTGACACACGCTACATTATCCGCTTAAAAGATAATACTAGTATTACCGTGCGCGAGCAAAACCTCAACAGTAATCAGCCAAACAAATATAAAAGGGGTGACAAGGTGGGTTTGAACTGGGATCCAGCGCACGCGCAGGTCCTGAGGGAGTAGGAGGCAGATATGGCAATTGAACCACGCACGAGACGTGAGCGCTTAACATTAAGCGTACTAGTCAGTCCAACTTTATTCTGGCTGATCTTTTTCTTTACAATTCCGCTTGTAATAATTATTATTTACAGCTTCTTGGATAGAGGTAAATTCGGCGGCATAGTGTGGGAATTTCAGTTTGACAACTATGTTCGCTTTGCTGACCAGCTTTATATTCGTATATTCATACGTTCATTTATTATTGCCCTGATTACTACTGTTATTTGTTTGTTAATTGGTTATCCAATGGCCTATTGGATGGCGAGCCAGCCTCTAAAAAAGCGCAATACTTACTTGCTCCTGATTATGCTGCCATTTTGGACAAATTTTGTAGTCCGGACTTACGCGTGGAGGATGATCTTGGCCAGGCAGGGACAAATTAACCAATTGCTTATCGCTCTGAAAATATTTAATGAGGATAACGTGCCTACTTATCTAAATACCAACGGGGCGGTTATCATGGGTCTCAGCTACATTTGGATAGTTGCTATGGTTTTGGCCTGCTATGCCAGCCTCACTGGATTAGACAGGTCACTTCTGGAAGCAGCCCAAGATCTGTATGCGAATCAGATACGTACCTTTCTTCATGTCACCTTCCCGTTAACTCTCCCAGGGATCATTTCAGGATCCATCTTAGTTTTTGTGCCCTCGTTCGGTGCGTTCGTGACACCCGATATGCTGGGTGGCGGTAAGGCGGACATGATCGGCAATCTGATTTCACAACAGTTTGGAGAAGCAAGTGATTGGCCATTCGGTTCAGCAATCTCTGCAATTCTGATGATTGTTATGCTTTTTGGCACTTTACTCTATTTCCGTAGTCTGCGCAGCGAAAAACCTCAAAGTTAGGAAGACGCGAATGGCAACTCAAATACCCCCACAAACTCGTCAAACTCAATTACAACTCGATTATCGGGCCGAGGAATATACCAGCTTCCTGAACCGGCTAAAGCAGTGGTTATTCAATGGTTATGCAGGTCTGGTCTATTTATTCCTGTACGCCCCGATAATCCTGTTGGTCGTGTATTCATTTAATAAATCTCGCTTCCCCACTTACTGGACAGGGTTCACGCTGGAATGGTATCAAGTACTATTTAACGATCACTTGGTCGGTATGGCCCTGAAAAACACGCTTATCGTTTCTATCAGCTCAACAATAATTGCCACAATCATCGGGACGATGGTTGCGGTGGGGATTGAACGCTACCATTTCCGGACAAAACCAGCTGTTGACGGGTTACTTTTCATGCCGATCATCATCCCAGATATCGCCATGGCGATAATGCTGCTGGTCTTTTTCAATTTGATCACGATGGATTTGGGTTTAAACACCATCATTATCTCACATATAGCTTTCAACATTTCTTTTGTGGCGATCATCGTCAGAGCCCGCATGGCTTCGTTAGATATCACGATTGAAGAGGCAGCCAGCGACCTGTACGCAAACGAGTGGAATGCGTTCTGGCGGGTGACTTTCCCCCTACTAATTCCAGGCATTCTTGGAGGCGCTCTGTTTGCTTTCACACTCTCGCTGGATGATTACGTGATCACAAACTTTACCTCGGGTCCTGGATCAACCACATTACCCATTCGAATCATCGGGATGACAAGAAGAAACATCACACCGGAGATAAACGCACTCTCAACGATGATGCTTCTATCAGCAATGCTGCTCGTCCTATTATCCTTATGGTTACAAAGGAGAAGAGATATGTCCTGATATTTAATAATTACGAAAATCTTACAAACAGAGAAAGTAATCTAATTCCCATAAAGGAGGAAGCTTAAGATGAAGAAGATTCTAATTAGCACTCTCATCATACTGTTCGTGATTGGTGTTGCAGCCTGCGGAACTAGTGCTGAGACTGAGGTCAGCGGCGAAGTTGACACAGCCGAAGCCGGTGGTGAGGAAGCCGGAGGTGAAGAGGCTGGTGGTGAAGAGGCCGGAGGAACATTGTACTTCTATACCTGGAGTGAGTATATCGATCCAGATATATACGGGCAGTTTGAGGAAGAGACCGGCATAACGGTTGTGGAGGACATTTTCGGCAGCAATGAGGATTTGCTTGCCAAGCTGCAAGGCGGCGCCACCGGTTACGACGTGATTGTTCCGTCCGACTACATGGTGGACATAATGATCGAACTCGATATGCTGGCGGAACTAGACCAAAGCCGCCTTGAAACCATCGGCAACCTCGACCCGACCTTTACCAACCCGCCCTTCGACCCCAATATGGGGCACTGCTTGCCTTATTTCTGGGGAACCACGGGCATCGGTTTCAACTGGGAGGATTGGGATGAAGCACCTGGAAGCTGGTCATACATCTTCGATCCAGATTTGGCCAAAGACTTCAGCGGCCAAATTTCGCTCCTAGACGACGTGCGTGAGGTGTTTGGCGCAGCGCTTATCTACCTCGGTTACAGCGCTGGGACGACCGACGAAGCCGAATTGGCCGAAGCCAGGGACTTGGTTTTGGGAATAAAAGAACATATATACTCATTCGAATCAGATACCTATGAAGACCTGATGCTGACCGGGGAGACCAGGTTGTCCCAGGGCTGGAGTGGTGACATTTTTGTCGCTCAGGGTGAGGATGAAAATATCGATTACATTATTCCCAGTGAGGGCGCCGTGATGTGGGTGGATAATTTGTGCATCACGGTCGATGCCGCAGCAGATCCCGAAAGATTGGATCGGATCTATAAGTGGCTGGACTACCTCAACCGCCCAGACATCGCAGCTCAGAACACAAACTGGGTGTGGTACGCTTCACCCAACGCCGCCGCTGAGGATGGGATTGATCCTGAAATCCTCAGCTACCCAGCCATCTATCCCGACGAGGAAACTTTTGCAAGGCTGCAATACCTGGGAACAGTGGGTGATGCCACGGAGATATACTCCCGCATGTGGACAGAAATCAAGACAGAGTAAGGTTAGGAGAGTAATCTCTAAGTTCGAAATGGTTTGCTAGGGCGGCTCCCTGTTTTCCAGAGGAGCCGCCCGTTATAGTCTCCCTTCCACTAAATAATATTAATCATTTTAACTGACCTCCCCCCAAAAAAACTGATCCAGCTACAATGATAGGATCAGGACAAAAAGGAGGCAGAAAATGCCAATAGGGAAACGGTTTACTCCAGAACAGATCATAAACAAATTACGCGAATCTGAAAGAATCCTCAGTCAAGGCAAGAATGTGGAAGAGGTTTCAAGGGTGCCTGAGATCGCACCCTAAACCTACTATCGATAGAGGAAAAAGTACGGGGATATGACCAAGACCCAACCCCGTATGCTCAAGGACCTGGAAAAAGAAAATCTACAGTTGAAGAAATTGGTCGCCGATCTATCCTTAGATAACGCTACTTTGAAGGAGGTGCTGTCAAAAAAGTAATTGTCCAGGACAGGCGTAGAGCAGCCGTCCAGCAAGTGATTGAGGCTTTGCGTGTCTCAGAATAGAGAGCTTGCCGGGTTATCGGATATCCAAGAACCACCCATAGATATGCTAAGCGAATACTGGATGACGAAGATATCCTGAGAGCAGAGATCGTGCGTTTGGCCAGTCAGGACAGCCCCTATGGCTATCGCAGAGTGATTGCCCTGCTGGATAATCAAGGCTGGCTGGTCAATCACAAACGGGTGGAGAGCATTTGGTTCCAGGAAGAACTCGAAGTATCCCAAATACAACCCAAACGAGATCGATTATGGCTCAATGATGGTTCGATCATGGGACTGAAACTAACATTCCCCAAACATGTCTGGAGCTACGACTTCATCCCGGACCGCACCCATCATGTTGTAGCCTTATGTATATTGAATGTGATCGATGAATACACAAGAGAATGCTTGGTTGCGAAAGCAACCTGGAGATTAATACACAAAGATGTTTTGAAAGTGTTGATGGATCTGTTCATTGAACGCGGAGTGCCTGTTCATGTTCGTTTGGACAATGGCTCAAAGTTCTTGCCAAGGAGGTGTGCATGTTCCTCTCAAGAATTTCGGTCAAGCCGCTGTTCATCGAACCAGGTAATCCCTGGGAAAATGGGTATTTTGAATCCTTCAACGGAAAGATGCGCGATGAACTGTTAGCAAGAGAGCTCTTCTATTCTCTTAAGGAGGCACAGCTACTGATTGAGATGTGGAGAAGGCATTACAACACAGTGAGACCACATAGTTCTCTTGGGTAAAGACCCCCAGTTCCGTAGACTTTTATCCCCAGAACCTCACAAATTTCTCGAGTTGGTCTAGCATAGTGGTTAGTATTAATATTGGGAGCAGGTCAGGGGGATTGTAGCTCCCCCTCCCGTTTATGTCCAATGACCAAAAATTATTATATTGAAGCAATAGTTGGGTTCCAATTGCTGCGTTGAGACAACAGTGATCTTCAATTCGATCTTCAGACCGAAAGAGCGAGAATCATTTTTTAGCTTTGGTCTCAATGATCTCAAACTAGACTTTCCCAGCTTGGAACTAGTAAATTTTTTACTTAGTGGATGCGACAATTTTGGTGATAGGTTCAATACGAAGAAGTCCTGAGAATAACCTGATAAAATCCATTTTCATTTTACTGATTTGGGTTTTGAAAACTCAAGTGATAATCAGGAAAATTATCATTTAAATAAAGTAAAAGGGAGTAAATAAATAAGATAATCCCGAACATTTCAAATGATTCCTCAACTGTGGTAAAAATAATATAAGTTGTGGGAATGATATTTTCATCAGCAGTACTTATTATCCAGCTGCCAGTAAACTCCAAGATAAATGCCCCACCAATAAAAAAAAATCCAGCGAATAGGAAATACAGTTTGGTACTGCGAGGGAGATGTAAGAAAAATCTAATATAGAAGAGCAAAAAAAGGATCACAAATGGAGCAGCTACAAATACCCAGCCAGCTACATCTTTACTAAAATTTTCGTGGATGTATGCAGTCTCATCGATCGATAGGTAGAGGAATCCAAGAGATAGTACTACCCACAACAAACTATATGGACCTTTAGTTAATCTGGTCAAATATGCAATATAACCGAGTAACATGGAGGAACCCAGAAGAATAACAGATGAGAAGAGCGTGGGAATATTTCGCTCTTTGCTGAGATTAAATATCCTTCGAGGTACCTTAAAGACCTTAAAGACCGGGATGTCTAGTAGGCTTAGCAAATTTAGAAATACGCTTAACAGAACTATTAAAACCATCACACTCATGAGGATTACGAATACTTTCTTTGGATTAATATAAAGTGTTGTGCTAGCTAGTTGAGATTTTGGAAATCTAGTATTGATCAGAATAACCACTAGGCAGGTCATTATGAAGAGAGACAATCCGAAGAACACGAGAGGAAGCAAACGGCCTACGAATACCTGGAGTGATGTTATCGCCTGGAATCTTATCTGCAAGTAGAAGTAAACAAACAGTAAAATAAAAGTAAAACCGTATAGAGGCAACATAACCAACAGTATTGATCGATATTCCGTTACAACATCGATCGCCCTTTGAACAAGAACCTGATTGAAACGACGATTGCGGTAGGATTTCACACCTAAGTACGCAAACAATAAAATGGGAAAAATAAATACAACGACCAGAGCAAGCCGATTCTTTGAATACCCGATTAACCAGATATTTTTTGGATCTGTGGGGATCCACAATAATACAAGCAAGCAAATTGCAGCAATCAATGCATTGGCGAGAAAGTATCTGCGGAGAGCCATAGAAACAACTTGAATATTATCTTTTTTCATATGCACTTTCCAGTAAAGAATATGAGGTGGGCATGAAGCCTATCATCTGCTTGATTCGCCTTGTGCAGATGTACCGAATTGAGGCCGAGCAAATCAAAATTAGAATAACAAGCATATTTCAACGATCTATTCTGGATCTATGTTCGACCAGCCTCCATGGAGCAAGAGGCGTTCTGCAAGACCTGTGTTTCCCAAAGGCTTCAGGGAACATGGCCCGGATCGCAGACAGCAGGAAGCTCAGGAACATGTCCACAACGTCATCGTGTTCACCTATAGTGATACTCGCCCTTGAGCAAGCCTAGGTTTTCAGCTATTTGCTGTCCTGAGTACTCTTTTCGTAAACTGCCGGGGCAGAGACCCAGGTAAGGGTTCGTCGTGTGTGATAATCAAACCACTCAATCGCTGAGTTTGGATCAGGTCAATGGGCGCTGGCGCATGTTGCAGCTTGGCTTGGATGATGGAAAAGGTCAGGAGAGAATATCAATTTCTTAGTATTGTGGATAGATAACAAATTGGAAAAATTAATATACACATGGATAGATCTGATTATATCAGTAGTTACAGTGTACGCGCAGATACCAGCTCGGTCAAAACCAACTTCTAAGGTACCTTGAACCTGCACACCGACTGGGAAATTGCGATGAAACCCCCGACCATGACCGCCACCTTCATCCCCCAACAGCTGCTACAGATCCTCACCACCATCCCAGACAAACCAATCCGGCTGCTCTGGGATCGAGCTACCTGGCATCGCGGGGCTCCCATCCGGCAAGTACTAGCGGACAATCCACGTTTGGACTTCATGGCCTTCCGGTAACTGCGCTGGAGCTCAATCTGCAGGAACAGGTTTGGAAAAGCGGCTCGCCAAGCAGTCAGCCACAACCATCAGGAGCCCCACTTGCCGGAACCGGCTGATAAATTCGAAGGCCATTTGACCTCCACGACTTTTGAGAGTTCACTTCTCGATCGGTATGCCTACACCTCTATTTGTCCAATATTTACTTGATATCTCTATTAGATCTCAATTTCGAATTCGTTGCAAGGTAAATAATTTGATCGGATGTAAAAACCAGAACAAAAGGGATCAGGGGAATAATGAAACGCATTCTTGCGTTGACCAACATATAGCTCAGTGTATAAAAAAATAATAAAGTCACTATAGGAATGATTTTAGGGGGTCGGATGCCTCGCCGGCGAACGATAGAAAAGCCAGCCAAGGCCAAAAAAAACAGGTTGACCGATGCGCTGATGTTCCAGGTTAAGTCTGAGATATACCCATACCGGACCCCATAATTCGTCCAGAGAGGGATAAAGCGATAGAGCGAGAGCAGCAGATAACGAAAAGGGTTGGCAAGGATAATTTCTATTGCCTTCTGTCGGTAAAACTGATCCATCTCATATTCGTTCTCATCACCTCGCAAAATATCGGCATTATCTTCAAGAAGACGCTGTTGGGCAGCTTTCATTTCTTTGTAATACACATAACGAAAGTATCCATCTTTCTCCAAAATGTGATTGTGACGATATAAGTTATAGCCACTCAAAGTTACCCCGGGAATGAAGGCATTATAAACATTGAAATTCCGAACGATCCAGGGACTCATTACAACCGCAATGGCGAGAATTGTTAGGCCGATATTCAAAATTCGTCGCTTCACTGCCATAATCGGCGTGGCCAATAAAGAAATGCTGAGAACAGGGATAAAGTAAATCAAAACAGATCGGGATAACGCAGCAAGACCAAGGCAGAATCCGGCGAGTAGCCATATAGGAATATACTTTTTTTCCAGACCAAGTACGATGAAGAACATTCCAAGTAAAAGAAATAAGATAAAAAACGCCTCCCCCTTTAACGAAATCTCAGTTTCCAGGATAAGAGGGATATACACCCCCCATAAGAATGCTCCCAGGAAGGCCGGGCGATGGTCTTTGAGCAACAGACGAATAGTGAGATAAAGAACCCCAATAGACACCAAACCTAACATCATCTGAAGTAAAATCCCGAAATACTCAGCCTGCGTTTTAAAGACGATAATGATCGCTGCGAAGGTAAGCAGGGGTAGGGGCTCAACAGCAGCGGTAGTGTCGTTTTTCGGTCCACAAAATGGAAAATAGGTATTACAAAAAGACAGATCGCGACGCACCGCTACGACGGTAGCCATCTCTTGGCGGCGCGTCTTCTCCAGTGGCACTTTATAAGCAAATAAAACATAAAATCGGATCCCCAAGGCCACTGTAAGGATGAAGAGTATCAAGGTGGTATGAGATCGTAAATTCGTTTTGGAAACTTCCGAGTACCCAGAGGTCGCTAGGCTATCAAAGCGAAAGAAGAATATCAATATTTGCAAACAAAGAATTGCGAACCATAATACTAGTGGAGAAATCCGGATCAAGTAAGGGGAATTTATGTTATAAGCAGCAAGAAAAAAGATGATGCTACTGAATAAACCAATGCCAGCTCCCCACAGGATAATATCGGTTTGTTCATCCCGAGCAGAAAAAACAATCAGTCGTCGTTCCAACAAATCTAACCAGGTTTCGTCTCGGACCGAACGAAAAGCAACCACAGAGGCAATCAGGATTCCAAATCCTAGCACACCAATTAAACCCAGCCTCGATAAGGAATACCCGAAAAGGCCGACATTGTCCGGATCGGTCGGAATGCTTAGCAACAATATGAGACTGAGCATACCAGCAGCCCAGCCAAGGATAAAATTCATTCGCAAATTGGCAGTCAGTGCAGAGGAAGGCTTTGGGAAAGTTTGTGAGATCATTCTTCAAAGATCAGATGGGAGAGTGGGAAATTCGAGAAATATTTCCAGAACCAACTAACTCACTGGCATGCATTTTACCCTATATCTGATAATACTAAGGACTATTCTCCCTCCCGTTTATGTCTAATGCTCAGAATTATCGCTCAGTTGGAGGTGTGACTTTGTTCGGATCAAACCAAAAGGCACCTGGATGCAACATTCAAATGAAAGGCTAATGTTTGTCTATTATTGATAAATTCTGTTTACACATCGCTGTAGGGGATTTTTCTATCGGTTAAATTCAAACAATCCGAGTTTTTAATCAGCCCAATGACTCCTGAATGATCAACTTCTCGAGAGCCAGCATTCTCAGGTGGCCTTATGAGATCAAATAAAGTTTGAGGGGTATGGAATAGAGAGCCAAGATATAATAGTAAATAGACTTCGGCGATGATACCTCAATTACAGACTGAGTTCTATATTCACGCTTCGTGGGATTGTCTCGCATTAAGGTCACACCAGGCCACGTTGCACAACATGG